>Ga0187860_1000929_pt1 | contig 27186 bp, 21 predicted proteins | sample June2016WEW_10_4_FD_132981 | JGI IMG/M metagenome (GOLD analysis project Ga0187860, IMG submission 132981) | Peatland microbial communities from SPRUCE experiment site at the Marcell Experimental Forest, Minnesota, USA - June2016WEW_10_40 | ecosystem: Environmental > Terrestrial > Soil >...
AAATCGTACCTTTTTCATTGACCGGTTCCTTTCCGCTTGTGGCTCTGCGCTGTGGTTCCGCCAGAACTGCTAGCGTAACCCACGCATCGCGCATTGGGACCGGTCACTCCATTGTGACTAGCAACCGCATTTTTGTCGGGTAAGAGCGACATCCCAGGTGCTGGTGAATGCAAAGCACTGGCACCGCTCCTTATCCTGAGATTTGGAGACAAGCGGTCCCTTCCCCCGCTGAAGCGATGCTTCGACGATGAAAAATCTGCGGTTTCGGCTCCCCTTCTTCGGGCCGCTGCCGTGGTCTATTCAAGCTACGGAGACACAGCATTTGCCGAGGTTCGAAGATCTGCTAGCAGGTTATTGCGCAATCACCTGGCCGATGTAGTGAGGTTGGTCGAGCGCATACGAAAATACCCTGACGTTCCCATACGCTACAAGGCTCGACTGAGACCGCGGTATGATTCAGTGGCAGGAACGCAATACGTGGATATGAGGGCTTTGCTGACAGTGAGGCTACTACGGTTGTCAAGGGCTCCGCAGGTTATCAGATGGGTTACTGAATGGAAAGCCAACGTTCTTTTGCAACGCATTTCAGCATATGATCGCCGCTTAGTGGACAGGTTGCTCTAGCCAGTAAGATCGGGTGGGGCGGTTCTTGGTCCCCGATGCAGAATTGGGTCTGAATCACGGACAAACCGATAAAGGTCAGCCGCTCACGACAACTGAAAAACGATATGAACCGTGGCGGTTATATCTACGGCTTGGCCTCCCCGCTGAGCGGGTGAAAAACGAATACCCTCGGCCGCCCGCACGGCCGCTTCATCCAGACCGTGGCCCAGGCCGCGCACTACGCGCAGTACCTGGACACAGCCGTTGGAAGTAAATACAACCTGCAGCAGGACTTCCCCTTCCACGCCCAACTCGCGAGCCTCGCGCGTGTATAAGGGGCTAGGTTTCTCGCGGATAGCAACCGGCACTACGGTCGGCTGCGGTAGCGGCGCCGGCCTCTTGATCTCAGGCTCAGGGGCCCTTACTCCAAAACTCGTGGCCAGGACGCGACCCCGGGGGACCGGGCGTGCATCAGTCACCACTCCGTTGCCAAATCCTGCGTTGGGAATTACCCCACGCAGACCTCTCGCGCCTCCGCTGCCATTGCCATAGCCGGGGCCGGCAGGAAGATCAAAGCTCCCAATCGCGGCGATTTGTACCTTGCCGGAATGCGCCTGAACACTGCCCGCAACACCGTTGAAATCGCCGAACCCGCCGGTCTGAACTTTTTTGGACGCCATCTTCGGCAGGGTTGGTGTAGCCGAGCTGCCAAAATCGATGGCGCGCACTTGGCGCTGCACTGGTGGCGGTTCTTGCTGAGCTGGTACGACTTCTCTCGGCTCCGGCCTGGGTTGAATTGGAGTCTCGGTTGCGACCTCCACGCTGGGCTCGGCAACAGGGGCGGACGGCACGGGAGCTGCAACGCGGGGCCGGACCGTTACCAGCCGATGCGCGAGTTTGGGCGCCTCCGCAAGAGTCTCCGTAGCAGGCTGCTGCCACTCAATACGCACACGCGGTGCTGTCAGCTCCATGTAAGCAAACTGTTTTTGGACCACGCGCGGTGCGCTGGCGGCGAGCGTCCAGAGAATAACTATGGCGGTAGACTGCAGGCCGAAGCCGATGGCGAACGCTCCCGAACGATGCCTCGGTTGGGGCAACGGGGAAAACATGATCGTCGCGTTAGCCCAGTTCATGTCCGATTCTCGCAGCTCTTGCAGACCCCGATTGGTGCGCAAAGAACTTAATTCCGGGTGGCTGATTGATCATGTAGAGCACGAATCATGCCATTCTCTCTACCGCGCCGTCAATATGTATGTACTTTAGTATTAGCACTTAGGTTCAGTAATGGGACAGCGCGAGACTTGCCGCCGCCGATTGGAAGTTCTGTTCCCATTCCAGGTGTGCAAAAACGTGCACACACACTCTGCGGTGGGCTGAAAAACCCTGACGTAGTGCGACTTCCTGCGGAAACCCCTCGTTGTGCTATGCCCCGAAACGACTGCGAATCTTCGCCGAGACTATCGCCAGAATTAGCATTTCGCCAAAGCCCACGGCGATTGCCGGGCTGAGGTTCGAAAAGGGGAGAAATGTGCTGAGAATTGCGACAAACACCGCATGAACCACTGCGCAAGACGCGAGCGCAATCCCGAACCAACGCCGGCGAAGTTCTCCAGATCGCGCCGCCAGTACGACGGGGGCAGACAATGCCATGGCTGTGAGAACGAAAAGCTGGCTCGGCAGAATGAGCATCCGGCTTTCCAGCCAGAGGCCGACCGAGACCACCAGCAGGCCATACGCCATGCTGTACCATTTCGCGTTCATGCTGAAAGCAGCATACCGCAAGCAGCAGATCCGGAAAATCGGCTGACGCGTTGGGTACTAGCCCTTGCGAGAACCTGCGAAACCGTTTCGCTCTCGCCATACATGTTCTAAAATGCCCGCGTTGCTGTTGACCCTATCTCTACCCGCGCGAATCGATCGCCGGTTGAGCTTACGGAAGGTTGACCATGAAACTTCTTTTATTTGCTGCTTCCTCTCTGTTCCTTATGGTAATGACCCAGGCGGGGCGGCCGAGCCAGATGTTCAACACCTCGGCAGGCCCGGTTAAAATCACGCCGCTATACCACGCCAGCCTGATGATCGAAGCCGGCGGCAAGGTTATCTATGTCGATCCGGCGAAACCAGCCAAGGTTTCCGGCTTACCCAAGGCGGATCTCATTCTAATTACCGACATCCACCGCGATCACATGGACCCCGACCTGGTCGCGGCGCTGCGCCAGAGCGGAACCGAAATCTGGGCGCCGCCGGCGGTCAACGCGACTGTTCCCGCCTCGACCGTGATCTCCAATGGCGAGACCAAGACATGGCATGGCTGGAGCATCGAAGCCGTGCCCATGTACAACCTGGTGCGCGGCCCCGAAGCCGGAAAGCTCTATCATGACAAAGGCCGCGGCAACGGCTACGTGCTCACTTATGGCGGCAAGCGCTTCTACTTCTCGGGCGATACCGAGCGCATCCCCGAGATGCGTGCGCTCAAGAATATCGACGTGGCTTTCCTGTGCATGAATCTGCCCTACACCATGCCGCCGGACGAGGCCGCGCTAGCGGCAAAGGATTTCCACCCGAAGGTGGTCATCCCGTACCACTACGGCAAATCCGATCTCAGCGTCTTTGAGAAAGCTCTGGCGGGAAGCGGCATCGAGGTCCGCATCTTGAACTGGTACGCGGAATAGGTCTGGACCGGCTTCGCGGGGGCTTAGAGCGGTTCGGAGTTGATGTATCTAAATTCCAAAGAGTATGTCATGGCGACCGGAGCGCCGAGCGTCGGTGTCCGGAGCAGCCGAGCTGAGTATCCGACATTGCATTCGATAAGCAAGAAGCTGTTCGGGCGCGGAGCCGGGGCCCCCATCAAACGCCGCTGTTGCGTTTGATGGGGTGGGGAGTGGAGCCACCCTTTGTTTTCGGCAGCAGAAACAAAAGGTGGCTCGACTTCGCTCGCCATGACAGTTTGATTTGATATGACCGATATACTTACCGCGGAACCGCTTTAGCTTTCCGGCGCTCCGTGCGCGGTTGCCACCAGAGACTGGATTTGCATCAGCCAGTCTTGCAATGCCGCAAGCGCGCGCGCACACACCATCTGGTGGCGCAGCTTTTTGTCGCGAATCTTTCGCCGCGTGGCTTCGTCGAGTGGCTCCAGCAGGTCGAAGGTAATGTTGGCCGGCTGAAAGTTACGGGCTTCGGCATGGCAGATGTAATGCACCAGCGAGCCCATTGCGGTTGGGCGCGGCGCCGCGACCGGTTGCTGGCCCGCAGCCAGGGCGGCGGCGGCGATTCCGGCGAGCTGTCCGGTGGCAATCGATTCGACGTACCCCTCGACCCCGGAAATCTGCCCAGCGAACAGCACGCGCGGGTGCCGCTTCATCTGCAGAGTGGGCAGAAGCAGAGCAGGCGCATTGATGTAGGTGTTGCGATGGATCTGCCCGTAGCGCAGGAAGCGCGCGTTCTCCAGACCGGGGATCAGCCGCAGCACGCGGGCCTGCTCGCCGAAGCGAAGATGGTTCTGGAAACCGACTAGATTGTAAGAATCGGCGCGCAGATTCTCCTGCCTGAGCTGGACCACCGCGTAGGGCATTTTGCCGCTGCGCGGATCGCGCAATCCGACCGGCTTCATCGGCCCGAAGCGCAGCGTATCCCGGCCTCGCCGCGCGATCTCCTCGATGGGCAGGCAGCCTTCGAAGTAGTTGAGTTCGGGGCCCCCGACGGTCTCCCACTCGGGAGCGTCCACGGTTTGCGCCGCGATCAGCCCATCGAGGAAGCGGTTGTATTCTTCCTCGTTCATCGGACAGTTGATGTAATCCGCCGAACCTTTGTCATAGCGCGCTGCCCGATAGACTTTTTCCTCATCGATCGAATCCGCTTCCACAATCGGGCTGATGGAATCGTAGAAGAACAAGCGTGCCGCGCCGCCGCCCGCCGTGGTCTCCTCTGCGGCGAGCCGTTCGATCTCGCGGGCCAGTGCATCGCTGGTCAGCGGCCCCGAGGCGACGATGGTGATCGCCGAATCTTCCTCGATGGCGGTGACTTCCTCGCGGTGAACGGTGATGAGCGGTTCTCGCTCGATGGCCTCCGTCGCCGCGCGAGCAAAAGCCAGCCTGTCAACCGCCAGTGCGTGCCCGGCGGGAACGGCGGTTTGACGTGCGAGTTCCATCAGCAGCGATCCGGCTCGCCGCATCTCCTCTTTAAGCAGCCACGGCGCGCTGTTTTCCGAGTCGGACTTGAGCGAGTTCGAACAGACAAGTTCGGCGAAGTCGCCGGTTTCGTGAGCCGGAGTCCGCCGCGCCGGCCGCATCTCAAACAGCTCGACGGCAACGCCGCGCCGGGCGCACTGCCACGCCGCCTCCGGGCCAGCCAGGCCGCCCCCAATAATTTTGACGGTCATACCGCGACCCGCGCGGGCGAAGCAATCGGCTGTGCCGGGCCGCCGCCGTTAATTCGTACCCGCTCAGTCATGCGACTCCGCCGTCGGCTGGCCCTGGGACGCCATGTTCGCCAGTGCGGCGTCCTCGACTCGCATGGTCAGCCACTCGCTCATCAGCTTTGCCCCCAGCGATTTATAGAACTCGATGGACGGCGTATTCCAGTCCAGCACCTGCCAGACGTAGCGGCCGCAATTTTCGCGTACGGCAACCTGCGCCAGGTGCAACAGCAGCGCCCGGCCGATGCCCTTGCCGCGAAATTCCGGATTGACGAAAAGGTCTTCCAGAAATATTCCCGGGCGGCCCTGGAATGTCGAGTAGTTGTAAAAGTAGAGGGCAAACCCCACGGGCGCTCGGTCCCACTCGGCAATCACGCAGCGGAACTTGGGTTCAGCGCCGAAGCCGTCGCGCAGCAGATCCTGCTCGGTCGCAACCATGGACCGGGACAGATGCTCGTACTCGGCCAGGGCCCGTATAAAGGTCAGTATAAGCGCAACGTCGTTCGCTTCGGCACGGCGGATGTTCAACATGCGGATCTCACGTTCAAAGGCATTTCGGCTGCCCGGGGTGTTTGCATCAGTGTATCGCCAGTGAAACAAGAAAGCTCCGGCATCAAGGCCGGAGCATTGAGTTACTTCGGAGAAAGAGGGTCGAACTCAGTCAAATGCGAACGCCGCGGTGGACTACCCTACCCTCGCCCTCGCCACAGCGACATTCAGTTCGTCGACGTACATCTCGCGCATGCGGAACTTCTGTACCTTGCCGCTTATCGTGATGGGGAAGGAATCGACAAACCTGACTAGGCGCGGAATCTTGAAATCGGCGATTTCACCCTTGCAGAACTTCTTCACCGCCTCAGGCGTCAGCTCGTGGCCCTTCCTCAGGATGATCCAGGCCATCACCTGCTCGCCGAACTTGGCGTCGGGAACGCCTACCACCTGCACGTCGGCAATCGCCGGGCAGGTATGCAGGAACTCCTCGATCTCGCGTGGATAGATGTTTTCGCCTCCGCGGATGATCATCTCCTTGATGCGGCCGGTAATGCGCACGTAGCCGTCTTTGTCCATGGTGGCCAAGTCGCCGGTGCGCAGCCAGCCGTCGGCATCGATGGTTTCGGCCGTCGCCTTCGGGTTGTTGTAGTAGCCCTGCATAACCAGATAGCCGCGGGTGCAGAGTTCGCCGTTACTTCCGCGCGGCACAATCCTGCCGGTCTTGACGTCGACGATCTTGACCTCTGTGTGGGGCAGCAACCGGCCCACCGTCGTAACCCGGCGCTCCAGCGAGTCATCGGTACGGGTCTGGGTTATCACCGGCGAAGCCTCGGTCAGCCCGTAGGCGATGGTCAGCTCGTAAAGGTGCATGACCTCCGTAACCTGGCGCATGAGCTCGATCGGGCAGGATGAACCGGCCATGATGCCGGTGCGCAGCGAAGTGAGATCGAAGTCCCTGAATTGCGGATGCTCAAGCTCGGCAATGAACATGGTCGGCACGCCGTAGAGCGCCGTGCAGCGCTCAGCCTCGACCGTGCGCAGTGTCTCCAGAGGATCGAAAAAATCGGCGGGAATCACCATGGTCGAGCCGTGCATGACGCAGTTCAGGTTGCCCAACACCATGCCAAAGCAGTGGTAGAACGGCACCGGAATGCACACCCTGTCCTGCTCGGTCAGCTTCATGCAGTCGCCGATCAGCATGCCATTATTGACTACGTTGAAATGGGTGAGCGTCGCGCCTTTGGGGAAACCCGTGGTGCCCGACGTGTACTGGATGTTGATCGCATCCCGCGGCGACAGCGTGGCTTCGCGCGCCCGCAGTTGCTCGGTTGAAACTTGTTCGCCCATGGCCAGTAGCTGCTTCCAGCTCAGCATTGCCGAAGGCGCGGGTTCGCCGCAGAAGACTACGTTCTTCAGGTGCGGCAAACGCTGGGACGAGAAATCTCCGGGAGGGTTAGTGCGCGATTCCGGAGCGACGCTGAACAGCGTCTCGACGTAATCGCAGTCGCGAAAGCCGCTAATCAGCAGAAGCGTCTGGCACTCCGACTGCCGGAGCGCGTATTCCAACTCGTGAGCCCTATAGCGCGGGTTCAGGTTGACCAGAATGGCGCCGATTTTGGCGGTGGCAAACTGCGCCAGCACCCATTCAGTGCAGTTGGTGGCCCACATACACACCCTTTGGACTTTTTCGACGCCCAGCCCCATCAAACCGCGCGAGAGTTTTTCCACCTCATGGCGAAGCTGCCTCCAGGTAAACCGTTCGCCGGTGTGCCGCATCACGAGCGCAAGGCCGTCGGGAAAGCGTTCGGAGGCGCGATCAAGCGCCTGGCCGATGCAGATGTTCAACAACTCAGTACTATCGGGACCTTTCGAATAGCTGGCGGTAGGTTCGTGGAAGGAGTTCAAGTTAGAGCCCTCTTTTGCCGTATGAATAAGGAAGAAAATGACAACCCGAATCTCCCTTATCGGGCTCTGGAAAACATTAGTCAATCTAATATTTTTAATCGTACGATAAGATAATGAGATGTCATTAGGTTTAGGCACTCACCTGTTAAGCGGCTCTGGTAGAGCTTTCCGGACTTATGGTCCCATTCGGCGTGAAGCCTGTTCTTAGGTAAGTCATGCTTCTATAAAAGAGGGCATACCTGTCCAACGATGTTTGCGAGGGATTGCGGACACTCTTCTATTCGTGATTGAGGGTGCCGCAGGTTCGCCCGCGTCGGGGTCCCCGGCGAGGCTCGGCTCGCTGGGGTGACTGGGCTAACCTGGGGTAGTTTCCGCTGGTGCTCCAGCCGACACCGCTCAAGCAGGCCGGCGCTGTCGCGATTTATTTCTCGTTCGCGCCCGGCATTGCCAGCAGTGCTTCGACCCGGTAGCCGGCCTCCGCTGCCGCCCACAAAAAACGCTCAAGCTGCCGCTCCAGTGACTTCACGGCGTCCTTGGCGGTTTTGGAATCCTCGGCCATCCGCAGCAGCGCGGGCAGTGTCATCCACCAGAGAAAGCGTTCGAACGGTTCCTTGACGAAGTATTGCTCGTCCTGGTAGCGATGCACGCCAATCAACCACGCGACATCGGGATCGTGCAGCCAACTGATGGGGCCTCCGGCTGCCGGCAACGTCGGTTTTCTTGCGGAGGGCACAGCCACAGCCGATGAAACCGCCGGGCGCGGTACGTCGTCGGCGTAGGCATGCGCGAAGCTGGCTCGCACCCGCGCGGCGGCCTGCCAGCGCTTTTCGTCATGCAATCCAAGTTCGCGGAAGGCTTCGGCCATTGGCTCGCGCAAGCGCAACGCCTCGAAGGCCTTGGCCGCTCCGCGGTTCGGGTCGGCGGGACGCAGGAAAGCCCCAATGGCATGCATGACCGACCACGCCAGCACCGTACCCCAGATGGCGATGGCCTTTTCGATCGGGGTTTCCCGCGCTGGCAGAACTTCCTTGGCCGCTGCCGGCCAGCTCGCCGCAAACTGGCGTTCCAGTTCGGGGATGTGGATGGCCGCTTCCATCTGTCGCTCGAAGGATTCCAGTACGTTGTCGAGGTGCTGCCGCCAATCCGGCATCGGCACGCGTCGCAGCGTCGCGTAATCCTCCACCGCCAGCAATGCCTGCACGTGCTCCAGCAATGCCCGCAGATGTTCTGCCCCAACCCGCGCAACTACGGCGCGTGCCGGGGTCCCCTGCCGTTGAGCCGGAGTCGCATGTTTGGCGCCGTGCCCGCGGGAAGTTCCGGCGGCGATGGCCGCCAGGTGCTCGGCGGCTTCGGGGGTAAGCAGCGCGCGCAGGGCGTCGTGCGCAGGCTTCAGGCGCAGGTCGCGCAAGGCGTCGTCCAGGCTGGAAACGCCGCGCCCGCCGAGCATTTCGCACAGCTCCGCCCAGGGATGCGCGGCGTCTTCGCGAAGATCGCGCCAATCGAGAAAGACGCAGTGCTTATAGGCTCCCAACTCCAGGTGCAGCCCGTTTTCGATCAAGCGTCCGGCGTGGTGCAGGTATTCAAGTCCGGTGATGGCGTCGCGGCAGGCGGCAAACATCGAAGCGTCGTTCTTCAGATCGAACCCCTCGCCCAGGGTTCGCTGGCGGAGACGCTTGCTGCCGTCCGGATTCTTTTCCGCGCACGCGCAAGATACCCGAATCCAGCCTCGCGTGTCGGCATAGCGATTGTTGTAGACCACCAGTGTCCGCTGATCGCCGAGCCGGTTGGAGTAGGCGAAGACGTCTTCGTTCACTTTCCCGTCGTCCGTGTAGAAGTCATACAACAGAAACTCTTTCACCTCGGCGAACAACGCGCGCCGGTGCAGCAGGGGAGAGATCTCGCGCTCATGGCGCGCCACCAGCCACTCGTCGGGTGTTTCAGAGTGATAGGCGCGGCGATACTCCATGCCGTAGCGCTCGGTGAAACCTTCAATCTGGCCATGGCCGAACATGGGCAGTCCGGGGAGGGTGGCCAACATGGTGCAAACGCCGAAATACTTGTCTCCCTTGCCGAACTGGTCGACCGCTGTGCGCTCGTCGGGGTTGTTCATGAAATTTACATAGCGCTTGAGCACCTCCGAGTCGAACTCAAGCGTGTTCTTAATCACGCTGCGGTAGTTCGCGTTCTCTTCGTCGCGCAGCATGTTCATGAAGGCGCTGTTGTAGACGCGGTGCATGCCGAGCGTGCGCACGAAATATCCCTCCAGCAGCCAGAAAGCCTCGGCCAGCAGCAGGGTTCCGGGGACCTCGGCGGCGACGCGATCGACCAGTTCGCGCCAGAACTCGACCGGCATGGCGGCGTCGAACTCCGCCTTGGTGAGCCCGTACTCGGAGCGCGACGGAATGGCGCCGCCGGTGCCGGGAACCGGAAACCAGAGCCGCTGGTAATGCTGCTTGGTGAGCGTCATGGCGGCGTCGAAGCGAATGATGGGAAACAAGCGGGCGACGTGCAGGATGGTCTGAATGACTGCTTCGCGCACCTCCGGCTTGAGGTAGTTGAGCTGCGCCGTGTCATTCCACGGGAAGCTGGTGCCGTCGTTTCCGTGGTAGACGTAGCGCGTGTCGCCGCTCCAGCGATCGACGCGGCGGAAGACCACGGCGGCATCGCTGCGGTCGTAATAGTGGTCATCGATCTTGATCTCGACGCGCCCGTCGGTCGAGAGGTCGGGACCCGCAAAGCTGTACGCCGGGAACGGCGGATAAGGCAACTGCACAAACCAGTCGGGATGCTGAATGACCCAGCGCGAATCGATTCCCATGTGATTGGGAACCATGTCGCTGGCCAGGCGGATGCCGCGCAAGGCCGCGCGATCGCGCAGGTTCACGTAAGCGGATTCGCCGCCAAGATCCTGAGCAATGGTGTAATCGTCGAGCGAGTAGGCCGACGCGGCGGCCTCGGGATTTCCGGTCAGCCGCTTGATCACCTGCGAGGCCCGGCTGCGCTCCCAAACTCCGATCAGCCACAGCGCATTGAAGCCGCGGCGCGCCATGATGTCCAACTCCTGGTCGGGAACCTGATCGAGAGTCTGGATCGGACGCCGGTACGACTTGCCAAGCTGGTCGAGCCAGACATAGATGCTCTTGGCGATCATCACCGTCCGCGGCATCCAGTCCACGTCCGCGCTGAAGCGCTCGTACTCGAATTCCTTGCCGCCGAAGTCCGGCACGGCAGCGGCGCTGGAATCGCCGAACCTCGGGCCCATGCCGTCGTGAGGCGCGGGCGGATGGAAGCGCAGCCAGATGGCCGTCTGCTCTTCCTTCAGCACATCGAGTGCGGCCAGCAGTCGCCGCACCATGTCTCCCAGCAGCGGGCTCCAGCGCTCGCGGATGAATGCGAGCTGTCCCTCCAGCGAGCCGGGAGAAGCCAGCGCCGGCGCGCGCAGCAGGTCCACCAGGTTCTGGTTTTCAGGACCGAAGCGCGGGCGCGTTTCGAAGTACGCGCGCAGTCCTGCCGTGAGTTGTTTGTACGCCGTCGACTTGGCGAGGTCTTCGTCGGCAAATAGCTCGGAGAATATCCGGAATGCGGGATTCAGGTTGGCGAGCCAGAGCATCATCAGCTCTTCCAGCGCGATTGCCCGATTGGGAACGCCGCCGGCAGAGCCTCGAAGCCACTCCGCCGCGCTCTGCCGGCCTCGGTAAACCGCCACCGTGGGGAACTCATCGGCAAATGCCAGCAGAGTACGATCGAACGCTTCGCGTCCCAATCGCGCCTCGAACCAGGCCAGCGCGTCAACCACGCCGCTCGGGTCGCGCTGCTGCCGATAGAGCGCCATCACCACGTGCAGTACTTCGTCGATGAGCGCCATGGCGTTAAGCTCGCCCGGATTGACCGCCAGCTCCGGATGCCGCGCAGCATCCCGCATCAGGTTCATCTGTTGCGCGAACTGCCTGCTGGCTGCAAGGTTGGCAAAAATCACGTTGCCGGTAACGGAGAACAGCGCCTCTCCGAACTGGTAGCGGTCGCGTGCATTCCTTGAAACGTGGAACTCAAAGGTTGGCAAAAGGGCAGTCATGTGCACTGGTAATTGTACTTCTGAAGTTAGATGCGAGGGGCGACCTCGCTCCACAGCCGGTTCCATTTCGGTCATAGGCGGCAGGACGCGGCGGAATCCGGCTCCCATTCGGCGTCTTCGGGTGACCGGCTTCATGGCGCCGGGCGCGTTTTCGGACTACACCGGATTCGCGGAAGGTATATCCCGGAAAAGAGTCGGGCGTTCGGGGTCCCCGGCAAACGCTTGGCGTTGCTGGGGTGAAGTTAGCGCCCGGCTGTGATATTAGGGATACACCGACTCCGGAATTGCTCTACACTAGGCGAGCCCACCGGTGGCCCACATTTGCCGCAGTTGGCTAATGTGGGGCACGAAGAGCTTCGCTAACGTGAGGTTCGAAGAGGGAACCTCATGGACGTCTCATGAATCGCTATTCTGTACTTACGAATCGTAAGCGCGCGGTCATCGCACTGGTGCACGCGGTGTTTTTTTTCTTCATCGCGCTCTCCGGGCTTTCCGGGCCGCCCAGGATTCCGCCTTTGACCATGGCGGTGGCCCGGCAATCGCAGCTTGCTCCATCGCTGGCGATCACGGCGGTTTACCTGCTGGTAACGAGCATTCTGGTGTGGTTGGTTCGCCTGTCGGCTGCGCTGCGGGAAAGGCTCTACTTCGCATTCTGTGCGACCAGCGCCGGAACCGGGCTGTTGCGCGCCCTGTTCGGCGATACTCCGCTGCATGCCGAAGCCTGCATCCGGGCAATCATGCTCGCCTGCGCTATTGTGACCTGCACGCTGATCTGGCGTTCGCATCCGGCAGCGATGTAACTCGCTCGCCTGCCAAACAGATATGGACGAGTTACACTAGAACATGGGCTTTCTGCAGACCATCCGCGAGGACATTCAATCGGTCTTCGATCGCGATCCGGCGGCGACCTCCTTGGTCAGTGTGCTGCTCTGCTATCCCGGGTTGCATGCCGTCTGGTTCCACCACCTGAATCACTGGCTATGGAAGAAAAACCGCAAGTTTCTGGCGCGTTTTTGCTCGCAAGTGGCGCGCTTCTGGACCGGCATTGAGATCCATCCCGGAGCGCAGATCGGGCGGCGGCTGTTCATCGATCACGGCATGGGCGTGGTCGTCGGCGAGACTACGATTATCGGCGACGACGTTACTCTCTACCAGAACGTAACCCTGGGCGGCACCGGCAAGGAGAAGGGCAAGCGGCATCCCACGTTGCGCGACGGCGTGTTCGTGGGCAACAGCGCCAACATTCTTGGAAACATCACCATTGGCGAGCACTCGCGCGTCGGCGCCGGTTCGGTAGTGCTGCGCGATGTTCCGCCCGATTCCACGGTTGTCGGCAATCCTGCCCACATCATCTATCGTGAGGGCAAGCGCGTGCTGATTACCGATCCGCACGATGTGCAAGATCCCTTGTCGAACGTGATTATTGCGCTGGCAAAGGAAGTGAAACAACTCGAAGAACGGCTTGAACACCTGGATGGCCAGGTCGTGCAGGCTGCCCGCGAGCTCGACGCCGTTCGCGGCCTGGCCACCGAGGACGAAGAACGCGAACAATACCGGAGCGAGCTGAAATCGCTTTCCGAATACGTGAGCATGGGCGGAGGAATCTGATTTCTGCAACCCCAACAAGCCAACAACGGGCTTGTCGGGGCCCCCGCCACGCCCTCACACCAACCGAGTGACGAGATCGAAAGGGTTGGGCCGATGTCACGGAAATCTTCAAGCCTGCTGCGCATGGCTGTCCTGCTTAGCCTGGCGATGATTCTGCCCGCTGTCTCCTCCGCGCAGGTTGCAACCGCAGTGTCTTACAAGGTCACCAAGCGATTTCCCCTCGGCGGGGCCGGGGGCTGGGATTATCTCGCCGTCGATTCGCCCGCTCGCCGGGCTTACATCGCCCGCTCGCGCCCTGCCAGGCGCCAACCGGGCTGGCGATCGATATCGAGAAGGGCCGGCTGTTCGCGGGTTGCGGCAACGCCAAGATGGCGATCGTGGAAATCTCCAGCGGCAAATTGCTGGCCACCGTGCCGATTGGGAAACGCTGTGACGGAGTCGCCTTCGACCCCGCCGCCGGCGTGGCCGTGAGTGCCAACGGCGAAGGCACGTTGACGGTCGTGAGAGAGACGGCTGCGGGTAAGTTCGAAGCCGTGCAGACGGTCACGACACAGCCCAGTGCGCGTACCGTCGCCTTCGATGAAGCGACGCGCTCTTTCTTGCTGCCTGCCGGCGAAGGGCAGCGCAATGCCGTCCGCAATTTCGAGTTGCTGGTCGTCGGCAGTGAAGAAGGCCGCAAGTAGAGCGCGGCAACCCGGATTCGCGGAAGGTATACCCGCGAAGCAGCGTGGAATTGCTCTAAAAACCGAATGGCCATCATCCGCACCGAACATCTTGGGCGCGAAGTCGAAGGCAAGCGCATCTTCGACGATATCAATCTGGAAGTGTCCGAAGGCGAGGTCGTGGCCATCGTCGGACCGAGCGGCGCCGGCAAGTCGTCGCTGCTTCGCCTGCTGAACCGGCTGGACGAGCCGACCACGGGAACCGTTTACTTCGCGGGCCAGGACTATCGCACGCTTGCTCCCGCCGAGCTTCGCCGTCGCGTGGGCATGGTGATGCAGACGGCGTTTCTCTTCCCCGGCACAGTGGCGGAAAATGTCCGCTTCGGCCCCTCGCAGCGGGACGAGGCGCTCTCCGCGCAAGCTGTCGACAGTTTGCTGGCGCAGGTTGGCCTGGAGGGATTTTCCACTCGCGAGATCCACAATCTTTCCGGCGGCGAGGCCCAGCGTGTAGCGCTCGCCCGCGCGCTCGCCAATTCCCCGGCGGTGTTGCTGCTGGACGAACCGACTTCGGCGCTCGACGAGGATTCCAAGCTTGGCATTGAGAATCTTATTTCGGCCGTGGTGGAGAGCCGCCGGCTGACGTGCGTCATCGTCACCCACGATCTGCAACAGGCAGGCAGAATGGCGGCGCGGGTGGCGCTGCTCAGCTCCGGCCGCCTGGTGCGCACGGGATTAACCAGGGAGGTGCTTGGTGCTGAACGGCAACCTTAGCAATCATTTGCTGCTTGGCTTGGCGCAGGCCGGATTGGCCGCGGTCATGGTCATTGCCGCCATGCTGCTGGCGCGCCGCCGCCAGATCCACGTCGAACGCGAAACCCTGATCGCACTGCTGCGCGGGCTCTTGCAGGTCATCGCGGTTGGCTTCGTCTTCATCGTGCTATTGCGCGGACCGCGCTGGACAAGCGGCGTGATCCTGGCATTGATGATTGTGGTTGCCGCGGCCACTTCGGCACGGCGCGCCAAGTCCATTCCCGGAGCCTTCCAGACCTCGCTCTGCGCCATCGCCGTGGGTGCGGGGCTAATCATCGCGATCATGGTTTTGAGCGGAGTGATTGAACACACGATTACCGCTCTCGTGCCGGTCGGAAGCATGCTGATCGCGGCCGCCATGAACTCCAACGCGCTCGCGCTCGACCGCTTCCGTGCCGAAGTGGAATCGCACGTGGGCGAGATCGAATCGGCGCTGGCGCTGGGGGCATCGCCGGCGGCGGCGGTGGCGCGCTTCGTGCAGATTTCCTACCGCGCCAGCCTCATTCCCCCGCTCAACAACCTGCGCACCTTGGGCATCGTCTGGATTCCGGGGTTGATGACCGGCATGCTGCTGTCGGGCTCGCCTCCGCTGTATGCGGCGGTGTATCAGTTCGTGGTGATCGCCATGATGTTTGCCGCCTCGGGCTTGACCTGCCTGATCAGCACCGGCCTGATTCGCGGGCACGCGTTCACCCCGGCGCAGCAGTTGCGGCTGCGCGGCAAGGCGGCGTAAAACGAAACCCGCGCAACTGGTCTAGCGCAATTCTCGGGTAAATATATCCCGACATAAACTGGACTGTCATGGCGAGCGAAGTCGAGCCACCTTTTGTTCCTACTGCTGAAAACAAAGGGTGACTCCACTCCGCGCCGAATAGTTTCGCTTATCCCACCAGTGTTTCGGCGCTCCGGTCGCCATGACATGCTGTTGGGAATTTGGAAACACCCGCGAAACTGCTCTAGCCTTTACCGCGCCGGCGGCGCCCGCCATTCACCTGCCATGCCGGCGGACTGCCGGAGATGGAAGCATCGAGCAATTGAATGGTGTGCATGGTTGGGATCTCATGCCCCAGCCTGTTCAGCGAAGCGTTCAACTGGAGCAGGCATCCGGGGTTGCCGGAGACGACGAGTTCGGCTTTGGTGGCGGCAATGTTGCGCGCCTTGCGCTCGCCCAACTCGGCGGCGGGGCCCGGTTGCACCAGGTTGTAAATCCCCGCCGAGCCGCAGCAGATAGCGGCTTCGGCGATTTCCTGGATCTCCAGATTCGGAATGCCGGCGAGCAGCTTCCGCGGTTCGCTGCGAATGCCCATGGCATGCTGCAAATGGCACGAGTCGTGATAGGCAACGCGCAACGGCACCGGATGACGCTGTGCGCGGGGTTCCAGGCCGGCAAGCACCACCGTCACATCCTTGCACTTGGCGGAGAATTGGCGGGCGCGCTCGGCATAGAGCGGATCGTCGGCCAGCAGTTCGCCGTAATCCTTGAGGTTGGAACCGCAGCCGGCGGCATTCACCGCGATCACATCGACCTGTTCGCGCTCGAAGACCCGGATCATCTGGCGCGCTAGATCCAAGGCTTCCTTCTCCCGGCCTGCGTGCATGCCCAAAGCGCCGCAACAGCCCTGCCCTCGCGGTATTACCACCTCGCAACCTTCGGCGGCGAGCACCCGCGCCGTGGCCAGGTTCACATCGTCGAAAAACACTCGCTGCACACATCCCAGGATGAGCCCGACTTTCAGGCGCGGCGTGCCCTGCGGCTTCACGCGCATGGGCAAACCGCCGAACATCGATTTCAATGAGAAGTCGGGCAGCAGTGCTTCCATCGCTTGCAGCGGTTCTGGAAGCAATCGCAGCAGGCCAGTCCGGCGCAGCAGCCAACGCAAACCGGAGCGCCGATAAAGCCACATGGGCAGCAGCATGGCCCGCAAGCGCGCCGGATGCGGAAACAGGAAGAAGATCAACCAGCGAAACAGGCGGTCCGCCAGCGGCCGGGGATAGTGGCGTTCAACCTGCGCGCGGGTCGATTCGATCAGCCGGTCGTACTTCACCCCCGAAGGGCACGCTGACACGCACGCCATGCAGCCGAGGCACTGGTCAAAGTGCTGCACGTAAGTCTGGTCCATGCGCTCGACCTCGCCCTCCAGACCCATCTTCATCAGGTAAATGCGGCCGCGCGGTGAGTCCATCTCTTGGCGCCAGAGCAGATACGTGGGGCAAGTGGGCAGGCAGAAGCCGCAGTGAACGCAATCATTGATCAGTTTCTCCTGCGGCGGGTGATGCGCATCGAAGACCTTACAGTTTGCGGGCACACCGCCGGCAGGCTCGGGCGAAGCCAAACCGACGCTTCCCAGCGTGACAGTTGCGGCGTCCGTCTGGACCGGGCCCAAGCCGCCGCCAGGCTCCCCGAGCTTCTTCTCGGCAGGATCGCCGGCACTGCCGGCCGCACCGCTCAGGTCAGTCGACTGGCTCATCAAATGCCTCCCACGAATCGGCCGGGGTTGAGAATGCCTTTGGGATCGAATTGTTGTTTCATGCGACGCATGGTGCCGAGTGCCGTGCCCACCTCTCCCCAGGGATCGAGCTGGCTGCGCAACTCGCCGGAGGCATGCAGCACTACCACGGAACCATGCCGGACGGCGGCCAACTGCCGCAGCTCCCGGATGGTGCGCAGCAACGCATCTGTGGGTCCGTCGAGCCGCAGCAGGCCAACGCCAACTGCCTGCACGACAGCGCGCGTTCGCACCGCCAGCGGCTCCGCCAGCGACTGGGCGCGATCGAGAAACGGCGCGATTTCGCTGGGCAGCACCGAGAAGCGGCAGATCGAGCCCGGAGACTCGTCCCAAAGCGCGGTCGAGCTTTGCCATTGTCCGGCCTCCGCCGGCAGCAGGTTGCCGACCATGCGCCCGGCTCTGCGCGCCTGGTCCTCGACCGCGTTCTCGATGCCTTCGAAGCGGACATCGAGTGTGCACAGTGACGGACCCGACGAGCGCAGTTGCAAGCCGGTAAAGGTGAGCACGGAATCGAGCAGCGCCAATGCCGCCTGATTCGCCGCCGCGATAGTCTCAAACTGGAAGGTGAGCGTCCGCTCCGTCTGCGGCAGCGGATGCAGCCGGAAGATGGCCTGGGTTATGATGCCCAGCGTCCCCAGGGAGCCTGTCGCCAGCTTTGGCAGATCGTATCCGGCAACATTCTTAACAACTTTTCCGCCGCTGCGCGCCAGAGTTCCGTCGGGAAGGGCAAGGGTTACGCCGATAATGAGGTCGCGCAACGAGCCGAAGCGCACGCGCGAAGGGCCGTTGTCGTTGGCGGCTACGATTCCTCCGATGGTGGCATGTCCGCCGAAGAGCGGCTCGACCGCAAGCCGCTGTCCATGCTCCGCCAATGTGCGTTGCAGATCGGCCACGGTGCAGCCAGGCTCAACCGTGGTCGTCATGTCGCCCCAGGCATGCTCGATAACGCGATTCATCTTGCGCATCGAAACCACAACATCGAGCTCGCGGGGCGCTGCGCCCCAGCCAGGCTTGGTGCCGTTGCCGCGCGCTGCCAGCGCCACCGAGTTCTCGTTGGCCCAGCGCAGAACAGCGGCCACCTGCTCGGCCGTCGAAGGCTCGACGATGAACTTTGGCACGCGCCCGCAGATAGCGTCCGCCTCCGCGGCCTCGGCGGTAGAGGCGATTCTCTCCAGTTCATTCCACGGAATTGGCCGCGAACGAGTTGAAATTCCTGCCATCAGAAGAACTCCGCCACTCCGGCCAACTCCAACGGATGAGGTGTATACGGGCCGGTTTTTTCAGCACACAGGCGCAGCCGCGGAAACACCTTGCCGGGGTTGGCGAGGTGCTCGGGATCGAAGGCGCAACGAACCAGTTGCATGGTGTCGAGGTCGGGTTCGGCGAACATCTCCCCCATGAACATCTTTTTTTCTTCGCCGACGCCGTGCTCGCCGGTGATCGAGCCGCCCGCCTTGATGCAGAGCCGCAGGATATCGCCGGCCACCTGCTCGGCGAGGTGTTCCTGGCCCGTGATGCGGCGATCGTAGAGCACCAGGGGATGCAGATTTCCGTCGCCCGCGTGGAAGACGTTGGCGACCCGCAGCCCCGATTCCCGGCTGAGCCGCGCGATCTCATTCATGATTTGCGGCAGCGCGGTTCGGGGAACAACTCCGTCCTGCACGATATAATTCGGCGAAATGCGTCCCATGGCGGCGAACGCGGCTTTGCGGCCTTTCCACACCACGATGCGCTCGGCCTCCGAATGCGCCAGCCGTATCTCCCAGGCGCCGCGGCGCGTGCAGATGTCGTTCACCTGGTGCATCAGGGTCTCGACCTCGGTCGCCGTGCCGTCAAGCTCCACCAGCAGCAGTCCGCCGCAGTTGGGATACCCCGCATGAACGCTGGCCTCGGCGGCCTGAATGGCGAGGTTGTCCATCATCTCGATGGCCGCCGGCAAAACGCCTGAGGCGATGACGTCGCTCACCGCTTCGCCGGCTTCGTTGGTCGAGTTGAAGGCGGCCAGCAGAGTGGTAATGACCTCCGGGCGCTTGACGATCCGCAAAATAATCCGCGTCGCTACGCCCAGCGTGCCCTCCGAGCCGACAAACACACCGGCCAGATCGTAGCCAGGCGAATCCAGGGTCGAGCTGCCCAGATGCACCAGTTCGCCATCGGGCAGCACAACATCCATTCCCAGCACGTGCGTCGTGGTGAACCCGTACTTCAGACAGTGCGCGCCGCCGGAATTCTCCGCCACGTTGCCGCCGATGGAGCACACCTGCTGCGAAGAGGGATCGGGCGCGTAGAAGTAGCCATAGGGAGCGACCTGCTGCGTAATGAAGGCGTTGATGGCTCCCGGTTCAACCGTGACGCGCTGGTTGGGGATGTCAACCTCAAGAGTCCGGCTCATGCGTGCCAGACTGAGCACTACGCCATTGGCCACCGGCAGCGCTCCGCCGCTTAAGCCGGTTCCGGAGCCGCGGGCGACAAAAGGAATCTTGTGCTGATGGCAGATGCGAACCACCGCCTGCACCTGCTCGCTGCTTTCAGGCAACAGAACGGCCGCGGGCACCACGCGGAAATTGGTCAGGCCATCGCACTCGTAGGTTTTAAGCTCGCTGGCTTCGGTAATCAGGCCGCTCGAGCTGAGCACGGCGCGAAATGCATCCAGTATCCGTCGGTCCATAATGCTGTTTCCAGTGAGTTGCCCTTCGCCGGACTGCCCTCAAGGTTCAACCCGGGCGGCGGCCTGCCGGCTCGTCCGCCGGAACTAAGGAAGAATTATTCATGCCTATAGATGCAGATGCAGATAGCCGTGTGGCCACAGCAAGGTCTCTGAATAGCGGCTCGTCTTTAGTCTGAAGTCTGACACGCACGCAGCAGAGTACCCGCCCGAGGAAAGGGCAAACTCTTAATGTGCGTTAACGTGGAATGAGGCGAAATGCGGAAGCGAGGTAAGTGCAAGAAAATATGGAGCGGGAGACGGGATTTGAACCCGCGACTTCGACCTTGGCAAGGTCGCACTCTACCACTGAGTTACTCCCGCTCGACGTGCTTGATTATAGCGGGCCGTCCAACCGAGCGTCAAACCTCCGGCGGCGCTAAAGACAGCTCTAATGAACGACTGGAGCCCACTGCGGATCCTGGGTGGCGTCCACCATCTCGCCGTCGCGCATGTGCAGAATGCGGTCGCCGTGGGCGGCCGCCTCGGGATTGTGAGTAATCATCAGCACGGTTTGCCCGAGGTCCTTGTTGGAGCGGCGCAGCATCGCGAGCACGATTTCAGAGTTCTTGGTATCGAGGTTGCCGGTGGGCTCGTCGGCGAGCACGATAGCCGGCTTATTGATGAGGGCGCGGGCGAGCGCCACCCGCTGTTGTTCACCGCCGCTCAACTCCGAAGGCCGGTGGTTAAGGCGCTTGTCGATCCCGAGCAGAGAGGTGACGTGCTCGAAATAGGCCGCGTCGCCGGCGAGGCCGCTGATTTCGCGCGCGATGTCGATGTTGCCGCGGGCGTCGAGCGTGGGCAGCAGGTTGAACTTCTGGAAGACGAAGCCGATTTTGCTCTTGCGCATGCGCGTTCGCTCAGCGTCGGAGAGTTTCGAGAAATTCACGCCGTCGATCATCACCCGCCCGGAATCGACTTGCGTGAGCCCGCCCAGGATATAGAACAACGTCGACTTCCCACTGCCCGAGGGACCCACCAGGGAGACGAACTCCCCGCGCTCGATTGTCAGTGAGACGCCGCGCACGGCCGGCACTTCGACTTTGCCCACGCGGAAGGTTTTGTATACGTTATCTACTTCAATGATGGCAGGCATGAATCTCTGATTCTACACTTGATCGCCCCCAACAAACGCCAAAGCGCTCGCCGGGCCCGTGCCACACCATTCTTGGAAGATGTTCTAGCTGCCGCTGGCGCGCTTCAACCCGGTCGGTTCCAAGGCAGTGGCGCGCTTGGGCCCGCGCTTGCGAACCAGGAGCAGGCGGATTCGCTCCAGCAGTTCAGCCGGGGAATACATTCCCTTCGGCAAAAAGATATCGGCTAGCGTGTCCTGGTCGTAGATCTTGACTTGGCCGGAGAAAAGAATGACCGGTGTGGCCGGGGAGAGCTGCTTGATCCGTCCCACCAGCTCGTTGCCGCTCATGCCGGGCATGATCAGGTCGGTAAGCACCAGATCCACCCCGCCGCCGGTAAATGCCGCGAGCGCCTGCTCCCCGCTGATGCAGGCAATCACCCGGTACCCCCTGGTTTCCAGGATCAGCTTCCGAATCGAGAGCGATTGTTCGTGGTCATCAACGCAGAGAATTGTCTTCTTAACTTTCATGATTTATCGACCACGCACACTCTGCGCCGCTTTCAAAAAAACGGCAGCCAGCGACTTTGTTAAAACGATGTTACAGCAGAGAAGAACCAAATCCTACGTGCGATTTGCGGCAATGTAAAGTATCTCCTAAGTGAATAAAACGTGAGACGCCGCGGCCGGCCTTTTGGCCCGGTGCCCCAAGCGCAAATGAGTCTGCATCACCTTGATCTCCAACAGAATCAGTCTGAGGTTGATTCGATGGAGGAACTTCTTTGTGCGGGTGGTGTACCAGAAGCAAACATCTTGCACTGCCGGGCCTGTACGTTTGCGTCATGCGAGTAACTAGAGCGGCGTCCTGGAAATACGTCGCATTCATAAAAAAAGCCACCCTTGACAGCCAGCGCTCTGCTGCATAACATGGCGGCCATCTTTGAGGCGGTGCTTTGGGCGTCCTTCGGGGTACTCCGGAGCGGCGGTTTGCGTGGCGAACACCTTGGAGCAAAGCCGGGATGTATTGATCAACAACTCCAGAACATTTTTGAAAGCGTGGCACCGGTATCGTTTAGACGTTGAAAGTGCGCGGCGGAGGCTCCCGGGTCCCCACTATGCGCTGCTTTCGCGCGTAGTGGGTTGAACGGTGCGGTTGCGGCGGTTGAACCATCGCCGTTCTCGCGTATCCGCAGACTCAATGACATTCCATAAGGACTAATGAGCGTAGAAGAAATCAGACCTGTTGTTGAAATGCGCGGGATCGTCAAGCATTTTCCCGGCGTCCTTGCGCTCAAGGGCGTGGACCTCGATGCGCGGCCCGCCGAAGTGCATGTGCTGCTGGGCGAGAATGGGGCGGGCAAATCCACCCTCATCAAAGTCCTTTCCGGCGTTTATCCCCCCGACTCGGGCGAGATTCTGTTCGAGGGCAAACCGGTGCATGTCCGCAGTCCCCACGATGCGCAGCAGTTGGGGGTCAGCACCATTTACCAGGAATTCAATCTCGTGCCCGAGATGAGCGTCGCGGAGAACATCTTCCTGGGACGCGAACCGCTGCTCAATCGCCGGCTCGGCATCGTCGACCGCAAGCAACTGTTCCAGCAGGCGCGCGAGGTCTTGTCCACGTTCGACATCCAGGTTGCTCCTGAAACCATCGTCAAGCGCTTGGGCATAGCGCAGCAGCAGATGGTGGAAATCGCCAAGGCTCTGTCGTTGAATGCCAGAGTCATCGTCATGGACGAGCCGACGGCGGTGCTGACGGCCCACGAAATCAATCATCTTTTCAAGATGATCCAGGATTTCAAGCAGCGCGGCATTGCCATTATTTACATCTCGCATCGCCTGGAAGAAGTCAAAAGAATCGGCGATCGCGCCACCATTCTGCGCGATGGCGCCGCGGTCGGCACCGTGCTCGTTGCCTCCACGCCGGTCGATGAACTCATTCGCATGATGGTCGGGCGCGATTTGAAGGACAAGTTTCCCAAACTCAGCGTCGAGCCGGGAGAGGAAGTCTTGCGGGTGGAGAATCTGCGGCGTAAAGGCGTGTTGCACGGCGTCAGCTTCCACCTGCGCCGGGGTGAAATCCTGGGGGTCGCCGGGCTGGTCGGCTCCAGACGCACGGAGATGGCGCGCGCCATTTTCGGCGTCGACAAGATCGATAGCGGGCACATCCTGGTGCGTGGTCAGCGGGCGGAGATCAAGTCGCCCTCCCAGGCCATCCGCGCGCGGCTGGCGCTGGTGCCGGAAGACCGCAAGCGGCATGGAATTCTGCCGACCATCTCCGTGAAACACAACATTACCCTGAGCATGATCAAACGCTTCGCGCGCATCGGCATTCTCGACTTGGGAAGTGAGAAAAAAGCGGCGCAGGGATATGCCGACTCGTTGCGCATCGCCACCCCGAACCTGGACCGCTGGGCGATGTACCTGAGCGGCGGCAACCAGCAGAAGGCGGTGATCGCCAAGTGGCTTGGAGTGGAAGCCGATATCTTCCTGTTTGACGAGCCGACGCGCGGCATCGACGTTGGCGCCAAGGTCGAGGTCTACCAGTTGATGGGTGAACTGGTGAAGCGCGGCGCGGCCATCCTGATGATCTCATCGGAGCTGCCCGAAATTCTTGGCATGAGCGATCGCGTCATTGTCATGCGCGAGGGACGCATCGCCGGTGAGTTCACGCGTGCAGAGGCCAACCAGGAGAAGATTCTGAGCTGCGCACTGGGTGGCACGTTTAACCAACAAACTGGCACGGGAGCAGAGGCATGAGCGAGGTCGGGCTAAAGGAAATCGAAAGGCAAGTTTCGGTCGGGTCTGATCCCCATTCGAGGGCAGGATTCTTGCACCGGATTCCCTGGGGCCGCATCGGCATGCCCGCCGTGCTGATCATTCTTTGTATCTTGTTCGGCGCCATCAATCCAAACTTCTGGAGCGTCATGAATCTGACCAACGTCTCGCGCCAGATTTCGATTCTGGCGTTGATTTCGATCGGTCAGACCTTCGCGATTCTGAGCGCCGGCATCGACCTCTCGGTTGGTTCCCTGCTGGCTTTGGTCAGTGTCGTCGCCGCCCAGCAGATGCTCAACTTCGGACTCTGGGGCGGCATCGCGGCCGGCATTCTTGCCGGCGCATTGGCCGGGCTGGTCAACGGGATACTGATCGCCAAAGCCAAGCTGCCGGCCTTTATCGCGACCCTCGGCATGTTGATCGCGGCGCGCGGCATTGCCCTGACCTTGAGCGGCGGGCTGCCGGTTGTCGGCTTGCCTCACGCCTTCCTGTTTCTTGGCGCGGGCAAGATCGGCCCAATCCCGGTTCCGGCGGTGATTGCGGCCGTGGCCTTCGTTTTCGCCCACCTCGTCATGACGCGCACGCGCTTCGGACGCTACGTCTACGCCATGGGCAGCAACGAAGAAGCTGCCATGCTGTCCGGCATCAACGTCGTCAAATACAAAACTCTGGTTTACGTTCTCAGCGGCATGTTCGCGGGAATTGCGGGCGTGGTGCTGACCTCGCGCGTCATCTCCGGCCAGCCGACGCTGGGAGAGGTGCAGGAGTTGTACTCGATCGCGGCGGTTGTCATCGGCGGCGGCAAGATCACCGGCGGCGTCGGCGGAATGTGGCAGACCCTGATGGGCGTGCTCATCCTCGGCGTTCTGGCCAACGGATTGAATCTCATCCAGGTTTCGTCGTACGTGCAGAATATCGTCATCGGCGTCATTATCGTGCTGGCGGTTTACGTTGACCTGGCGCGCGAACGCCGCCGCTAGACCCGGAGCCCGCGCCATTAAGTTGTTTTTTAATTCGGTTTTGAAGGGCTTCAGCCGCGCCGTTTCCTGACCGCATATTCTCCGGCTTTAGCCGCTGAGGGACTGCGGTTGACTCCAGCCAGAAATGAGTTATGAAACAGCTTGTAACCTGTTTCGCGAAGAAAACGTATCCTGTTGATGATTTTTTTTGCACAAGGGAGAGAAGGATGAACAAGCATCTTCGATCAATCACTTTCGCGTCCGCCCTGCTGCTGGTTCTGTGCCTGGGCGTGGCACAGGCAGCACCGGAACCGGCTCAGGCGACGCCGTCAAGGGTACCCGCCACGTCCGGGTCGGCCGCCAAGACACCGGCAGCGCCGAAACCCGCCACCCCCGCCGAGCCGGGCGACGAGTATCCGCGTCCTCCCAAGCCCGCCAAGCAGTACACCATCGGGGTGCTGCTGCCGCAGATGTCCAACCCGCACTTCATCGGACAGGCCTACGGTTACACCGATGAAGCAGCCAAACTCGGAGTCAAGATTATCCTTTACGATGCGGGCGGCTATCAGTACATCGAGAAGCAAGTCTCGCAGATGGAAGATCTGATCGCCAGCAAAGTGGACGCCATTGACTTGGTCGCCATCAATGGCGCCGGCACAATCAGCTCCGTGGAAAGCGCTGTCGCACGTGGCATTCCGGTGATCAACTGCAACGTCATGACCGACAGCGACAAAGTCGTCACTCGCGTTCGTTCGGACGACCAGGTGATCGGACGGATGCAGGCGGACTACATGGCGCAAGCTCTGCATGGCAAGGGAAACGTCGTCATGATGCGCGGTCCGGCGGGAACTTCCTGGGCGCAGATTCGCGGCGATTCCTTCCGAAAGCGCCTTGGCGAGATAGCCCCGGGCATCAAGATTGTCGGCGAACAGTATTCGCAGTCCACGCCGCAGGACGGGATGCGGGTGATGGAAGATTTCCTGCAAACCTTTCCGCAGATTGACGGCGTTTACAATGGCGCGGACATGACTGCCGTCGGCGCCGCCCAAGTAATCCGCGCGGCCGGCAAAGCGGGAAAAATTGTGATCACCGCTACGGACTTCCAGAAGGACAGCGAGAATTTCATGCGCGAGGGGGTAATGAGCGCGAACGTTGTCCAGCAAAGCGTTACGATCGGCCGGTGGTGCATACGCGCGACGGTCAATTATTTGGAAAAGCGCCCGGTTCCAAAAGAGCTCTGGACCCCGCTGCTCCTGATCACGAATCCGACCCTGGACAAAACTGACTTCCGAGGCGTACGCGCTCCTGCTGGTTGGAAGCCACCGACGAGGTAACTTCGGAGACGTCATCCCGCTGGTGCCCCACATCTGCTGCGGTTAGCAGATGTGGGAGTTCTCCAGCGAACGCTGGTATCAGCGTTTGTGGGGGCGGCAAGAAGAATATGGCCAACCAATTCAACCAGCCAAGAGTCGCGCTCATTACGGGCGCAAACAAGGGCATCAGGTTTGAAACGGCGCGTCAGCTTGGCAGGCTGGGCATTACCGTCCTACTGGGTGCCCGCGACGGAAAACGCGGTCAGCGCGCGGCGGAAACCTTGCGCGGCGAAGGCCTTGAAGCGCGCCCCATCGTCCTCGACGTAACTGACCAGAGCACGATTGACGCCGCCGCCGTCCACATCGAGCGGGAGTTCGGGAGATTAGACATTCTGGTGAACAACGCCGGGATTTTTATTGAAAAGCAGCCGGCAAGCCGGTGCCAGCTCGAGAATCTTCGCCGAACTTTCGAAACGAATTTCTTCGGCGCCTTCGCGGTCACCAAGGCATTGTTGCCGTTGCTCCGCAAGGCCGAGGCTGGACGGATCGTCAATCTCGCCAGCGATCTGGCTTCGCTCGGCAACACCAGCGATCCGCAGTGGGCGCTCTACGAACACGTTTACTTCGCCTACGCTTCGTCGAAGGTGGCCATCAACGCCATGACCGTGGCCTTGGCCAAGGATCTACGGAACACGCCCATCAAGGTGAACTCAGCCGACCCGGGCTTCACCGCAACCGACATGAACGGCCACACCGGCCCCAAGAAACCGGAGCAGGCGGCGCTTGTCCCGGTGCAACTGGCGACGCTCCCGCCCGATGGACCGAGCGGAGGCTACTTCGACGAGAACGGCCCAGTGCCTTGGTGAGTGCCTGCGGCCGGAGCAGCTAAGCTGCGTACCCGACATTGCAACTCGGTTCGACGGTGCCCCACGTTCGCCGGTTGTTGGCTAACGTGGGGTAGTTTCTTGGGCGGCCCTACTTCTTAGTAGCTGGCGATAACGCCATGCGTTCCAGAATCTCGTAGACGGCTGCCGTATCATGCTCGGCGTGCCCCGAGGCCGTGGCGGCGATATAGATCGGTATGGTCGATGTAAACACCGGCGCCGGACAGCCCGTGGTCTGCAGGGCTTCGCCGATCAGCTTCATATCTTTCTGCCAAACCGAATTCTTCATCGTGGCCTCGTCCCAAGTCCGATTCACCATCGCCGGCCCCCGGACTTGAAACATGCGCGAACCGCCGGCCCCGTCGGCGACCACCTTCACCACCATCGCCGGATCAAGCCC
>Ga0187860_1000935_pt1 | contig 27121 bp, 23 predicted proteins | sample June2016WEW_10_4_FD_132981 | JGI IMG/M metagenome (GOLD analysis project Ga0187860, IMG submission 132981) | Peatland microbial communities from SPRUCE experiment site at the Marcell Experimental Forest, Minnesota, USA - June2016WEW_10_40 | ecosystem: Environmental > Terrestrial > Soil >...
ACAAGTTCAATGCGCTCCGCCCCTGGCTGGGACTCTCCCAGCGTCCGCCCTATCTAAGCCGATGTCAGGCGTCATGCGGGCGTTGGCGCAGCCAGCGCATTCTGTGGCCGGAAGTTGGCTGGATTTCCCGGACAAGGTCCTGGGTCATCGGCGACCTGCACGCTGATTGCATGGCTCAGTCCGCGGAGTGCACCGGGAATCAGATGTTGGTGACTGGGGGCGTCGCCCCTCGGTCCGCTGCATGAGGCGCCGTGGACCAGTTTCAGCGCACAGAAGGCCCAGATATGTGGCATCGCCAACAGCGTGGTTACGTTTTGGCTGACCACGCCGATCGGCGGCTCTTCGCGCTTCGCGACTGAAGTGCCGACCACGCTCGGCAACCATCGTCAGGCCTGGAGACGGGGACGCATCAAACCGCAGCGAGTGCCCGCACTACCGGACATGATCGCGAACTGAGCTGCGGGACCGCGCCGATGCCCACATGTCCGCGCAGCGCAAGTGCCTCTGGCCGATCTGGCGTACCGCAACGCGGTGTGAGCGGATGCCACCAACGAGTCTGGACGGCGCGTGTTGGTCGTGAAATGACCCACCAGTGAAGAAGTGAAATGGCCGCTCAACGCCGCTTTGTGAGCCAAAGTCAATGATGTCGTAAGGAGCTGACCTCATGGAAGGCCCAAGCGAACGTTTACGGGAATATGTCGAGGAACAAACCACTGAGGTGGAAACCGAGGAACAGCTCGAAGAGCTTCTGGGAGTGCTTGAAAACGAGCTTACCGATGATCAACGAACAGGCATCGAGGATGCCGATGACAGCGATGACCTGCTAGCGAGCGTCCATGCGTGGGCCGGCCTCGCGTCCTACGCCGTGTCGCGGTTTTACGCGCCCGCGAGTCCTTGGCCACGTCGGGTCGGTGGGTGGGGGAAGCGAGCCGTTCTACGCCTTCAGCGCATCGCCAACCGGCTCCTGCCAGCTCTACGCGCTGCGGTAGGTGCGCTTGGCGCGGCGAGTTTCTCCATCAGTATCAGCTTCCCCTGGGGCATCGCCATTGGAATTGGCTGGTAGCGCTCCCCGGTGGTAGGTATCGCACCATCACCTGCCAACGTCGCGAACGACATGCCCTACCTGGCCGAATCACCGCACGCTAGCAGCGGCAGAAGCGTAAACTGTCGCCGCTCGGCCGTGGTGTATAACCCAGTCTGTCGCATAAACGGCGCGCGTCATCTGGCCGATGAGCGAGCATCTTCGCAGGCCGATGACGATGCAAGCTCGAGGACACCCCTCGAGAGAGGCTCGAGGCCGTCGTCATTGCCCTCGTGGGCACCGGTGGCCGGTATGGCTGATGTCGCGTGGCTGTCAGCGATGCGCTGCCCCTGGTTTCTGGCCGCCGCCGGTGCCTTGCGGGGATGGTCACCCCGAGCCGGCACTGTCAAGGCTCATGGGCGTCCCGTAGCGATGGCCGCGTAGGCCGCTGGCAGATATGCGATTGGATAATTGGACATGCCCAGGCAGTCAACCGTTCATGGTAGGTGGGCGTCTTAGGCGGGGGTTGATCCCACGGCTACCAGGAGGGCAGCACGATGACGGATACCAACAGCACCTGGAACACGTCGGGGCCAGGGGAGGCGGGAGGCGTCCCCGACCACGTCGAGCAGGCGCGGTTAGAGGGCAGGAACCTGCTTGGCGGCCCATCCGGCGGCATGGATTCTGGGGGCCCTGCGGCCTATTCACCGGGCACGACTTCCGAGCGCCTCGCTTACGAGCGCGGCCAGAAGGACGCCGTGCGCAGGCTCACCACGCCGCGGATGACCGGCTGGCGGATCACCTGCGGCATCTGCTGGGCCCTGTGGACACTGGTGTTTAGTGTCGGCGCTCTTGTAAGCCTGGCCCACGCCAGCTTCGGGTCATTCCTGATAGCAGGCATCCTGGCCGGCCTGGCGGGCTGGTACGACTACCGCATCTGGGCCCTCAAAGCACGCCGCCTCACCCTTTTCATCATCTTTTGAGTTCGTCGGCCCAGAAGCCAGCCATGGTGGCGGGCTAGGTTTCCCGGTAGCCTTTTTCGCAGATTTGCCAGGAGTCAGCGCGACGCCGGGATCATGGCAGACCGTAGATCGCCTGGCAAGCTGAATACCAGCATTCGGCTCGCGGCCACCTCCGAATGCAACCAAGTGAAATGCGCGAGCATGTCGCTGGATCCATCAGGGTGGGGGAAATGACAGCTACTCAGCAGAAGAAGGCAACGGCCAAAAAGAAACGACGCGGCTTAGCACGCTGGCTGACGTCCTTCAGCGGGATTCTCGCGTCCATAGCCACCATCGTGGCAGCGGGCACGTCGGTGCTAGCGGCGCATCAGACCAGCCGTGTGAATCAGCTCACCATCGTGGTCAAGCAACAGCAACAACAACTAAAGCAGGCTCACCAGCAGGCCATCAGCGGATCTAGCTCGTCCAGTACCGGAGGCACATCCGGGTCAAGCGGCGGCGCGCTGCCCTCTGGCGGCGTCTACCTCTCGGCGATGCAGCCGGTGGTCGACAACGCAGACCTTGGCACCGGGTCGCAGACTATGTCGGCGAAGGCCTATCCCGACAGCAACACCTTCTACTGCTACGGGCCGCAAGGCAATGGCCAGCCCGATGAGGCGTTCGATGTGGCTGGACATTCGCTGTTCAAGGCCGAGGTCGGCATCCCGGACAACACGGCCAATGCCACCAGCCTGGACGAGACGGTGATTTTCGCCAATCAGGCGGGCGTGCAGCTCATCAAGCCCATAGTCGTCAGCCTGGGGCATCCGGCCGCCGTGACGCTGAACATTGCCGGTGTCACTCAGCTTGAGGTCAGCTGCACCGGTATCAACACGCAGAATCAGCAACAAGAAGACAACAATGTGCTGACGCTCGGGAATGCCTTCGTCTCCTAATCTGCGGTGCTCTGCCGTCTGCCGTCAGGTGCATGCCGCGCCGGCATGAGTACACCGTAGCGCTGCGGTGGTCGATCCCGAAGCGCGCGATGTGAGAGCAGATGACCGTCCCGGCGGCGGCCCGTCACGGCGTCATGCAGGGTGTTGTGTGGGCGATTCCCAAGGAGATGTTCGAGCTTCTGGGAGGGCGGCTCACCGGAAGCCTTGCGCTGAGCTTCATCCCGGCCGCAGCCGCCGGCCAGTCATCGTGGGCAGCGCGGCCGTTGCCGATGCTCGCCCACGCCGCCGTCTATGCCGATGGGCAGACCTCCTGGGTGCCTGCCCAGAACCGATTCGTCGAGCTGCCGCTGTCGCCACGGAATCAAGCCGCCTCAGCCGGGCAGCCGGAAACGAGCAACGCCACCGGTGCGCCCGCCTAGCGACCCTGCCATGACAGCGAACCGGCTGGGCGTCGCTGCCAGTCAGCTGGCGCTCAGAGGGAGACTACCAATTGTGATCATCATGACGCAGCGTAATTACACGTATACGCCGAGCCCAGGTATTGCGACGGTCAGCCCCTCTTCCGCATAGGCGGGAACTTGGCAATGCCCGGCGAGCGAGATGAGCCGATTTCTAGATACCCGATGCATCCATCGCCTCGTCAGCCTCCAGCGTTAGCTGGTCCGAACCGGCAAGACGCCCGCACATTCGACATGCTCTGGTGATGGCGACATACAGCACGCAGTCCTCTGGTTCTAGCTCGTGCAAGCCTTGAGACAGGCGGACAAGATCAGCCGGACGGAGGGCGACCCCAACACGCTGCCATTCGCAGCCCTTGGCCTGGTGGACTGTCAGGCCCGGAATGAGATCGCGGCGGCCGAGGCGCTGCCGCAGGGCCTCAAGCTCCGACTGGCGGATTTGTTCACCATCTCGTGGCAGCCGGTTCGGGCGCCTGCGGGCGCCTAGGGTTACGGCAGCATTTCGCAGCAGTGCGAGCACCTCAACTGCTGGGCGACCGGCGACAAGCTGTTCAACGATGGGCGTGATGACGGCCACCTTGCGCTCGGAGAGCGAGACTTCGTCGAGTCCGAGCTGAACGTGGGCGGATTGCAGGCCGAAGGCACGGCGGCCGAGGGACGAACGCGTAACTTGGTCGAGCAGGATGCTAAGCATGGCGTCGATTCCGTTGCCGACGCTGCGGAACGCAAGAGGGAGTACGTTCTCACCGACTTGCCACAAGTCGCGCCACCTTCGCGAAAGAGCTACATCGACATCCGTACTGCTGACTGCCGGTATTGATACCGGTCGGCCTGCCCTCAGCTCCGCAGCCAGGGCCGGCATTTGCTCTCCTTCGAAGCGAAATGACTCTGGCTGGTCGTATTGGATGAAGGGTGCTGCGTTGAGGAGAATCGCCACTCTCTCGGGAGTGGCACCCCGCCATCCATAAAGAGCCTGCCACGGATCCCCGATAAGCGTCACGTCGAGGCCAGCATTTATAGATAGACCCGCGACAGTAAGATCGAGAGGGTCGGCATCGTAGACCTCGTCGATAATAAGGCCTCTGTAACTGGCATTCATCCACGCCTGAGCCCACATAACGAGATTTGGATCCTGGAAGGCGGAAAGCAAAACAGATCGAACGTCCTCATGGCTCACGACCCCGCGTCCTAACTGGTCTCGGTGCTGAGCAATGTTCCCGATGCCGCTACGAGGCTGCGTGATCCTCACTGAGCCTGAGTAAACCTCTCGATTTCCGTTGACGAGCGCAACTCGTCTATATCCGCCCGCCCCGAGCCAGCGAAAACCGGGGCATCCTCGGTATTCGTCTATGACGGTAAGCGGCCGGGCCCGGCGCCGGCCGCGCGGGCTGTCGGTGATGAACGGCCAGGGCCAGCTGCGGGGCACCGTCCACATCTCCCAGCGGCCCGCCGAGGCCAGCGACCGGGCGGTGCCTGGGCACTGGGAAGGCGACCTGGTGTTCGGCACGAGATCCAGCACTGTCGCCACCCTCGTCGAGCGCAAGAACCGCTTCGTGATGCTCGTTCGCTTGCCCGGCAGCCACACCGCCGATGTCGTGGCTGACGCCCTGGCCGAAGCGATCGCCACCCTGCCGGAGCAGCTGCGCCGTTCCATCACCCGGGACCAGGGCAAAGAGATGGCCGAACACGCCCGGTTCAGCGTGGCGACCGGCGTGCCGGTCTGCTTCTGCGATCCCCACAGCCCCTGGCAGCGGGGCAGCAACGAGAACACCAACGGGCTACGCCAGTACTTCCCCCGCAGCACCGACTTCCGAGCGCTCACGCAAAGTGACCTCGACAACGTCGCCGCCGAACTCAACGACCGCCCTCGACAAACGCTCGGATGGAAGTCACCATCTCAGGCATTGGACGAGGCGTTGCGATGACCGCCTGAGGCCAAGGGTTGTTCGGCGCGCCGACAGGAGCCGACCAGGTAGCCCGCAGAGGTGACCATTCTGGCGGATATCCTCAGCCGTGGTGCGCTGCGCGCCAGGCGGCCCAGATCTCGGGCCGGAGCTTGCCGCGGCTGGGGATGGCAAGACCGGCGGCGCGCGCCCATGCCCGGACTTCGGCGGTGGAGGGCCCAGGTGCGTCCGGCGCCTGGGCGAGCTCGGTCGTGGCGTGTGCTGCGGCCAATGGTGCGAGCCGCTCGATCGAGGCGGTCTCGGTGTCGGCCCATGCGCGGGCGGCGGCCAGGAACCGGCAGGTCCATTCCTCGGCGAGCTGGCGGGTCTCGCAGAAGACGACCGGGACGCTGGGCCAGCGGATCTGGAGTTCGGCGAGACCGTCGGCGACCAGCGCGGGCCGGACCCGCTCCAGTTTGAACACGTGGGAGTAGCGGTCCTCGACCACGACCGCGGCGCGGGGCAGCGCAGCGAGCTCGGCCAGCGCGTAGCGGAGCTTCCCGCCAGTCAGGCTGGCCACCAGGTCGGTAAGGGACTTGCGCTCGACGGAGGCGATGAGCCGTCCGTCGACGACCAGGCCGTAGTCACCGCAGGGAAGCGCCCGCCTGGCTGTAGAAACCCGCTGGCCGCCGAACCGGTAGGCGTATTGCTCATGGGAGTCGACCACGATCTCCAGCTCAGCGATCCCGGCGGCCCGGGCCGTGGGAGTGGTCACGTTCGGGCGGGCCTGCTTGCGGGTGCGCGGGGACTGCCAGAAGACGGCGTCGCGGCCACGGGCCCTGGTGAAGACGATCTGGGAGCGATTCTCCCGCCCTCTGTCGAGGACGAGGTCGATGGCGGCGCCCCGCCGGACACAGGACCGGAGGCCTGCTCGTTCAACGATGTCAGGGACTTCGGGCCACTCATCCGCCGAGACCGGATAGCAATACAGGGCGCTGGTGCGCGGCCAGGTCCCCGAGGTGCGGAACACCATCCCGCCGGCCAGCGGCAGCAACAGCAGATACGGCAGTCTGGAGTCCGGGTCCGGGTTGCGGGCGATCAGCAGCTCCACGCTCTTCAGCCTTCCACCCGATCCGGCTCGACAGGCTGGCGGCCCGGCTAACGCCCGAGATTGCCGCGATGACCGCGCACAGCCCCGGGCCCCCTTCCCGGCCCCGGTAATGGCATCGGTGCAGCGGCGAACCCGGCACGGACGACCTGGGAGCTGCTGTCCAGGACCCGCCCCGCGAACCGGCGGCGAAGTCATGCGTAGCCCCCTGCGGACGTCCTCACGGTCAGGTCCGCTCACGGGTCCGGTCGTCCGGATCGGTCATTAATCGGTCAGTTTTGCCTTCTACGGCTTGCTACCGCCACCGGCACCGCGGTTCGCGGCAGCGGACTACGCCTCGTCTAGCGAGCTGTTTCCGGTAGCGGCCAGTCGCCGGGCAGCTCGTTCAGCCGACGGGCATAGTCGGCAGGATCGGGCTGCCTGTGCTCCTTGAGGGACCGGTAGACGTCGTCGGTGACGAGCGAGGCGATCATGTGCATGATGTTGTGCCAGTCATAGCCCAGCCCGTCCAGGCGCTGAACCGCCTGCCATGTCTCGGGCGGGTCGCCGGCCAGCAACTGGTTCGCCACGACCTGGTGCATTGCAACGTGCAGCCTCGGGTTGACGGGCTCGCCACCCACGATCACGTCCTCATCGCTGCGCAGCGCGTCCGCGAATTCCGGATGCTGCGCCTCGATCAGGAACGTGCGCTCGTCCTCGTTGCCTGGGTCCAGCAGCCCGAGATCGAGTCCCTGGTAGATCCCGTGCGCCGGGGGGACCGCCCACGAGCGCCGGTCAGCAGGGCCGGGCTCGTCGAACCAGCAGTCCGTCGTCTCCTCCCCGTGCACAGCAGACTCATTCCCGGCCCGTGCGGCCAAACTGTGCGGTCCGCCCCGGCCCGCGGCCGGACGCCCGCCCGGCTGACGGCGCCGGCCACGGTCTGGCGGGCGGCCACGGCTTCGCGGACTCATCGCACGATTGTCCCAGCGCCGACCGAGCGTGTCACGCGTAAGTCTGCGACCTAGCCTAGATGCACGTCGCTTCGGCCGCGGTCACCAACCGTAGGTGCGGATCGGCCACGAACCGCCGATCGGTGTGGAGTGGCAGCCGCCCGGCAGCTCACTGGGACCCGGGTCAGATCAGCTGATGGGCACTGCGAAGTCGCAGTCAGGCGGGCTGACCTCGGTAGCCGGTGCGCTGGTCAGGAAGGTCACCCGGACGCCCAGCTCGCTTGGCTGTGCACTGTGCTCGTCGGCCCAGGCGTGGAGCGACTGTGAGGCCATCTGCCATTGGGCGGGGCTGATCTGTCCTCCGGGGCCGAGATGGACGAATGCCCCACGGTGCGCTGGCTCGGTGCGCAGTGACAGTTCGGGGAACTCGGCGGCGAGTACCTCGGCCCGGTCATGGGGAACGGGCCGGCACCACTCGATGGGGCCGTCGCTGTCCTCGCTCACCTCGCCCCAGTAGATGCAGAAGGCAGCCCCGGCCCGTCCCTCCATGCGCGGCAGCGGGCGCGCCTGCAGTAGCGCCACGAACTCCTTGCCGAGCGTCCAGGCTCCTGGCTGGCCATCGACGGAGCGCTTGAGGCACAGCAGGCTGCGGCTCGGGATATCCCTGGTGGTGACTTCTTGCATGGCGGGCCTCTTTCCGCTCAGGTGATTAACGAGGTAGCCGGCGAGGTCTCGCCGGGCTGAATGCTCGGCCTCGGCAGCAGCCCAGTACTCCCCGATCCGCTCGGCAGCGGCCGGCGGCTCGAGGCCGAGAATGGACTTTATGCCGGCGAGCGGAATCTGAAGCTGGCGCAGCGCCGCGACCAGGCGAGCCTGCTCAAGCTGACTGGCCTCGTAGTACCGATAGCCGGAACCGGCGTCTACCCGCGCCGGTCGGAGCAGCCCGAGCTCGTCGTAAAGCCGAAGCGCATTCGCCGACAGGCGAGACTGCCGAGCGAACTCTCCGATGCTCATCAGATCACGTTTGCGGACTCCCTCATTGCCGGGGCAGTCACCCCGCAGAGCCACTATGTGGCTTCGCCCAAGGCGAAGGTCAAGGGCGTCCGATGCCGCCCCAGAACTGACAGTTCTGTCCATGGAGTCGCACAAGCGCGCGAGCGACAAAGGCCACGCCGATTCGGCGTTATGCGCTGCTTGGGCAGGGCGGTCGCTGGGCGACCAATTACGCGGGGTAGCTACCTTTCAGCGCGCAGCCAGGTTGAGCGGAGGTGAGCTTGTCCGTGCCTGGCTCCCTTGCCTCCTCACTTTGGACGTGCCGCGACGCAACCCCGAGATCAGGATCGGGCCCTGCCGCAAGGTCACCGCCAGCGCGCTCCCGGCTCGGGCCTGTCTCCAGGTTCCCGCCATCGCCCCGCGCCAGCCTGACCTCCCGCCGGGCACAGCCACTGCGCCACCCGTCAGCCTGTTCAACAGGCATCAGGATCAGCCACGCCCGGCGTGCCATCTCCGGACCATCGATGCCGCCGAGTACCGGAAACCCACATCCACCACGACGGTCAGATGACGGTCAGACGATCTTGAGGTCCAGTGACGCGGGCCAGAACCTGCATCGTGACCTGGTCCTTCGGGTGGGCGCAACTGGGATCGAACCAGTGACCCCTCGCTTGTAAGGCGAGTGCTCTACCGCTGAGCTATGCACCCCTGGCGGCAGCTGCCGGGCTGCTGCCGCGCCCAGCGTACCGCTCTGTCGGTGCCGGGCGGCCTGACATACCGCACCAGAACAGCCGTTCCGCGGGGCCTTGAGCGGCCGGGCCAGCGCCGCTACCACCGGCGTGCTGGCACGCCATGGCCGCCCCCGTTGGAGGCCGCGCCGAGGCGGCAAGGAGGATGGGCAGGGGGGACTCAGTCTGCGGGAGATAGCGCCATGCGTGGCATCGTCACAGAAAGCAGGCCGACTGGCCTGCTCGCGGCAGGAGTTCTCGCCGCCGTCCTGGCCACGGGGTGGTCGGGCGGGTCGCCAGCGCCGCACAAGGCGACGGCGAACAGCTGTTATGCCTTCAGCGTCGGCGCGCTGCAGCGACATATCAAGGTCACGGCCGTACCGCCGGCCTGCGCGGGCCTCAGTCATGCGCAGATCAACCTAGCCGTGGCCAGGGCCGTGCGCACCGTGATCGGGTCGCGGCCGAAGCCCGCCGCCCGGCGCGCGGCCATCGGCGCAAGCAGATACCTGGCGCACCTCATCGAGACGGTCCCGCCGCCGAAGCCGGCGGCTCCCCCGGCCCCGCCGCCTCCATCGCGGAATTCGACCCTTCCGCTCAGCCTGGCGGCGCTGGCTGCCTGGGTCGCCACGGCGGCCGCGGGCGGCTACCTGATGGCGGGCTGGCTCGCGCATGGCGGCCTGCGCCGTCCGCGGACCACGTCCGAGGGCATGCCACCGGTGATCATCCTCGGCCACTTCGGGCTGGGCGTCGCCGGGCTGGCAGTCTGGATCGCCTACGTGGCCACGAACGTCAAGGCACTGGCCTGGACGGGCGTCGGGGTGATTCTCCCGGAGGTGGGCCTGGGCATGGCCACGCTGATCACGGCCCTGCCGGAGCCGGCGCCCACGGCTGTCAGGCCCGCAGCCGCCAGGCCCGGCGGCGCTCTGCCCGGAAAGCCGGGGTCCAGAGCGATGAGTTCCCCGGCCGCGGGGGCCGACGACGCGGAACTCGCCAGCGGCAAACCGGCTCTCTCCGGTCCGCCGCTGGCGACCCGGATCGCCGAGACTGCGGCGCCGGCGCCGGGACGGATTCCGGTGATCCTCATCGCGGTGCATGGCGCCCTCGCCACCACGGCCGTCCTGCTGGTGATCCTCGCCGCGGTCACCGCGGGCTGATCGCCGGCGCGGGCTGCCCGGCCGGCCGCCAGCAGGACCGAACCGCCAGCAGGACCGAACCGCCAGGCGACGGCGAGCTAGCTGATCCCGGCCGGGCGGCGGGCCTTGCCGAGCACCTTGGCCAGCGCCTGCTCGACCTCTTCCGCCAGGCCGGGAGCCGTATCGGCCGCGACCGGGCTGCTAGCAGAGGACAGCATGCTGGCCGCGGGAGACGGCTGCCCGACGGCCCCGCAGTCGTGGCACTCGACCTCGCCCAGGCGGCGGACCAGGTGCACGCTCGAGCAGACCGGGCACCGGTCCAGTTCCGCTGCCCAGTCATACGACGCCTGGCAGCCAGGGCAGATCAGGACCTGCCGGTTGTCGCGGACTCCGCGCTTCCACGGGCTCTCGCCCCGGTCAGGGTCGACCTGCCGGGTGCCGCAGCGATAGCAGGGCATTCAGCCTGTTCCGATTCCTGCCGCCAGAGGCTCAGGGCCGCGCTAGCCGAGCGCGGCCAGGGCCTTCTGGTAGTCGGCAATCTCGCGGGCCTGCGGGATCGGGTTCACGACCTTCCACCGCACGACGCCGTCCTTGTCAATGATGAAGGTGCCGCGGGTTGCGACGCCCATGTTGTCATCGAAGACACCGTAGGACTTGGCTACCGCGCCGTGCGGCCAGAAGTCAGACAGCAATGCAAAGTCGTAATGCTCCGCGTCTGCCCAGGTCCGGTGCGCGAAGGTGGAGTCGACGGAGATGGTCAGCAATTCCACGTCGTCCCGCGACACCTCCGGGAACGAGTCGCGCATCGCGCACAGCTCACCGCTGCACACGCGGCTGAAGGCCAGCGGGTAGAAGACGAGCACGACATTCTTCTTGCCCCGGAAGCCGGACAGGCTCACCGGGGTGCCGTGCTGGTCCTTCAGCTCGAAGTCCGGGGCCTCGTCGCCGACTTCCACCGCCATGACTGAAATCCTCTCCGGATGGGGGGACGGCCTGCGTGCCCGGAACGGGGACGCCAGGTGCGGGCGGCCGCAGCGCGACCGCGAGAACTCAACGGAATTAGTGTGCCACTTCGGGCAGCGAAGATGGCAGCAGGCTGGTCAAAGTACGGTCAGCGGCGTGCCTTCGGCGCGACCAGCCTGGTCGCCGACCAGTTCCGGCCGGCACTCACGGTCGATGTCTGGGACAGCCCGGCGGTAGGCGCCGCCTCGCCGATCTCGCTCGGCTCCACGTGCCCGCTCCGGCCGGTCTTCGGTGTCAGCAGCAGGATGTAGCCCCCGTCGGCGAGCGGCGTCTTGGCGTCGACCAGCGCGTCGACGAGGTCTCCGTCGCCGTCCCGCCACCAGAGCAAGACACCGTCGACGACGTCCTCGTAGTCCTCGTCAACGAGTTCGACATTGGGCAGCGCCACGATGCCATCGCGCAGCTGCTCGTCGCAGTCATCGTCGTAGCCGATCTCCTGCACCACCTGGCCCGGCTTGATGCCGAGCCGCTCGGCCAGGTCACGCTGCTGTTGCGCCTGGCCCGCGGTCGCGCTCACTGAAATCCTCCTCAGTCCTTTCTCGCCTCGGCGAAAGCCTGACCGGGGATACGCCAGATGGCCGGCCCCGGCACCAGCTCCGCCGGCTGCGGCGTCGGCTGCTCTTGATCGGACAGTCCACACTGGGTCGGCGCGCCGCGCAAGTCACAATTAGGGCAGGAAACGAAAACCACCCGCCAACCTGCGTCCAAGGCCGGCCTAGCGTGCCCGATGGTGTCCGGAGGGCCCGTTTCGTCGGCATGGGCGGATTAGTACCCTGGGGTCGGCCTCCCGGCCGTGCCCGCTCGAGCCCCCCGGTTATCCCGTGCACCCTCCCTCTGTACCCAGATGGAGGCGGTGATGCATCCTGCCGGGGCACCGGAGCACCGGTTACCGGGCGGTAGAGATGCAATACGGGGCCGTGCGTATCAGGATTGGTAGGGACGACCTCCAGCGGACGCGGCAGGTAGCTGCCGCCACGAACCAGAGCGCGGCTGCGGGCACCTGCTGCACGCCGCTGAAAGGCGAGGAACAGCCCGTGGCCTCCGGACGCCAGCGCTTCTCCATCATCAGCGACGGCCTGCCCACTCAGCTGCCCGACATCGACCCGGACGAGACCAGGGAGTGGGTCGAGTCGTTCGACAACGTCGTCCGCACCCGTGGCCGGGGCCGGGCCAGGTACGTGATGCTGCGCCTGCTCGAACGGGCCAGGGAGCAGCAGGTCGGCGTGCCGGGACTGCGCAGCACCGACTACATCAACACCATCCCGCCCGAGCGCGAGCCCTGGTTCCCCGGCGACGAGCACGTGGAACGGCGCATCCGCGCTTATATCCGCTGGAACGCCGCCATCATGGTGTCCCGGGCCAACCGGGCGGGCCTCGGCGTCGGCGGCCACATCGCGACCTACGCCTCGGCCGCCAGCCTGTACGAGGTCGGCTTCAACCACTTCTTCCGCGGCAAGGAGCACGGCGAGTCCGGCGACCAGGTCTTCTTCCAGGGTCACGCCGCGCCCGGCATCTACGCCCGCGCCTTCCTGGAGGGCCGGCTGACCGAGCAGCAGCTCAACGGCTTCCGGCAGGAGCTCTCGCACCCGGGCGGGGGCCTGCCGTCGTATCCGCATCCGCGGCTGATGCCCGACTTCTGGGAGTTCCCCACCGTCTCCATGGGCCTCGGCGCCATCAACGCCGTCTACCAGGCCCGCTTCAACCGGTACCTGCTGGCCCGGGAGCTGCGGGACACCAGCAGGTCGCACGTCTGGGCGTTCCTCGGCGACGGCGAGACCGACGAGCCGGAGGTACTCGGCGCCATCGGGCTGGCGGCCCGCGAGGAGCTGGACAACCTCACCTTCGTCATCAACTGCAACCTGCAGCGCCTCGACGGCCCGGTCCGCGGCAACGGGAAGATCATCCAGGAGCTGGAGGCCTCGTTCCGCGGCGCCGGCTGGAACGTCATCAAGGTGATCTGGGGCCGGGACTGGGACCCGCTGCTCGCGCAGGACACCGACGGCGTGCTGGTGAACAAGATGAACACCACGCCGGACGGCCAGTTCCAGACCTACGCGGTCGAGTCAGGCGCCTATACCAGGGAGAACTTCTTCGGCACCGACCCGCGGCTGCGGGCCATGGTCGGGCACCTGTCCGACGACGAGATCCGCAACCTGTCCCGTGGCGGCCACGACTACCGCAAGGTCTACGCCGCGTTCAAGGCAGCGGTGGAGCACGTCGGCCAGCCGACCGTGATCCTGGCCCACACCATCAAGGGCTGGACGCTGGGGCCGGACTTCGAGGGCCGCAACGCCACGCACCAGATGAAGAAGCTGACCGTCGCCGAGCTGAAGGAGTTCCGCGACCGGCTCTACCTGGAGATCCCCGACTCAGCGCTGGAAGCCGAGCTGCCGCCCTACTACCACCCGGGCGAGAAGTCCGAGGAGATCCAGTACATGCAGGAGCGGCGGGCCGCCCTGAACGGCTACCTGCCGCGGCGGATCGTCCGCGCCAGGCCGCTCGCGCTGCCGTCCGGCCAGGTCTACGACGAGCTGCGGCGCGGCTCCGGCAAGCAGGCCGTGGCCACCACGATGGCCTTCGTCCGGCTGCTCAAGGACCTGATGAAGGACCCGGGGATCGGCCAGCGGTTCGTCCCGATCATCCCGGACGAGGCGCGGACGTTCGGCATGGACTCGCTGTTCCCGACGGCCAAGATCTACTCGCCGAACGGCCAGTCCTACGAGGCGGTCGACCGGAACCTGCTGCTGTCCTACAAGGAGTCGGCCAAGGGCCAGATCCTGCACGAGGGCATCAGCGAGGCCGGCGCGATGGGCTCGGTGGTGGCGGCGGGCACGTCCTACGCCACCCACGGCACGCACATGATCCCCGTCTACATCTTCTACTCGATGTTCGGCTTCCAGCGGACCGGCGACCAGATGTGGCTGCTCGGCGACCAGCTCGGCCGCGGGTTCCTGCTCGGCGCCACGGCCGGCCGCACCACCCTGACCGGGGAGGGCCTGCAGCACAACGACGGGCACTCGCTGCTGCTGTCGTCGGTCAGCCCGGCCTGCGTTTCGTATGACGCCGGCTGGGCCTACGAGCTCAGCTACATCGTCAAGGACGCGCTGCGCCGGATGTACGGCAGCTCGCCGGAGCACCCGGACGGCGAGAACATCTTCTACTACCTGACCGTCTACAACGAGCCGTACGTGCAGCCGGCCGAGCCGGCCGGCTACCCGGGCGGCAGCGAGGCGCTGGAGCAGGCGATCCTGCGCGGGCTGTACCGGTACTCGGCCGCGCCGGAGCTGCCCGGCGCCGGCGGCGACGGGGCCGGGCCCGACGGGACCGGCGAGCAGGGTGGCGAGGGCGAGACCGGCGCAGGCCAGGAGGGCGGCGACGGGGCCGGCGAGCGGTCGGCCGCGCGCATCCTGGCCTCGGGGGTGGCGGTCCGCTGGGCCCTGGAGGCGCAGCGGCTGCTGGCCGAGGACTGGGGGGTCGCGGCCGAGGCATGGTCGGCGACGTCCTGGAGCGAGCTGCGCCGCGAGGCGCTGGCCTGCGAGGAATGGAACATGCTGCAGCCGGAGGCGGAGCAGCGGGTGCCCTACGTGGCCCAGGTGCTCGACGGTCACGGCGGCCCGGTGGTCGCGGTCAGCGACTGGATCCGCGCCGTGCCCGACCAGATCGCCCGCTGGATGCCCGGCCCGTACCTGTCCCTCGGCACCGACGGCTGGGGCTTCTCCGACACCCGCCCGGCGGCCCGCAGGTTCTTCCACGTGGACGCGCAGTCCATCGCGGTGGCCGTGCTGACCCAGCTGGCCCGGCTCGGCGAGGTCAAGCCGGAGGTCCTCAGCCAGGCCATCACGAAGTACAAGCTGGACCTCGACGTCAGCGACGCGCTCTGACCGGCCTGCCCCGGCCGGCCGGCAGATGAGCACGATCCTGATCACCGGGGCCGCCGGGCTGGTCGGCGGCATGCTCCGGCCGCGGCTGGCCGGGCCGGGCCGCACGCTGCGGCTGCTGGACCTGGCGCCGCTGACCGCCGGCCCCGGCGAGGAGGTCATCCAGGCGTCGGTGACCGACCTGCCCGCGCTGACGGAGGCCTGCGCCGGGGCCGACGCCGTGATCCACCTGGCCGGCCAGCCGGGCGAGGCGCCGTGGGCGCAGGTCGCCGAGGCCAACATCCACGGCACGTACGTGGTATTCGAGGCGGCCCGCCGGGCCGGCGCGAAACGGGTGATCTACGCCTCGTCCAACCACGCGGTCGGCTTCACGCCGAGGTCGGCCTTCCCGGCCGCCGACTACGCCTTCCCCGCGCCCGACACCTACTACGGCGTCTCCAAGGTGGCCGGCGAGGCCCTGGCCGCGCTGTATCACTACCGCTACGGCCTGGACGCCATCTGCGTCCGGATCCTGACCTGCGCGCCGCGGCCCGATAACGTCCGCGCGCTGTCGACCTGGCTGTCGCCCGCCGACGCGGGGCGCCTCTTCGGCGCCTGCCTGTCCGTCAGCCGGCCCGGCTTCCGGGTCATCTACGGGGTATCGGCGAATACCCGCGGCGGCTGGGTCAGCCTGGCGGAAGCCCGCGCGCTCGGCTACGAGCCGCAGGACGACGCCGAGGAGTTCGCGGCCGAGGTGCTCGCCGCCGCGGGCCCGGCCGATCCCGGCGACCCGGTGCTGGCCCACCTCGGCGGCGAGTTCTGCCTGCCCGGCTACGACGCTGACGAGCTGGCATGAGCCCGGCGGGCGAAATGACCAGGCAGGCGCCGTGACGGAGCGGGTTGAGTCAGTGGCCAGCCGGGTGTTCCGGCTGCCGATGCCGCGGCCGTGGGGCGCGGACGTCACCTGCCAGTACCTGATCGTCACCGACATCACGACCAGCTCGGGCGCGACCGGGCAGGGTTTCAGCTGGGCCGTCCAGGCCGGCGCGCAGGCCATCAGGGCCATGGCCGACGCCGACTGCGGCCGGGTCGCGGCCGGCCAGCCGGCCCTGCCGGAAGCGGTCTGGGACACGATGGCGCACTACCTGCGGGAGGCTGGCGGCGGCATCACGACGCTGGCCATGGCCGCGATCGACATCGGCCTCTGGGACCTGCGCGGCAAGGCCGCCGGGCTCAGCCTGCCGAACCTGCTCGGCCGCCGCCGGGACCAGGCGCCGGTGTACGCCAGCGGCGTCAACCGGCACCTGACGCTCGAGGAGCTGACCGAGCGCACCCGGCAGTGGGTCGCGGCGGGCCACAGCAGGTTCAAGATGAAGGTCGGCCTGCCGAGCCTGGAAGAGGACCTGGCCCGGGTCGCGGCCGTCCGCCAGGTGATCGGCCCGCGGCGGCTGCTGATGCTCGACGCCAACCAGCTGTGGGACCTGCCCGCCGCGCGGCGCGCGGCCAGGGCCCTGGCCGCCTACGACATTTTCTGGCTGGAGGAGCCGCTGCCGGCCGAGGACACCCGCGGCTATGCCGACCTGCGCCGGTTCATCGACATCCCGGTCGCGGCCGGGGAGAGCCTCTACACCGAGGCGCAGTTCCGCGACCTGCTGCTGGCCGGCGGCATCGACTTCATCCAGCCGAACGTCTGCCGGGTCGGCGGCATCACCCCGTTCCTGCGGATCGCCCGGCTGGCCCGGGCGTTCAGCGTGCCGGTGATGCCGCACCTGCTGCCGGACATCTCCGGCCAGCTGGCCCTGTGCCTGCCGCTGACCGCCTTCGTGGAGGACATCGACGAGGGGTCCTTCGCCGCCCTGGGCGCGCTCGCCCGGCCCAGCGGGGTGGTCGTGACCGGCGACAGCCTGCGCGCCGAGCCAGGCGCGGGCCACGGGCTGGTGTTCGCGACCGAGGCGATGGACGAGGTCGGCTAAGAGCCCTTCACCAGCGCGGCGAACGGGGCCCGCCAGTACGGCGAGTAGGACGGGGACGGGTGCAGTCCGCCGTACTGATAGCCGCCGATGTCACCGAGGATGTCGCCCAGCTGCCGGCTGGCGCTGTAGGAGTAGAACCAGGGGCCGCCGCTGGTCCCGTCGCTGAAGGACGGAGTCCAGGCCCAGCGGTACCGATGCTCCGACTCCACGATGAGGTGCGCCGGGCCGGCGGTCACCAGGGTGCTGTCACTGTCATACGGGATCCCGACGATCATCGCGTAGATGGTGGCGCGCTGATCCACGGCCCAGCCGTCAGCGCCGACCCGGGAGGCCAGGCTGCGGCCGTCCCTGGGCCGGACGATGACGATCGCGTAATCGTAGGGCGGGTTGGTATGGCAGGCCGGGCTGGTGCCGGCCGGCCCGCAGCCGGTGAACCAGTCCGAGTCGTCGACGCGGACGGATACCCCGGTCCAGAGGCCGTAGGGGTCCGTGCCGTTGTGCCAGCCGGGCGCGAAGGCCCAGCCGTGGGTCGGCGCGCTGATGGAGCCGGCCACGCAGTGCGCGGCGGTCAGCACCAGGTCAGCGCCGTGCCCGTTGCTGATCGAGGTCCCGGTGCAGCTGGCCCGCCGGCCGGTGCTGGTGACGTAGAACAGCTTGCCCACGGTGCGGTAGCCGCTGATGACATGCGTGCTCTGCGGTGCGGCCCCGGCGCTGGACGGGGCCGCGCGGGCCGCCGGGATCGCCGGGACGGCAGCGAGCAGCGACCGGGTGGCAGAGCACTGCCGCGTCAGGCTGGCGCGGGGGGCTGCCTGCTGCCCGGCGCGCGCCTGCGCCGGGGTCAGCCGCGCAGGCGCCGCATCCGCCGGGCTCCACCCGGCCGTGGCCCGCATCCGGGCCAGCGTCCAGTACCGCGCCGTCGCCGCCTGCTGCCCGCTGGTCGCCGAGAGCTGATCGACCGTGATGCAGGTCTGCGTGCCGCCGCCGCTGCCAGCAGCCCGCGACGCGGCCCAGCTGCCGCCGGCCGCCGCCAGGGCCGCCGAGGCGACCAGCACCGCACCGCTGGCCACAGCGAGCCGCCTGCCTGCCGTGCCTGACACCCTCATGAGCTGCATCCCTTCCGATCATGGCAGGGCCGGCCCGGCCGCAGCGGCACGGAGCGGCTTTTACCCCGGCGCGTCCGCCGCGATCGCGCCGCCGGTGAGCTCGGGCGGCGCCGCCGATAACGGCTTAAACGTAGAACTGCCGCCATCCGCCCAGGGCGCTATCGCGGTAAATGCAGCGTGCGACGCCGCGCCGGGCAGCCGCCGCCCCGGCCGGGCCTGTCCCAGCCGGCCCTGTCCCCCGCCGGCCCTGTCCCCGGCCAGTGCCAGGCAGCGCCAGGCAGCGCCAGGCCGCGCGCCATGGCAGGCTGGAAGGGTGACGGCAGGCAGGCAGGACAGCGCCGCCCGGCGGCGTGACGGCCGGGTCCGTGATGACACCATCCGGCGGCTTGAGCAGTCGATGGGCGCGCTGGGCTCGGCCGCGATGGCCTCGATGGACCGGCGGATGCCGTGGTTCCGGGAGATGTCGGCCGAGAACCGGTCCTGGCTCGGGCTCGTGGCCCAGGCCGGGGTGGCGGCGTTCGTGGACTGGGTGAAGCATCCCGAGCGGTCCCGGCCGGCGGTGGCGGGCGAGGTGTTCGGCACCGCGCCCCGCGAGCTGGCCAGGGCGGTCAGCCTGCAGCAGACGGTCGAGATGGTCCGGGTGATCATCGACGTGGTCGAGGCCCAGGTCGACGAGCTGGCCGCGCCCGGCGGCGAGGCCGAGCTGCGGGAGGCCGTGCTGCGCTACACCCGGGAGATCGCATTCGGCGCCGCGCAGGTCTACGCACGGACCGCGGAGGCACGCGGAGCCTGGGATGCCCGGCTCCAGGCACTGGTGGTGGACTCGCTGGTCCGCGGCGAGGTCGACGAGTCCCTGCAGTCCTGGGCATCGGCCCTGAACTGGTCATCAGTGCCGGTCTCGGTGATCGCCGGCAACGCCGACGGCAGCGAGCCCGAGGTGCTGATCGACGAATTCCGGGTGATCGCCCGGCGGGCCCGGCTCGACCTGCTCGCCGGGGTGCACGGGCACCGGCTGGTGGTGGTGCTCGGCGGCAGCGCCGACCCGCTGGAGTCGGCGCAGCACTTCGCCGGCCGGTTCGGGCCGGGGCCCGTCGTGGTGGGCCCGGCCGTGGCCGACCTGCAGTCCGCCGCCCGGTCGGCCAGCGCGGCGCTGGCCGGGCTGCGCGCGGCCAGCGCGTGGCCGGACGCGCCGCGGCCGGTTCCGGCGAGCGACTTGCTGCCCGAGCGGGCCCTGGACGGCGACCCGGCCGCCAGGGAGCAGCTGATCGCCGAGGTCTATGAGCCGCTGATCGGCGGCGGCAGCGCGCTGCTGGACACCGTGATGACCTACCTGGAGCACGGCAACTCGCTGGAGGCCACGGCCCGGCTGCTCTTCGTGCACCCGAACACGGTCCGCTACCGGCTGCGCCGCGCCAGTGAGCTCACCGGCATGGCCCCAGCTGACGGCCGTGACGGCTTCAGCATCTGGGTGGCCGTGGTACTCGGCCGGCTCGCGCACAAGGGAACGAGCCTGTAGGTTCCCTACAAGATCCTGCGAGGAAACTTCGTATGGTCCGCCATTGGTATGGCGGACTCCTACAGTGCATGCTGAGTAGATGCTCCTGATCGCCGCACCCGGCCAGGGCGCGCAGGCCGCCGGGTTCCTCGCCCCGTGGCTTGAGTTCCCCGGCTTCAGCGACCGGCTGGCCGCCTGGTCCGACCTGGCAGGCATCGACCTGGTCCGCTGCGGGACGACCGCCAGTGCCGACGACATCCGCGATACCGCGGTCGCCCAGCCGCTGCTGGTCGCCGCCGCGCTCGCCGTCGCCGAGGTGCTGGCCGGCGGCCCGGCCGTGACCGGCCTGTCCGGCGCCGTGGCCGGGCACAGCGTGGGCGAGCTGGCCGCGGGCGCCATCGCCGGGGTGATCCCGGCCGCCGACGCGCTCCGGCTCGTCCGGGTCCGCGGCCAGGCCATGGCGCAGGCCGCCGCGGCCGAGCAGACCGGGATGACCGCCGTGCTGGGCGGCGACGCCGATACCGTGCTGGCCGCCATCGAGGCGCACGGGCTGACCCCGGCGAACGTCAACGGGGCCGGCCAGATCGTGGCCGCCGGGACCATGCCGCAGCTGGCCGCGCTGGCCGCGGACCCGCCTGCCGGGGCGCGGCTGCGCCCGCTGGCGGTGGCCGGGGCCTTCCATACCCGGCACATGGCCCCGGCCGTCGATGCCCTGGCCGCCGCCGCCGCTAAGGTCACCGTCAGCGATCCCCGGCTCGTCCTGCTGTCCAACCGGGACGGCGCCGTGGTGCGCAGCGGCGCTGACTGGCTGGAGCGGATCGTCGCGCAGGTCAGCGCGCCGGTGCGGTGGGACCTGTGCATGCAGACGGCCCTCGGCCTGCACGTCACCGCACTGGTGGAGCTGCCTCCCGCCGGGACGCTGACCGGGCTGGCCCGGCGCGCCCTGCCTGGCGTGCAGCTGGTCAGCCTGAAGACCCCGGCCGACCTCGACGCCGCCTGGAAGATCATGGCCGAGCTGGAGGACAGCGACCCGGACAGCGACGGCCCCGAGTGGCGGCTGCTGGTGGCGCCGCAGGGCGGCACCTTCCGTGCGCTGCCCGATCACGACGCGCAGGCCGCGCCCGGCGCCGCGGTCGGATCCGGCGCGCAGCTCGGTCACGTCGAGATGCGCGGCGGCAGCCACCTGGTCGCCCCCGGCTTCCCGGCGACCATCATCGAATGGCTGGTCGAGGACGGTGACCCGGTATCAGCCGGGCAGCCGCTGGTGCGGCTGCAGCCCGCTGCCGCCGAGTAGCCCGGCCCGTGCCGCCGGGTAGGCACAGGCCCCAAGATTGCGACCGGTCCAGCCCACAGCAAGCCACAGCCCACAGCAAGCCACAGCCCACAGCAAGCCACAGGCCACAGCAAGCCACAGGAAAGGCAGCAGCTGCCCATGCGACTCACCGAAGGCTCCGCGGGAGCCCGGATCCTCGCGTTCGGCGGGTACCAGCCTGCGCGCGTGGTCACCAACGACGAGCTCTCGCAGACGGTGGACACCACGGACGAGTGGATCCGCAGCCGGGTCGGCATCGCCAGCCGGCGCCTCGCCGGCCCGGACGAGACGGTCGCCGACATGGCCGTGGCCGCCGGCGGCAAGGCGCTGGCCGGCAGCGGCCTGTCCCCCGCCGAGATCGACCTGGTGATCGTCGCGACCTGCACGCCGGAGGTGCAGATCCCGAACACGGCTGCCCAGGTCGCCCGGCGGCTGGGCATCGTCGCGCCGGGCGCCTACGACCTGAACGCCGCCTGCGCCGGGTTCTGCTACGCGCTCGCCAGCGCGTCCGACGCGGTGCGCACCGGCACGGCCGGCAACGTCCTGGTCATCGGCGCGGAGAAGCTGTCCCAGTGGGTGGACTGGACGGACCGCTCGACCTGCATCATCTTCGCCGACGGGGCGGGCGCCGCGGTGGTCGGCCCGCTGGCGGACCCGCAGGACGCCGCCGGGATCGGGCCGGTCGCCTGGGGCAGCGCAGGCGACATGGCCGACAAGATCTACATCAAGGACCGTGACTCGTTCATCTTCCAGGAGGGCCAGGCCGTGTTCCGCTGGGCGACGACGGCGCTGGCGCCGGTCGCCCGCCGGGCCTGCGAGCGGGCCGGCGTGGACCCCTCCGAGCTGGCCGCGTTCGTCCCGCACCAGGCGAACCTGCGGATCATCGAGTCGATCGCGCGTAAGATCGGCGCGCCGCAGGCCATCGTCGCTGACGACATCGTGACCGCGGGCAATACCTCGTCCGCGTCCATCCCGCTGGCGCTGTCCCGGATGATCGAGCGCGGGGAGCTGGCATCCGGCGCCCCGGTGCTGGTGATGGGCTTCGGCGCGGGCATCTGCTATGCCGCCCAGGTGATCACGGTACCCTGACCGCGCCCCTCCCCCGGGCCGCCCGGCCCGGGGCAGTCCGCCAGCAGGAACAGCACGAACACCAGAGAGAAAGAGAGCAGGAGAACCATGGCCATGACGGAGCAGGAAATCCTGGCAGGCCTCGCCGAGATCATCGACGAGGTGGCCGGCGTCCCCGCCGACCAGGTATCGCCGGAGAAGACGTTCGTCGACGACCTGGACATCGACTCGCTGTCGATGGTGGAGATCGCGGTCGCCGCGCAGGACAAGTTCGGCGTGGAGATCCCCGACGACCAGCTGAAGGACCTCAAGACGGTGCAGGACGTCATCGACTACGTCCGGCGCGCCGCCGTATCGGCCTGACGGGAGCCGGCAGACGCGGCGGCCGTGGCGCGCCAGGCACGGCGCCGCGTTTCCCCGACCAGAGGAGCACAAGGACTGTGGGCACAGACTCCACTCGCGTTGTCGTGACCGGACTCGGCGCGATCACCCCGGTGGGCGCGGACGTCGCGACCACCTGGGAGTCGCTGCTGGCCGGGCGCAGCGGCGTGCGCGCGCTGACCGACGACTGGGCGAAGGAGCTGCCGGCCAGGATTGCCGCGTGGGCTGCCGCCGACCCGGCGACCCTGCTGGACCGGGTGCAGTCCCGGCGGCTGGACCGGTGCGAGCAGTTCGCGATCGTCGCCGCCCGTGAGGCGTGGTCGCAGGCCGGCGCGCCGGAGGTGGCGCCGGAGCGGCTGGGCGTCGTGGTCTCCAGCGGCATCGGCGGCGTGGCATCGACCCTGAACGCCTACGACACGCTGCGGGAGAAGGGCTGGCAGCGGCTATCGCCGTTCACCGTGCCGATGCTGATGCCCAACGGCGCGGCCGGCTGGATCGCAATCGAGCTCGGCGCCAAGGCCGGCGTGCACACCACCGTCAGCGCGTGCGCGTCCGGCGCCGAGGCCATCGGCTACGCGGCTGACATGATCAGGTCCGGCCGGGCCGATGTGGTGCTGGCCGGGGGCACTGAGGCGGCCATCATCCAGCTGAACATTGCCGCCTTTGCCGCCATGCGCGCGCTTTCCACCCGAAACGAGGAGCCCGAGCGTGCATCCCGGCCCTTCGACAAGGGCCGGGACGGCTTCGTCCTGGGCGAGGGCGCGGGCATGGTCGTGCTCGAGTCAGCGGAGCACGCCGCGCGCCGCGGAGCCGCGGTGCACGCCGTGGTGGCCGGCGTCGGCTACTCCGCTGACGCCCACCACATCGCCCAGCCGGATCCGGACGGGACCGGCGCCGTGCTCGCCATCGGCCGCGCGCTCGCCGACGGCGGCCTGGACCCCGAGCAGGTGGTGCACGTGAACGCGCATGCCACCTCCACCCCGGCCGGTGACGCGGTCGAGGCGCGCGCGATCGCCGCGGCGCTCGGGCCCGCGGCCCCCGGCGTGGTGGTCTCGGCCACCAAGTCGATGACCGGGCACCTGCTCGGAGGCGCCGGCGCGGTGGAGTCCGTGGCCGCCATCTTGGCGCTGCGCGAGCGGGTGGCGCCCCCCACCATCAACCTGGAAGACCCCGAAGACGACGCCGGGCTGGAAATCTCTGACCAGCCCAGGGAGCTGGCCGCGCGCAGCAGCAGCCCGATGGCCGTGCTGAACAACTCATTCGGATTCGGCGGGGCCAATGTCGCTCTCGCCTTCACCGCCGCCTGACCTGGTCCTGCCAGCGTTCAGCCGGCATCCGCTGCCGGCCCCCGCCCACTACCCCGGCGGGCCCGCCTCGCCGGGCCTGCGCGGCATACCCGAGGAGACTGACGTGACTGTCCTGGAAAGCCGGATTACCGTCGTCCCAGAGCCAGAACCGCTCGTGTCCGAGGCGCGCCCGGCGGCTCCGCCAGTTACCCGGCGCCGGGCCCCGGCGCAGTCAGGCGCACTCGGCCGGGATCCGCTGGGCCGGCTCGAGGCGCTGTTCGACGAGGGCACCCTGCGGCTGCTGCGGCCGGCCGATGACAGCGGCACGCTGGCCGGCGCCGGCGCCATCGACGGCATGACCGCCGTCGCGTTCGCCAGCGACCCGCGCATTCAGGGCGGCGCGATGGGCAGCGACGGCTGCGCCGCGATCGTCAGCGCCTACGAGCACGCGCTGGCCACCGGAGCGCCGATCATCGGGCTCTGGCACTGCGGCGGCGCCCGGCTGCGCGAGGGGGCGGAGAGCCTGCACGCCGTCGGCACCGTGTTCGCGGTGATGACCAGGGCATCGGGCAAGGTACCGCAGATCTCGGTGGTGCTCGGCCCGGCGGCCGGCGGGGCCGCCTACGGGCCGGCCCTGACCGACCTGGTGATCCTCTCCGAGCAGGGCCGGATCTTCGTGACGGGCCCGGACGTGGTCCGCAGCGTCACCGGGGAGGACGTGGACTCCGAGCGGCTCGGCGGCCCGGAGCCGCACAGCCGGCGTTCCGGCCTGGTGCACGTGGTGACGGCCAGCGATGCCGACGCGCTGAGCCAGGCTCGGCGGCTCGCGCTGCTGCTCGGCCAGCCGGGACCGGCGGAGGCCACCCCGGAGGAGCCGGCCGAGACGGACCTGGCCTCGCTGCTGCCCGAGTCGCCGCGCCGGGCCTATGACGTGCACCCGCTGGTGGGGGGCGTGCTGGACGGCCCCGGGGTCGAGCTGCACCCGCGCTGGGCGCCCAACATCGTGACCACGCTCGGCCGGCTGGCCGGGCGGACGGTCGGCGTGATCGCGAACAACCCGCTGCGCCTGGGCGGCTGCCTGGACTCGACGTCGGCCGAGAAGGCGGCCCGTTTCGTGCGGATGTGCGATGCCTTCGGCGTGCCGCTGGTCGTGCTGGTGGATGTTCCGGGTTACCTGCCGGGCGTCGGCCAGGAGTGGGACGGCGTGGTCCGCCGTGGCGCCAAGCTGCTGCACGCGTTCGCCGAGGCGACGGTGCCGCGGGTGACCCTGGTGACCCGCAAGGCCTACGGCGGCGCCTACATCGCCATGAACTCGCGGGCGCTGGGCGCGACCAGGGTCTTCGCCTGGCCCGGTGTCGAGATCGCGGTGATGGGCGCGGTCGCGGCGGTGCGGATCCTGCAGCGCCGCACGCTCGCTGCGGCGCCGGCCGAGCGGCGGCACGAGGTCGAGGCCGAGCTGGCCGCCGAGCATGAGCGGGAGTCGGGCGGCCTGCCCCGGGCCATGGAGCTGGGCGTGATCGACGAGGTGATCGAGCCGGCCCAGACCCGCCGGGCGCTGGCCGCGGCCATCGCCGCGGTTCCGGCCCGCCGCGGCCAGCACGGCAACATCCCGCTGTAGTGCTACGGCAGCGCCTTGTGATGACGGGTCCGGTGAGCCGGGCTAAGGCGCGCTGGCGGCCGGCCACGGGTACGCGGCGGTCCCGGCCCTGGCCATGATGTGCCCGGGCACCGGCTGGCCGGCCGGCAGGGCAGGGTCGGGCACCGGCGGCTGCCAGCTGGCGGCCAGCGGCAGTTCCCCGGCCCACAGGCCGAGCGCGGCGTCCGGGCTGTCGGAGTCATCCGGCGGCCCGGTGCGGATCTTCACCGACGCCTCGTCCAGCGGCATCGCGAGCAGCCGGGTGGCCGCCAGCTCCTTGCGGCTGGGCTGCCGCGCGTAGTCCCACTGGCCCGGCGCCAGGTGCTCGGACACCAGCCGGAGCCCGGCCAGCTTCTCGGCCGGATCGGTGACCACCCGCGGCACCGCGTAGATCATCGCGCTGCGGTAGTTGACCGCGTGCTCGAAGACGGACCGGGCCAGCACCAGCCCGTCCACGATGGTGATCGTCGCGCACGCCCAGGAGCCATCGGCGGCGAGGCTGCGGCTGGCCACCGAGCCATGCACGTACAGGAACTGCTCGTCGAACCCGTAGACGGTCGGCACGACCATCGGCACGTCGTCCGCCAGCACGCCCAGGTGCGCGATCAGGCCGGCCCGGAGTACCGCCGTGAGCTCGGCCGGGTCCGTCCGGCCCTGCTCGCGCAGCCGCCGGTGCCGGGTCCGGCTGGTCGACGACAGGGCCGGCCGGCCACGGAATGGCCCGCCCGCCGCCCGAACTGCCTCGGAATCTGGCACCGATCCCCGCCCTGAGCTGCGCAATGGGTTGCAGGCATTCTAGCCAGGCACGAAATCGGCACTTCCCGCGCCGCTGCCCCCCGGGGCGCGGATCTTTGCCGGTCATCCCCGGTTTGGCCGGGCACCACCCCGGTAACGACCCTTAGTAGTCAACTTACTACCCTGCGTCACTAGTTCTCTGGCGGAACCAGCCACCGGGCCGCTCGCGGCGGTCAGGAAAGGGATGGGATATCACGTGCATACTCTTACTCGCCGGACCGGCGGGAAGGCCGGGGCAACCGCGCCGCGGCTGCTCGTCCTCGCCTCGGCGGCCGCCCTGCCGGTGCTCGGCCTGATGGCCGCGCCGGCCAGCGCAGCCGGTCCTGCCTGCACCGAGACGGCCCACTCCACAACGTGCACATTCAGCTACTCGGCCACCGCGGTGAACTGGCAGCTGCCCTATGGCATCACCACCATCACCGTCGTGGCTGACGGCGCGTCCGGTGCCGCGGCTAGCGGCGGCACGGCAAATGGCGGATCGGGCGGCCTCGGCGGCGAGTACCGCGCGCGCATCAGAGGCCTTCCGGTCAGCGGTGAGCTACTGACCGTGCTGACCGGCGGAGCAGGGAGCGCCAGCACTGGCGGCACCAACGGAGGCGGCGCCGGCACGACCGACACCGCCACCAACACCAGCGGCGGAGGCGGCGGCGGTACCTTGGTCAGGGACGCCAGCTCGAGCATCCTGGTCGAGGCCGGAGGCGGCGGCGGGGCCGGCGCCGAGACGCAGACGACGCCGAGCGAGCTCTCCGCGGCCGGCGGCAACGGCGGCGGCAGCAGCGCCGCCAGCGGCAGCAACGGCGTCGGCGGCGCAGCCGCGGGCGCCGGCGGCACGGTGAGCGCAGGCGGGGTGGCGGGCATGAACGCGTCCTGCACTACTGCCGCGACGGCGGGTGGCTCCCAGGCGGGCGGCGCCAGCGCCAAGGGCGGCGTCAGCTGCGCCTTCGCCGGGGGCGGCGGCGGTGGTGGCTACAACGGCGGCGGCGGGGCCGGCAACGGCAGCACCGGGGCCGGCGGAGGCGGCGGCGGCTCGGCCTACCCGGCC
>Ga0187860_1000946_pt1 | contig 26898 bp, 18 predicted proteins | sample June2016WEW_10_4_FD_132981 | JGI IMG/M metagenome (GOLD analysis project Ga0187860, IMG submission 132981) | Peatland microbial communities from SPRUCE experiment site at the Marcell Experimental Forest, Minnesota, USA - June2016WEW_10_40 | ecosystem: Environmental > Terrestrial > Soil >...
ATGCGCGTGCGCCGGGTCGTGCGGGCGCACGTGGCCGCCGGCCAGGTGAACGTCCACTTTCGTGCCCTGGATGCCGGACTTCGAGCCGCGTCCGACGTGCAGGTGATAGCCGCCGACGCCGAGCCGGGCCAGCTCACGCTCCAAGGCGCGAGCATCGACGCCGAGATCGATCAGCGCGCCGATCAACATGTCGCCGCTGATCCCGCTGAAAATGTCGAGATAAAGCGTTTTCATTTCTGGTTGCAGGTTGCCAGTTACTTGTGGCCAATCACCCTGTAACACTCAAACTCCTAAATTCTTAAACTCCCAAACTCTCAAACTCTCAACTCTTAACTTCCCGCCGCCAGCGCATTGATCTGGCTCGCGGCGTAGCCCGCTCCGAAGCCGTTGTCAATGTTCACCACCGTCAGTCCGCCGGCACAACTGTTCAACATGCCGAGCAGGGCCGCAAGGCCCCCGAAGCTCGCGCCGTAACCCACACTCGTCGGCACCGCGATCACCGGTTTGGACACCAGCCCGGCGACAACGCTTGGCAGGGCCCCTTCCATGCCGGCGACCACGATCACCACGTTCGCGCGCTGGATGCGCTCCAGCCGGCTGAACAGCCGGTGCACTCCGGCAACGCCGACGTCGTTCACGCGCTCCACGCGGTTTCCCATGATTTCGGCCGTGACCGCCGCCTCCTCCGCCACCGGCAGATCGCTGGTGCCGGCGCAGACAACCGCGATCGTCCCCGGGCGCCTGGGCAAAGGCTTCCGGTCGATCGTCACGCACCGCGCCAACTCGTGATGCACCGCATTTTTGAACCTTCTCCGCAACGCCCGGGCGTGGAGGGAAGTGACGCGCGTGACGAGCAGGTGCGGCTCGGTTTCGAGGAGCTTGCCCGCGATCTTCACTACCTGTTCGGGCGTTTTCCCGGCCCCGAACACGATTTCAGGGAAACCCTTCCGCAGGGCACGGTGCGAGTCCACCTGGGCAAAGCCAAGGTCAGCCACCGGCGCAGCCTGGAATTTCCGCAGGACTTCGTCGCGGCCAGCGCCGCCCGCCCGGAATTTCTCCAGCAGCCTGGTAGCTTCGGTGATGGTCACGCCCCAATCATAAACGCTCCGTCGAGGCGGTCACGGCAAATCTGGCTCAGACGGCGCCGCGATGGCCGAACAGCCGGCGCCGGTTCTGGTAGAGGTACCACACGATAATGACGTTGAGCGCCAGGATGACCAGAACCGACCACTTCTCGGTTCTTCTTTGGGTTCTCAGGAGTTCATAGACCTCGATGGGAATGAAGAAGGCCGATTCGCTGATCGTCAGCCAGCCTGCCCAGGACACGCGAAAGATCAGACCGATGCCTTCCACGAGTGAAAACAGGCTGTAAAGGACCGTCCCGCGCGCCAGCCAGATGACGTTGGACGGCGTGATCTCGGAGATCTGGTTGGCCAGCAGGGTGAAGAACTTCTTTTCCGGGTCGAGATGAAAGAATTCCAGGGTTTGGTGGAATTCCGCGGGCAGATCGTTGTCCGAAAGCCGGTAAACACCCAGCCCCAGCAACAGCATCAAAACCCCCTTGATCAGCTTGATCGCAATGATGACATAGAGCGTGGGGGCTCGACTGGCCTTTCCGGCCTTCCCGGCGTTGCCTGTTTCGGACGCACCCATCAGCGGATTTTCTCCAACAACAGCGGCAGCAGCTCCGAAATCTTCACCCGATCCTGCCGGCCGTCATCCCGATGACGCAACGTGACGGTGTCCTTCTGGCCCGACAGCGGCCCCTCCTTCATCCCTTCCAATGTCTCGAAATCGACCGTGACACAAAACGGCGTGCCGGCCTCGTCCTGGCGGCGATACCGCCGGCCGATGGCGCCGGCGTCGTCGTAAAAGACGTTCATGTGCGGGCGCAGCAGGTCGCGGATCCCGAGCGCCTGCTTCACGAGATCGGGTTTGTTCTTCAACAACGGCATCACGCCTACCTTGATGGGCGCCACGCGCGGGTGAAACTTCAGCACGACGCGCGTCTCCGGATTTCCCTTCTCATCGGGCATTTGGTCCTCGTGATAAGCGTTGCAAATCAAGGCGAGAATTAGACGGTCCACCCCCGCCGATGGCTCAATGACGTGCGGAATGTATTGGCCCTTGGCAAGGCCATCGGCATCCTCCTTCGCTTCCTCCGCGGCCTTGGCCTGCTCGACACCGCTCCGGACCAGATACTTCAGCCGCGCCTCGTAATAGCGCTTTGCGAGTTCCTGCTTTTTTGCGTCGTCGAGTTTGCCCCACGCCGCGCGGAGTTCCTCGTCGAACACCCCCATGCCCTTGCCCGAAAAACGCTCGTGCTGCGACAAATCAAAATCGCTGCGCGCGGCGATCCCCTCCAGTTCCTGCGTGCCGAACGGGAACTTGAACAGAATGTCCACCGTGGCGCGGGCGTAATGCGCCAGCTCCTCGGGCTTCTGCCAATACTCCTCCAGCGTCGTCCGCGGCAACCCGATCCCCTCGTAAAACAGGATCCGCTCCTCCACCCAATACTTGTGCCAGGCCTCCCAGCCCCAGTCGGGATTTGCGATTTGCGATTTGCGATTTGCGACTTCCGCGGCGGATGCCACGCGACTGGAGATCGCCTCGACCACTTCATCGGGCTTGATGAAAAACTCGAGCTCCATCTGCTCGAATTCCCGGGAGCGGAACGTGAAGTTGCGCGGCGTCACTTCGTTGCGAAACGCTTTGCCGACCTGCGCGATGCCAAACGGCACCTTCCGGCGCGACGTTTCCAGCACGTTCTTGAACTGGGCGAAAATCGCCTGCGCGGTCTCGGGGCGGAGATAGGCGACGTTGTCCTCGCTCTCGACCGGGCCGACGTAGGTCTTGAACATCAGGTTGAACGGCCGGGCTTCGGTTAGCTGTGCGCCACTATCGGGACTGTAAAGTGTCGTGTTCTCAATGGCCTCAGCACGCTCTCCCTGAAGAACAGGAAACTGCATGAAAGCTCTTGAATAATATTCCGTCGCAATCTTGCGAGCAGATTCAGGCGGCTTTCCTTTTTGAACCAGGACAGAAAACGGATGATTGTTTTCGTTTTGATGAGCGAGGAGTGGTCTTCTATCGCCCAACCATCCCTTATACTTGGCTTGGTCTTCGATTGCCCCCGTGTAGTAATAGACGATTCCGCTTTGCGGCTCCACTTGGTCTGCCCTGTAGCGTTTATTGGTTACGGGACATTCCACCATGAGATCCGCGAACGTGTCCACGTGCCCGCTGGCCTCCCAGATCCGCGGCGACATGATGATCGTGGCCTCGAGGCCGACGACGTCGTCGCGCCGGCGGGTCATGGTGTTCCACCAGAGATCCTTGACGTTGCGCTTCAGTTCGGCGCCCAGCGGGCCGTAGTCCCAGAATCCATTGATGCCGCCGTAGATCTCGGAGGACTGGAATATGAACCCGCGACGCTTACACAGCGACACGATTTTCTCCATCAGCACGTTCTCTCTGGACTCGGCCATAAGACGCACAGTCTTTGCCAAGCGCATCTTCCTGTCAAGGTGGTGACCCGAGGGGTAGTGTCCTGATTGCACGGGCAGGGACGACCTGCGGTCGTCCGAAGCTCTGTAGCCGCCGTCGTGAAACAGCGGATGCCTCCCCCGTGAGCAGGGCCAATTCATGAGGGGGCGGGGACGGTTCCGTCCCCGGTTAGATTGCTGAAAATCCAGAGAACCGCGGACTAGGCCGTCCCCGCCCCGATATCGCCCCCTTCATGAATTGGCCCTGCCCGTGCGACGGGTCCGCCAATTCACATTGGCGGCTACGAAGTCTAGCAGCCCGTTTAAAAACTCCTTCCTTTGCAGAAGCCGACGCAAGGAAGCTCAAATCTCTTCGGAAACGAGGCTGAATTCAGAGCTCCTCACGTCGGCTCCTGTTTTTTCAACGGGCTGCTAGGGGTCCTTCATTGTGAATAACATCCGACAACTTTTGATTGGACATCGTCAGTTGCATTTTATGTTTCGCCCCGGTTCTCAGCGTTTTTTCAAAACCAGGGAATCGGCTTATCCGGAACAATTCCGTTGAAAAGGGGGGAGCACACGCGTCCTCGCGTGTTCCGACCGGCGTCTCGCCGGTCGGAGGAGGGCGTAACGCAATCACTAAGCGGTGACCGGCCGCACGGCTCAAAAGTGTCTGGCGGGACGCCAAACACTGCACGCGAGGACGCGTGCGCTCCCCTGCGACTGAATAGATACGGCTTATCGGGGGCGGTTCCGAGCTCGAACCGCCCCCGTTTCTTTGCCGGCGTCCGATGACGTTGCCAAAACGCGCGTTCTCGCACCGTCTGCAATCGTGCATTTTTTGTTTCGCCGCCGCGCGGGTTCGTGGTAAACCAACCGCATGGCTTCAGGGTTTCGCATCCGGGATCTGCCACTCAACGAACGGCCGCGCGAACGGCTCATCGCCCAGGGCCCCGGGGCACTGAAGAATTCCGAGCTGATTGCCATCCTCCTGCGCACCGGCATGAAGGGCACTTCCGCAATCGAGGTGGCGGAACAGCTTCTGAACAAATTCCAGACGCTGGATAATCTTTCGCGGGCGGGCATCGAAGATCTGCAGCTTGTCAAAGGGGTGGGACGCGACAAGGCCATTGCGTTGAAGAGCGCGTTCACACTCGCCCGGCGCATGGCCATGGAGATGCGCCAGGAATCCCCGACACTCGACTGCCCGGAACGCATCGCGGACCTGTTGCGCGAGGAAAACCGCTCCTACGACGTCGAGAATTTTCAAGTGGTCCTGCTCAATACCCGGCGAAAGCTCATCCGCGTCGAAACCATCTCGCAGGGCACATTGGACACGATCCTCGTTCACCCGCGCGAAGTGTTCAAATCCGCCATCGCAGCCAACGCCGCCGCCCTGGTGCTCGCCCACAACCACCCGAGCGGCGATCCGACCCCGTCCGAGGCCGACATCAAAGTGACGCGCGACCTGATCCGGGCCGGACAGCTCCTCAAGATCGAGGTCCTCGACCATGTCATCATCGGAAGGGCATCCCGAGAGAGGCCGCGGGATTTCGTATCGCTCCGGGAGCTCGGATATTTTGCCGTGTGACGAATCATGCCAGCTCAAAAGAGTGATTCCATCAAGATCGAATGAATCGCGCCTTTTTCGTCTCCGCGACCCGGCATCCTCCAATCACCATTTCCCGCCACTCCTGGGTGATTCTTTGTCACCTCTCGGCCCTTTTCCAGCCCTTATAGGGTGATATGATGACAACCGAAGCGATGCACGCAATGGAAACCACCGATGCCGATCTGGTAGCCGAAAGCCGGGGCGGAAGCCGGGATGCCTTCCGGCAGATTGTTGAGCGGTATCAAACATTGATTTGTTCCCTGGCGTATAGTGCCACGGGCAATGTGAGCCAGAGCGAGGACGTGGCCCAGGAAACGTTCCTCGCCGCGTGGACAGACCTCCGGTCCTTGCGCGAACCGGACAAACTCCGTGCGTGGTTGTGCGGCATCGTCCGCAACCGGATCCGCAAGAGCCTGCAGCGGGAGGGACGCGAGCCGGCACATGACGCGACCCCTCTGGAGGACGCTCACGACTCACCGGCGCGCGAGGCCCTGCCGTCGGAACAAGCCGTCAGCCGGGAGGAAGAGGCGATCCTGTGGCGGTCGCTGGAGAGAATCCCCGAAATCTACCGCGAACCGTTTATCCTGTTTTATCGGGAACACCAATCCATCGAGTCCGTGGCGGACGCCTTGGAATTGACACAGGATGCGGTCAGGCAACGGCTGTCGCGGGGTCGCAAACTTTTGCAGGAGGAAGTGGAGGCGTTTGTGGAAAACACCTTGTGCCGGACAGCGCCGGGCGAGGCATTTTCGGGCGCGGTGCTTGCGGCGCTGCCGCTGGCAGCAGACTCAGCGGCAACCGCTGGCATGGGTGCGGGAGTGAAGGGCACGGCGGCGGCCAAGTCGGGTTTTCTGGCCGCGTGGCTGGCGCCGTTGGCCCCCTTTATCGGAATTTTTGCCGGCATCACGGCCAACTGGCTGATTGCCCGGGCTGCTCCGACCGCTCGCGAACGCCGGTTCAAAATGGTTACGTTCACCGCTTTGTGGGTTTTCGTGCTGGCTTGGTGCGTGGCCGGGCAACTTGCGGTGCAGACTTTGGGCCATCGTTGGGAGTGGAGTGACCGGACGTTTTTTACCGTGATGTCGGGCTTTTGGTGGTTGTTCACCCTCATCATCGCCACGTGGTTCACCGTGACGTTTCGACAGACCCTGGCCATTCGCCGCGAGAACGAGGAAGAAACCGGGATTCCTCAGACCGCAGGAACACCACAGACTTTTTGGAGAAGCGTTGCTGTGGTTATCAGCTTATCTCTAGCCTATTTTTCGGGGCTAATTTATGTGGCGTGGCGGGCGGGTGACCAGGTGTCGGCCGGGATCATTACCGGAACGATGGTGGTGCTGGGCATTTGGCGGTTCATTCAGTGCCGGGGCCGGAGCGGAACAGCCGCCGTGCGCGCGGCCATCGGCCACGCAGCTCTGGCTTGGGGAGTAATTCTGGCGTTGCTGAATCTGCGATTGGAGGTGTGGCTGGCGGCCAGGCGTGAAGTGAGCCTTGCCGAAATGCACCGACTGCTGCCTGCGTGGGTCGTTCCCTCGGCTACGTTGGCCTTGCTGGTCTGGGTCGGAGTGGTATTGGCCATGACAAAACCAAATCGCTCCGCTTCGCGCGACGGACGGAGTCGGAATGGTCGCGGAAACGACGTGAAGTCGCTGCTCCTCTTGTTGCTGCTCGCGGGGTATCTTTCAGCGCTCCCCCCTCGGGCTCTGGGGCAGAGCCAGACGCCGGTGCCCGGGCAACCGGCGCAGGCAGATGCCGCGATACCGGACCCGTTTCGCCCGCTGTACCAAGGTCTGGATGAAACGCTCCGCCATGACAGACAGAGGGATTTCCGCCGCTCCGGTCATTGCTCCTTCCGTTTATCCATCGGATGGCCGGCTCATACCAGGCCGAATAGGGCCGGTAGATTAGACCGTGACCCAGCCCCGTTTTCGTGACCAGGCTTTTCCCTTCGGTCAGCGCGGGCGATTGCCTGAAATAGACCTCCGGCAAGATCGAATGCGTGTCCGCTTCATCATAGATTGAAAAGACCCTGCCATGGAGCCTCAGGCTCCGCTCCGATTCCCCGTCGCCGAATAATCCGGCGAGAATGACGAACTTGAGCTCGGGCTCGTCCAGAAACGCCGACGCATATGCCGCGATGACTCCGCCTTGAGATCCGCCCACGACCGCGACATTCCGGTCCGGAACTCCCGCCTCCAGCAACCCACGCACCCAGCCTGCGATCTTCCTGGCGTATTCCGCCGGATCCGTCCCGCGGGGTCTGACTTCACTCACGACCGTGAAGCCGTCCTGCGCAAACCTTTGCAAGATCTCATGGTATTCATACGGCCCGAACTCCCGGCTGACGGGGCGTCCATCAGAACCCTCCACGATCCCTCCGTGAAGATAGAAAAGATATCGCTTCGTCCGGTCAGGTCGGGACGGCGGCGCACTGAGAACCTCGCCGTAAGCACGAGTCTCTTTTGATGCGACGGGCGCGAGGGTCGAGCGGCACCCACAAGCCGACAGGACCACGCAGATCGCGAATAAGAAATGGCGTCGTCGCGCCTTCATTCTGCGCCACTGTAATTGGTCCCTTGCCCGGGGCAAATTGAATCCGAAAAACCCGAAACCTGTGAGCCGGTCAAGGGGCCGGCGTAATCCTCCTTTTCTACGGCGCGGAACGTGTTATACTTGCCGGACTGACAAAAAGAGAGAAGACCGGCAGAACCGTTGAAAGCGCTGATTGAGACCAGGAACACGAGAACCGAACAGGTCTTTCTCGTGGGGGCGGAATTGAAATCCCGAAATGCCGGATGGGAAACCCGCGATTCACTGGAGGAACTTTCCGAACTGGCCGCCACCGCAGGAGGAACCGTCGTCGGCGACGGCGTCCAAAAGCTGGAGGCGCCAAACGCAGCCACCTTCATCGGCAAGGGAAAAGCGGATGAGTTTGCCGCACACTGCCGCCGTCACGGCGTCGATACGGTCATCTTCGACGACGAACTCTCGCCGGCCCAAAGCCGCAATCTGGAGAAGATTTTTAACTGCAAGGTGCTGGACCGCACTTCGCTCATCCTCGACATTTTCGCCTGGCGCGCCCGCACCCGCGAAGGCAAGCTGCAGATTGAACTGGCGCAGCTCCAGCATCTGCTGCCACGGCTGACCCGGTTCTGGGGCCACCTGTCGCGTCAACAGGGCGGCATCGGCATGCGGGGCGGCGAAGGGGAAACGCAGTTGGAAACCGACCGCCGCCGCGTCCAGGACCGCATCGCGCGGATCCGGGAGGAACTGGACCTCGTGCGCCGCCAGCGCCTGACCCAGCGCCAAGCGCGCCAGCGCAACCGCTGGCCGCTCGCGTCCATCGTCGGTTATACCAACGCCGGCAAATCCACCCTGCTCAACCGCCTCACCGGCGCCGATGTCCTCGCGGAAGATAAATTGTTCGCCACACTCGATCCGACGACCCGGCGCCTGCGCCTGCCGACGAACCAAAATGTGCTGCTGACGGACACCGTGGGTTTCATCCGCAAACTGCCCCACGGCCTGGTCGAAGCCTTCAAAGCGACCCTCGAAGAAGTCGTGAAGGCGGACCTGCTGCTTCACGTCGTGGATGTCAGCCATCCCCAGGCCGAGGAACAGATCAAGTCGGTGGACGCGGTGCTCCGGGAAATTGGCGCCGACGGCAAGCCGACTCTGATGGTCTTCAACAAGACCGATCGGCTCAACGGAAGCCGCGAAACGCTGAACCGCTTCCTCGAACGGCACCCAACCGGGGTCGCCATCTGCGCCGAGAACGGAGAGGGCACACCCGCGCTGCTCGCGGAGCTCGGCGCCCGACTGCGGCCGGCGCGCGAATTCATGGAACTGGCCGTGCCCCACGAAAAATCCGGCGTCATCGCAAGGCTGCACGAAGTCGGCCAGGTGATCGAACGGCGTTACGACGGGCGCACCGCGCGGTTCAAGGCCCGCATTCCCCCGCATCTCCACAGCGAATTCGCGCCCTTCATCGTGCGGGCGCTGCAAACCGCGTAGCGCGGACCCGGTGGCGACGGGCCGTCGCCATCCCTTTGCCGGTGTGGGGACGGCCCGTCCCCATGAGATTACAAAAATCACTTGGGCAGGCAAGGGGGTTCCGGCTGCGCGACGTGGCGCTCTTTTGGAGCATGCCACCGATCGGGGTTCATTGTTGTTCTTGCTGGCGACAAGCTGTCGCCACGCCGACTTGAAGCTTTGCCTGGTTTACAGGCGACGGCCCGCCCGTTCCACCCATGTTGATGCCCCCGGCCAAACCGAACTTCGCTCTGTCCGGTTGACGAATTCCCCTCCATCGGAGAGGCTCGACAAGCAGAATGACTTCGAAGCCACAGTCATGGGGATTTCGAATGGGCGGTTTTGACCAAAATCGGGCTGCCCGGTTGCGTTCGGTTTATGAGAACAGGCGCTGACACAACCCGGGTTTCTCTGCCGAAGACCGGAAGCGGCGCAACGGAGAGCGCATCCAACCCTGTGCTGCTGGGAGGCGCTTTGATATTCGCGTCAGTTCTAATCGCCTATTGGCCGGCCCTGCACGGCGGGTTTCTCTGGGACGATGATTCCTGGACGACGAATATTCTCGGGTTACTGCGCGATGCCAGCGGCCTGCGGTCAATGTGGTTCAAGCCCGCGGCGTTGCCGCAGTATTACCCGCTCTCGGCCACAACCTTCTGGCTCGATTACCATCTCTGGGGGCTGAATACCCTGCCCTACCACGTCGAGAATGTTCTTCTCCACGCCACGGGCGCTCTGCTGTTCTGGAGACTTTTGCGACGATTGGAAGTGCCCGGCGCCTGGCTCGCGTCCGCGATTTTCGCGCTCCACCCGTTAATGGTCGAATCAGCGGCTTGGATTACTGAACGGAAGAACGTCCTGTCAATCGTGCTCTATCTCTCCGCTGTGCTGGCTTATGGACGCTTCGCCCGTTTCTGGAGAGCGAGCGATGCCCAGGGTCCGGAGATGCCCCAACTCCGACGCCGGGGAGCTTACGCCATCGCATTCCTTTTGTTCGCAGGCGCGCTTCTGGCAAAAACAACGGCCTTTTCGCTGCCCGCCGTGCTTCTGCTGATCTGCTGGTGGAAACGGGGCCGCATCCGGTGGCGGGAGGATGTCTCGCCGACGCTGCCATTCTTTGCGACATCGATCGGCTTGGGACAGGTGACGGCCTGGCTGGAGAAGAATAGCGTGGGAGCCACGGGCCCGGATTGGGCCATTTCGTTTCCTCAACGGTTCTTTATTGCGGGCCGGGCATTGTGGTTTTACGCGGGCAAGCTGCTTTGGCCTGCGGACTTATGCTTTGTCTATCCACGCTGGCAACTCGACGCCGGTTCGGTGGCGCTGTGGGCCTTTCCGATCACGGCCGCCGGCGCCATCCTGACGCTCTGGCTGCTCCGGGGCCGGATCGGGCGCGGGCCGGCGACGGCAGCTCTGTTCTTTGCGGGCACACTCTTCCCCGTGCTGGGCTTCATGAACGTGTATTACATGCGTTACTCGTTCGTGTGCGACCACTGGACCTACTTATCCAGTCTGGGATTGATAGCGCTGGGCGCTGCACTCATCGTCGGCATCGCGCAACGCGCCGGACACCCGGCGGCGGCCTATGGGTTTGCGGCCGTGTTACTCCCTCTGCTTGGAGTCATGACCTGGCACCAGGCCCGCGCCTACCGGGACCTTGAAACGCTCTGGCGCGATACCATCGAGAAAAACCCCGGCGCCTGGCTCGCGCACAACAATCTGGGTCTGCTCCTCGCCGCGCAGGGCCGGAATACGGAAGCCGAGCTTGAATACAACGAAGTGCTCCGCCTCAAGCCGGATTCCTGGACCGCGCACAACGACCTGGGCACACTCTTCTCCGCCGAAGGCAGGAAAGCGGAGGCCGAGGCCGAACTAAACAAGGCGCTTCGGCTTAAGCCCGGTGATCCCGACGTTCATTACAACCTCGCGAACCTGTTCGCCACCACCGGCCGGATCCGCGAGGCCATCCCCCATTATGAGCAAGCCATCGAGCTCAAGCCCGACGACGGAGACATGCACAACAACCTGGGCGTGGCCTTTTACTCGATCCACCAGGCGGACGCGGCCGTGCTGCAGTTTCGCCAGGCCATCCGGTGCAAACCGGAATCGGCCAACTTCCACTGCAATCTCGGCAACGCATTCCTCGCCCAACACCGTTTGAATGAAGCGACCCGCGAATATATGCGGGCCCTGGAACTGAATCCCGACTACGCCGAACCCCGCGTCCGACTGCGCTCATTGGAGGGCAACCTTAGGCATGGAGACGAGAGGCTGCCCCCGGGCAACACGGCTGTGCAACCGAAACCCTGACAAACATGAAATACTTCAAAGCCATTGCCGCGATGTCGCTCAACCGCGTGATCGGCGCTGGGAACCAGATTCCGTGGCGCTATCCGGAGGACTTCAAATGGTTCCGGGAAAAAACCATCGGGAACATTGTTGTTATGGGGCGGAAGACCTTCGAAAGCCTGGGCAAACCCCTGCCGAACCGCAAGAATCTGATCCTGACCCGGCACCCGCTGCAACTGATCCGGAGGCATCCGGCGATCTTCGGCCAGTACAAGGAATGGCGGGGGGGGAGAAATCTCAAGCAGCATCAGTATCAGTTGAGCCTGATCCGGCTGGACGGCAATCGAAACGAGGACATCAGGATATTCAGTTCGTTGAAACTGCTGGATCCGGAAGAGTTCCCGGATCAAATCTTCATCTGCGGGGGCGCGCAGGTTTATGAGCAGTTGCTGCCGAGGTGCTCCGATCTTTACCTCACGCTGGTCAAGGCCGAGTACCAGGGTGATGCATTTTTCCCGCCGTTTGAAAACCGGTTTGTGCTCGCCGATGAGATCCGCGACACGCCCGATTTCAAGATACTCCACTACCGCCACAGGATGCTGCAGTCGGAGGAAACCGCGTGAGCGGGGGGTAGAACGGGCGACCCGCCCGTTCTACCCATTTTAACACAGGCTTCCTTCGCCGGAATCCTATCGCGCCAGCCCGATCAATTCCCTCACCTTGCCGGGAATATCCCCGTTTTTCATGAGAGATTCACCCACCAGAATGGCGCTCGCGCCGCAGCGCGCCAGGCGTTCGACGTCCTTGCGGGTATGGATGCCGCTCTCCGCCACCAGCAGGGGCGGGAGTGGAGTGGAATCGCCTGCCCTCTTCAATCTTCGATCCTTCATCGCCGCCGCGAGCCGCTCGGTGGTCCCCAGATCTACCTTGAACGTCTTCAAATCGCGGTTGTTCACGCCGAGGAGCACGGCGCCGGCCGCCAGCGCACGGTCCAACTCCGCTTCGTCGTGCACCTCCACCAGAACCGCCAGACCTGCCCCGCTCGCGAGCGAATGAAACCGGCACAGCCGCCCGTCATCCAGGATGGCCACGATCAGCAGGATGGCATCCGCGCCCCACTCGATGGCCTCCAGGATCTGCCGTTCGTCGATGATGAAATCCTTGCGCAGCAGCGGCAGCTTCACCGCCGCCCGGATTTGACGCAGGTGGTCGAGCGAGCCCTGAAAGAACTTTTCATCGGTGAGCACGGACAGACAAGCGGCGCCCGCGGCCTCGCACTCCCTGGCGATGCGCACCGGATCGAAGTCCTGGCAGAGGACACCCCCCGACGGCGATGTTTTTTTCACTTCGGCGATCAGCGCGATAGGGCCCGGGTGCGGCCGACGGAGCGACGCCACAAAGTCGCGACGCTCGCCCCGGGTGAGGAACACGTCGCGCAAGTCGCCCGCCGCGATGAGTCGCGCGGGCAGCCGCGCGACTTCGCGTTTCTTCTGCTCAACAATGGTGTCGAGTATGTTCATCGCATCGCCAGCTTCAAAAAGCAATCAAACGCGCCGCGGACGATTCCATGGCTGGTGCCCGCTGTGTTTGTTTGCGGCTATTCTTCCTCGTCTTTCACGCCCTGTATGCGCTTGGCCGGGCTGCCGGCTCGCAGCCAGGCGTTGACGAATGGGTCGAGCTCGCCGTCCATCACGCCCTGTACGCTGCTGGTCTCCACTCCGGTGCGCAGGTCCTTGACCATCCGGTAGGGCTGAAATACGTAGCTGCGAATCTGGCTGCCCCACGAGATGCTGCCCTTCTCGCCATAGAAGCGTTCCATCTCGGCTTTCTGCGCATCGACGCGTTGCGCGTAGATTCTCGACAACAACAGTTTCATGGCCGTGGCGCGATTCTGGTGTTGGGACCGCTGTGATTGCGACGCGACCACGAGGCCGGTCGGCAGGTGGGTGATGCGAACCGCGGTCTCAACCTTGTTCACATTCTGGCCGCCCTTGCCGCCCGACCGGAAGGTATCGACCTGAAATTCATTCGGCGGAATGACGATTTCCGAGTCGTCCTCCTCGATCTCGGCGATGACGTCCACGCTCGCAAAACTGGTGTGCCGGCGTTTGTTGGAGTCGAACGGCGAGATGCGAACCAGCCGGTGCACGCCGCGTTCGGCTTTGGCATAGCCGTAGGCAAATTCGCCGCTGAGAAGCATCGTCACGCTTTTGAGGCCGGCGGTTTCGCCCGGAAGCGCGTCGGTGACTTCGACGTCCCATCCGCGCGATTCGGCCCAGCGCTGGTACATGCGGGAGAGCATTTCCGCCCAGTCCTGGGCCTCGGTGCCGCCGGCGCCGGCGTTGATGCTCAGGATGCAGTTGCTTTTGTCATGGGGTCCATTGAGGAAGACGCGGAGTTCGAGGGCATCGAGTTGCTTGAAGAACGATGTAAGGTCGGCCTCGAGTTCCTTCTGGACCTTGGCCTGCGCCGCCTCCGGCTCGGCCTCGCCCAACTGGACCATCACCTGGAAGTCTTCGACCTGTTTTTCCGCCTTGAGCAGCGGCTCGATTTTGTTGCGAAGCGAGTTGGCCTCGTCGATGAGCTTTTGGGCCTGTTCGCGATTGTTCCAGAAGTTGTCCGCCGCCATCAGGGCGTTGAGTTCGCCCAGGCGTTTCTGCGCGCCCGGCACGTCAAAGAAACCTCCGCAAGTGGGCGAGCTTGTCCGCTGCAGTGGTGATTTCCGCCGTAATGGTGTCGAACATAGTTTTTCCAAGAATACAGGAGCGGGAATCCGGAATCCAGAAGGGATTGATCGCCGGCGGTTCACTCCGGCCCGATCGGGCGCCGGTCGGCCTTTCGGGCGGAGTGATGCGATTTATCGGCGAGCATCCTCTCCCGGGCGCGGCGGGAGCGTTTCCGTTTCTGCCGGCGGATTTTCTCGATCTTTGCGCGCTCGGCAGCCACGTGACCCGTTCGCATCCGTTCGATCTTGTCGAGCAGGAGGCGGCGCGCGATGAAGCGGTTGAGCCCCTGGTGACGTGTGGTTTGGCACTTGACCTGCAGGCCGGTGGGGCGGTGGAGCAACATCACACAGGTGGCCGTCTTGTTGACGTTTTGACCGCCGTGTCCGCCCGAACGAACGAAGCTTTCTTCAAGCTCCGCCTCGCGCACTCCGAGCGCGGCCATGCGCTGCGAAAGCTGTGCTTCCTTTTCGGGGCTGACAGGGAATGCGGCCATGCCGATAGCGTAGCCGCCGGGTGGTACGCTGGCAATCCCTCGCTCTGCCCTGAACCGAGCGTCCGTAGCCGCCGTTGTGAAACGGCGGAGATCGCCATGACGGGACAGGTCCGCCAATTCACATTGGCGGCTACAAGGGTTTAATTCGAGTAGTTGGCCGGCTGGAGCGGGGAGAGGGGCCGGGGCGTTGGGACGGGAACGGCTTCTTCCGCTGCCTGCAGCGCCGCTCTCAGGTGCTCCATGTCCACCGGCTTGGCAAGGTAATCGTTCATTCCCGTCGCGAGGCAGAGTTCCTTGTCCCCTTGCATCGCGTGAGCCGTCATCGCGATGATCCGGGCCGGGCTCAGATTCCGCTCCGCCTCCAGCTCGCGAATTTTTCGGACTGCCGCGTAACCGTCCATCTCCGGCATCTGGCAATCCATGAAAACGATGCGGTACGGCCGTTGTCCGTAAGCTTCCACAGCCTCGATTCCATTGGCAACGACATCCGTCTCGTATCCGAGCTTCTTGAGTTGCTTCACCGCGACGATCTGGTTGACTGGATTGTCCTCAGCCAACAGCACGCGGGCCTTGGAGGCGGCGGGAAGGGCGGCGGGCAGGTGGTGTTCGGAAACTGCCGGCGTCCCGGCCGGAGCATCGCCGGACGTGGTGGTTTCGGTGGAGGGAACGCGGGCGCCGGGTTGCTTTCCGAACTTGCCCGTGAACCGGAAGGTCGAACCCTTTCCCGGGCTGCTCGTCAACAGGATCGTGCCTCCCATCATTTCAGCCAGTCTGCGGCTGATGGCCAATCCCAGACCAGTTCCGCCAAACCGCCGCGTGGTCGATGAGTCCGCCTGGGTGAAGGACTGGAACATCTTCTGTTGGGCGGCTTCCGAAATCCCGATCCCCGTGTCGGTGACGGCGAACTGCAGTTCAACCTGGCTGTCTGTTTCACTCAATGGGACGATCTCCAGGGAAATGCCGCCCGTGTTGGTAAACTTGACGGCGTTGCTCAGGAGGTTCAACAAAACCTGTCGGACACGCGTGGGATCTCCCACCAGCCGCCCATTGACACCCTGGGCGATCCGGTGGGTCAGATTCAGCCCCTTCTCCCGCGCATGCTGGGCCAGCAGGTCGATGGCACTCTTGACCGTTTCGCCCAGGTCGAACTCCACCTTTTCAAAACTCAGCTTGCCGGCTTCGATTTTGGAGAAATCAAGAATGTCGTTGATGATGCCCAGCAGCGCCTCGGCGCTCGTCTTGATGACGTTGCAGCATTCATGCTGGTCGGATGTGAGCTCGGACTCGAGGAGCAGGTGGATCATGCCGATGACGCCGTTCATCGGGGTGCGGATTTCGTGGCTCATGTTGGCGAGGAACGCGCTTTTGGTCGTGTTGGCCACGAGCGCGGCCTCGGCCATCTTCTGGGCCTTTTCCGTCGCCAACATCAACTGATGGTTTGCGTCGCCCAGTTTGAAATTGGTCGATTCCAGGACGAGGGTTCTTTCGTAAACCATCTTCTCAAGATCCTCCAGGCGGAGTCTTGCCTGCTGGTAAAGACGCCACTTTTCTGTCAGCGAAATCGCCAGTTGCGAAACTTCGATGTTGTCGAACGGCTTTTTCAGAATCACGAGCCGGTCGGAATAGCCGAGACGCTTCAACATCTCCTCCCAGGAATAATCGGAATACGCGGTGCAGATGACCACCTGCAGGTCGACGTATTTCTGCCAGATTCGCGCCGTGGTTTCGACCCCGTCCCAGCCTGGCGGCATGCGGACATCCACGAAGGCCATGGCGTAGGGATTATTCTCCTGGAGACTCTTCTCGATCAGATCCAGCCCTTCCTGGCCCTGAAAAGCCGAGTCGATTTGGAACACGGGCATTTCCGGGCTCGAGGCCTGTCCGCCAAACAACGTCCCTCCCAGCGCGTTCAGCTTGTTCGGCAACTCGGTCGGCGCGCCCAGGATCTTTCTGAAATCATCATGAATCGACCGGCTATCATCAATGATCAGGATTCGACGATTGTTCTGCGGGTTGACATCCATAACCAGAAGGCTGGCAAAGCAGAAGATATGCCGGATGGAAATGAAGCGGTCCGAGAGCCCCCACGCGCCGGATTCCAGACAGCCTGCCCAATTTAGCGGCAGTGATGGCAGGATTCTGGAAAACACCGGCGGTGTTCGGGCACTCCCCCGCCCGATCCACCGATGAATCCCGCCCCTCCGTCCCGCCCGGGTGCTGGCAAAAGAAGAGTCCGGGCGGACGGGCTCCGCACTCCGGGGCGGTGTTGGGGGGTCGTTCCGCTCCAGCGCTCGAGTCTCACTTTGGAGTGGACAATCCGGTCAAAGTAACCGATTAGTTATATCGCTGGCGGCGGCTGATCCGGAAATCAACGGGTGATTCCTGGGACCGGGGCGTCCGCGATTCGGTGAACATCAACAGAAAGCGTTACTCAGGATTTGAAGGGCTATGGATGACGAGCACAGGCGGGCCGCGGGATCCCCGGCAGAGGCTGGAGGGGCCGAGGCGCCGCTGAGAAACCACAAGCCGTCTTTTTGGAAGCGGCGGCCGACCATCGTGGCGGGCACCTTCGTGCTCGCCGTCCTCTTTTTCTTCGGTCTGTATTACATCATCGACAGCTTCACCCATGAGTCCACCGATGACGCGTTTCTGGATGCAACGGTGGTTTCCTTGGCCCCGAGGGTGGCCGGCCAGATCAAGAAGCTTGCCGTCATCGACAATCAGGCTGTAAAGGCCGGCGATGTGCTGGCGGAGATCGATCCGAGAGACTTCGAGATTCAGGTTGCGCAGAAGAAGACGGGCCGGGTCGCAGCCGATGCCAATGTCAAATTGCTGCTGTCGAGCATCGAACTGCTCGCCACCCAGGTCGGGACCGCCGAGGCCACCGCCAACCAATCGGAAGCCCAGGCCGCGGCCAATCAGGCGACGGCGGAGCGGGCCGACGCCGATTTGAAGCGGGCGGAGGATTTAATCCGGCAAAGGATCATATCGCCGCAGGAATTCGACACCGCCAAGGCGGTCGCGGCCTCGGCGGATGCCACGTTGAATGCGGGCCGGGAAAAGGCGGCGAGCGACCGGTCGAAGATTGCCGAGTCCAGGGCCGAACTCGATGCGGGACGCAGGGCTTGGGAACGGGCGGAGGCGCAGGCCGACCAGGCCGGCGTGGACGTCCAGCAGGCCGACTTGAACCTGTCGTACACCCGCATCCCCGCGCCGCAGGACGGGCGCGTCACACAAAAGGCCGTGGAACAGGGCGATTACGTCCAGGTCGGCCAAAGACTGATGGCGCTTGTCGCCAACGACATTTATGTCATTGCCAATTTCAAGGAAACCCAGCTCAGGAACATCCGGCCGGGACAGAAGGTGACGATTACGATGGATTCCCTGGGAGGCCGCAAATTTGCCGGCCGTGTCGAGAGCATCCAGGCCTCAAGCGGCGCGGCGTTCAGTCTGTTCCCGCCCGAAAATGCGGTCGGCAACTATGTCAAAGTGGTCCAGCGCGTGCCGGTCAAGATCCTTTTCGATCAACCCGTCGAGGCTGCCCACGTGCTGGGGCCGGGCATGTCCGTCGTGCCTTCCGTGAGGGTCAAGGGGTTCGAAGTTCCCGATGTCGTTATCGCCGTCGTCGCAATCCTTCTCGCCATCGCCGCAGGCTTTGTTTGGTCCTGGGCGGGGAACAGAAATCAGCACGGAGACGGGTTGCGGGCCATGGGCAAAGATTGAAGAGAGCAACCCATGGCGGACTCTCCCACAAGCAGACCTTCTTCTGCACCCGCGCCCTGGCGCCCGACCCACAATCCCTGGCTGATCGCCGTCGCCGTGATGGCGGCCACGTTCATGGAAATCCTGGACACGTCCGTCGCAAACGTTTCCCTGCCTCACATCGCGGGCAATCTCTCCGCGACGACCGAGGAGGCCACCTGGGTGCTGACCAGTTATCTGGTTTCGAACGCCATCGTGCTGCCGATCACCGGCTGGCTCGGAATTTATTTCGGCCGCCGCCGCCTGCTGGTGATGTGCATCGGCATATTCACCGCGGCCTCGATCCTTTGCGGCATGGCGCCCACTCTGCCGTTCCTCATCCTGGCGCGCATCCTCCAGGGCATCGGTGGCGGAGCGATGCAGCCGATTGCACAGGCCGTGTTGCTGGAGAGTTTCCCGCCCGAGAAACGCGGCGTCGCCATGGCGACCTACGGCATGGGAGTGATCGTCGCGCCCATTCTGGGACCCACACTGGGCGGATGGATCACGGACAATTATTCCTGGCGCTGGATTTTTTACATCAACGTGCCGGTCGGAATTTTTGCGATGCTCATGGCGCAGGCGGTGATCGAGGATCCGCCCTATATCAAGAATGCCAAAATTGAGCGCATTGATTTCCTGGGGTTTTCGTTCCTGGCGATCTGGCTGGGCACCCTGCAGATCGTCCTGGACAAGGGCCAGGAGGAAGACTGGTTCGGGTCCACCTGGATCACCTGGTTCATGGTCGTTTCGGCGGCTTGCTTCCTGGCGTTCGTGGTGCGCGAAATCCGGACCGCCCATCCCATCGTGAATCTGCGCGTCCTGAAGAATCGCAACTTCACCTCGGGGATCGTGTTGATCACCTGCCTGGGGGGCGTGCTGTACGGCACCACGGCGGCCTTGCCGATTTTCCTGCAGACCCTGATGGGCTATCCCGCGCTGCAAAGCGGGTTCGCCCTGAGCCCGCGCGGCCTGGGGGCCTTCATCACCACATCCATCGTCGGCCGCCTCGTCGGGCGGGTGCGAAACCGCCTGTTGATGGGCATCGGATTCGTGTTGCTCGCGGCCTCGTCCTTCTGGCTGGGCCACATCAACCTCGAGATTTCCGTATGGAGCGTGATTTGGCCCAGCGTGTTGAATGGAGTCGCCATCAGTTTCATCTTCGTGCCCCTGACGACCGCGACCATGGGTTACTTGCGCCAGGATCAGATGGGTAATGCCACCGGCATCTTCAACCTCATGCGCAACCTCGGCGGAAGCTTCGGCATCGCCATGGTAAGCACCCTGATTTCACGCCGCGCGCAGGTCCACCAGGCCACGATGGTCGGGAACCTGACGCCGTACAATCTCGAGTACAACCGGCATGTGGCCATCGCCCAACAGGCGCTGTCTGCCGTCAGCGGCTCCTATCAGGCCCATCAACAGGCGGCGGGCCTCGTTTACAATTCGCTGCTGCGCCAGGCCAGTCTGTGGGCGTTCGTCGAGGACTTCAGGCTGTTCGGCGTCCTGTGCCTGGTGTGCCTTCCCATGGTCTTGTTGTTCAAACGGGTGCGGCCTAGCTCGAAAACAGTCGCGGCGCACTGAAAGCAAAACCTCGCGCCGCGGTGCTTCAGCGCACAGGGTGACTTGACTGGGAGGAGTTGATTTCGCCATGATACTCCGGCTGGCTGGCTCAACAAGCACGCGAAAAATGAAACCTCCCGCCATTCCATTCGCAGTTGCGCTTGTCCTTTCGCTCCGGTCCGGAGCGGCAATCGAACCCAAGGCCGGAACCGCGAGGATTTCGGACGGGTTTTCGCCGCAGGCCGTTCTCGGCACGGTAAAGAAGGCGGCCGACTGGCAGTTGGCTCAACCGCTGCGGCATCCGCCGGACGATTGGACGTATGGGGCGTTGTACACCGGAATCATGGCGCTCAGCGACATCGCCGATGACGTGAAGTATCATGACGCCATGGTGGAGATGGGCGCGCGCCAGGAGTGGAAACTTCGCCCGCGCGCCTACCACGCCGACGATCAATGCGTGGCCCAAACCTACCTGGACCTCTACCTGCAGCATCGTGACCCGGCCATGCTCGGGCCGATCCAGGAACGCTTCGACACCATCCTCGCGCATCCAAAGTCGGACGATCTGCATTTCGTGACCGACGGCTCCGGCGTCCGCTGGTCCTGGTGCGACGCCCTGTTCATGGCGCCTCCCGCGTGGGTGCGGCTTTACAACGCCACGGGGGACAGGCGCTGTCTCGATTTCATGGATCGGGAATGGCATGCCGCGTCGGAGCTGCTATACGACAGGGAAGAGCATCTCTATTTCCGTGACAGCCGGTATCTCAACCAGCATGAGGCCAACGGCAGGAAAGTTTTTTGGAGCCGCGGCAACGGCTGGGTGCTCGCCGGGTTGGCGCGCGTGCTGCAAAACCTGCCGCCGGAGTATCCGGATCGAAAGTTCTTCGAACTGCAGTTCAGGCAAATGGCCGCGAAAACAGCCTCCCTCCAGCAGACGGACGGTTTGTGGAGGTCCAGCTTGCTGGACCCGGCTTCGTATCCGCTCCAGGAAACGAGCGGTTCCGGCTTCGACACCTTCGCGCTCGCGTGGGGAGTCAACCGGGGCATTCTCGATCGCGCCGCCTTCGAGCCGGTCGTCCGCAAGGCATGGAAAGCCCTCGTTCGGTGTGTCACGCCCGAGGGCAAACTCGAGCACGTCCAGCCCATCGGCGCCGATCCAAAGGAATTCGATCCGGCGTATTCGGACGCCTATGGCGTCGGCGCCTTTCTGCTTGCCGGCAGCGAGGTGTATCGGCTGGCGTTGAGCGAGGCGCCGGCCGCGGCTTATGGCGCGTTTCTGGCGCAGCGCAAGGATGATTTTGCCTGGGAAAACGACCGCATCGCATTTCGCGTGTACGGCCCCGCGCTCGAGCGCACGGGCGAAATCAGCAGCGGCATCGACGTCTGGGTCAAACGCACCCGCCGGCCGGTCATCGAGAAATGGTATTACCTTGGCGACTACCACGAGGACCACGGCGAGGGGCTGGACATGTACAAAGTCGGGCCGAGTCGCGGGTGCGGTGGAACGGGCATCTGGCGCGGGGGCAGATTGCACGTCGCGAACAATTTCCTGACCTGGCACATTCTGGAATGCGGGCCGGAGCGTGTCGTTTTTGAACTCACTTATGCCCCGTATGACGCGGCGGGAGTCACGGTCCGCGAGACGAAGCGCATCTCTCTCGAAACAGGTTCCAATTTGAACCGGATCGAGTGCCTGCTCGACTGGGACGGCGGTCCGGAGGAACTGCCGGTTGTGGTCGGCATCGTCAAACGCGAAGGCGGCGCACTCCAGTTCGGCAAGGACAATTCCTGGATGGCGTATTGGGAACCGGAGCAGGCTCCGAACGGGACGATTGGCTGCGGCGTGGTCATGACTTCTCCTGCGACGCCGATGCAACTGAAAGACCAGGCCTTTCTACAAACGGAGGTCAAACGCGGGCTGCCGTTCGTTTATTACGCCGGCGCAGGCTGGACCCGGAGCGGAGATTATCCTGACAGGAACTCCTGGATAAACTATGTTTCAGCCTTCAAGGCGCGATGACGCCGGGATTGACCGTAGAATCATTTATGCAAGTCCGATTCTCTCCCAATCCAAGCGATTATCCCAAATACAGCACCGACGAGCTGCGCGCGGCATTCCTGATCGAATCCCTCTTCGCGCCGGGAAAGGTCGAATTGGCTTATACCGATGCCGACCGCGCCATCGTGGGCTCGGCGGTGCCGACGGAGTCCCCGCTCCGGATGGCGGCGGACGCGGAGCTTCGCGCGGCGTATTTCTGCGAGCGGCGCGAGCTCGGCATCCTGAACGTCGGCGGCGAAGGGGCGGTGCACGTGGACGGCAAGCAATACGACCTCGAAAAACTGGACTGTCTTTACGTCGGGCGCGGCAGCCGGGACCTGTCTTTTTCGAGCCATGAGGCGGCGGCACCGGCCGCGTTTTATTTGCTCAGTTACCCGGCCCACGCGCCATATCCGACGATGCTGGCCCGCGGCAGGGACGCGGCCCGCGTTGACCTGGGCGCCGCGGCGGACGCGAATCGCCGCACGATTCACAAGTACATCCACCCCGGCGGGATCCGGAGTTGCCAGTTGGTCATGGGATTCACCCGGCTCGAAGAAGGGTCGGTCTGGAACACCATGCCGCCGCACACCCACACGCGGCGCTCGGAGATTTACCTGTATTTCGACCTCGGCCCGCAGCGGCGTGTCATGCACTTCATGGGTGCGCTGCGCCAAACGCGGCATCTGGTCGTGGCGGACCGGCAGGCAGTGATTTCGCCGGGCTGGTCTGTCCATTGCGGCTGCGGTACCGGCGCCTACAGCTTTTGCTGGGGCATGGGCGGTGAGAACCAGACGTTCGACGACATGGATCCTGCGCCGGTGGACCAATTGCAATGAACAGATCGGTTACACCATCGCCGTTGACGGCGGCTGGCTGGCGCGGTGAGGGCAACCTCGATGTCCAATTCCACTGAATCCACGGGTCCGGGCCGGGACGCCACTGTCCGGCCCGAAACAGAAGACGCCCTGACCCATTACCGCTGGGTCATCTGTGGTTTGCTGTTTTTCTCCACCACGTTCAACTACCTGGACCGGCAGGTCATCAGCTACCTGAAGGAGTTCTTTTGCATGCCGGCCGGCCAGGGGGGCTTTGGGTGGTCCAACACGGATTTCGCATACCTGACTTCCTTCTTCACCGGAGTCTATGCGGCAATGACGGTTCTGGTCGGATGGGTCATCGATAAGATCGGAACCAAGCTGGGCCTGGCTCTTTCACTGATCGTCTGGTCCACATTCGGGATGCTCAATGCCTTCGTCGGACGGCTGCTGGCGATGCACATCGTGGTCCGAAGCGCGTTCGGCGTCGGCGAAGCCGGCAATTTTCCCGCCTCCATCAAAACGGTCGCCGAATGGTTCCCCAAGCGCGAACGGGCGCTGGCGACCGGGATATTCAACAGCGGCTCGAATTTCGGCGCCATGATTGCCGCCCTGTTCGTCCCCTGGTGCATGATTCATTTCGGCGACCAGAAGGGTTGGAAGATGGCGTTCATTCTCACGGGCGCAGCGGGCTTTTTCTGGCTGATATTCTGGTATTGGCTCTACGACACCCCCGCCAGGCAGAAACGGCTTTCGAAAGCCGAACGCGCCTACATCCACATCGATGATGAAGCCGCCGGCGATGTCGGCGGCGGTGACAAGGGGAAGGTTTCCTGGGGCAGGCTTTTTGGCTACCGGCAGACCTGGGCGTTCTTCTGCGGCAAATTCATGACCGATGGCGTCTGGTGGTTCTACCTGTTCTGGCTGCCGGACTATTTGAAAAAGCAGTTTGGGATGACGAAGCACGATGTCATGTTGCCGACGTTCATCGTGTACGGAGTCGCCATTGTGGGCAGCATCTATGGAGGCAGCATTCCCATGACGCTCATAAAACGGGGGATGCAGGTTTACAAGGCGCGCATGACCGCCATGTTCATCATTGCCGTGTTCCCGCTGACCGTGTTGACGGCCCAGTACTTTGGCAATGTTGATCGTTTCGGGCAAATGGCATCCGTGCTGGCCATCGCGGTGATTTGCATCGCCGCCGCCGCGCATCAGGCCTGGTCCGCAAACCTCTTCACGACGGTCTCCGACATGTTTCCAAAGAAAACGGTGGGTTCGGTCACCGGCATCGGCACCATGGCCGGAGGCATTGGCGGCGTGTTGATCCAGATGCTGGCGGGCAGGTTGACGGATGCCTTCAGGCAGACTCCGCAGGCCGCTTACTTCATCCTGTTCGCTATCTGCGGCCTGAGCTATCTGACGGCGTGGATCCTCATGAAAATCCTGGTGCCAAGGCATGAACCCATCAACGACCTGTGAGTAGGCGCCGGTTTCGCGCCGGGCGTGACGCGAGACGCCCAGCCTGAGCTTGCTTGACCGATCCACCAGCCTGCAGCACGCTTTCCTCGCGCCATGCACAAGCAAATCCTCACGCCGGGGCAGCTCGCGTCTTACATCGACCACACTCTTTTGAACGCCGCGGCCACCGCCGGGGATATCGAACAGCTCTGCGCCCAGGCGCGGCAACACGGCTTTTGGGGCGTCTGCGTCAACGGTTGCCGGGTGGAGCTGGCCTGCCACCTGCTGGACGATTCCGACGTCAAGGTTTCCTGTGTCGCCGGGTTTCCACTCGGCGCCATGTCGGGCGATGCAAAACGGATTGAAATCGAATCGGCCATCGATGACGGCGCGCACGAGATCGACGTGGTCATCAACATTGGACGACTCAAGGACGGCGACGACAAATATGTTCTGCGCGAACTGCGCGACCTCGTGGAAGCCGCGGACGAGCGCCCCGTGAAGGTGATTCTTGAAACCGGCCTGCTGACGCGCGAGGAGAAAATCCGCGCCTGCCGGCTCGCCGTAGAAGGCGGCGCGCGGTTTGTCAAAACCTCCACCGGATTCGGCCCCGGCGGCGCGACAGTGGAAGACGTGCAACTGATGCGGGAAACGGTCGGGCCGGATTTTGGAGTGAAAGCTTCGGGCGGCATCCGCGACACTCAGGCAGCCCTGCTCCTGATCGCGGCGGGAGCCACGCGCCTCGGCACATCGGCTGGCGCCAGCATCGTGAAGGGGTTCGTGGAGAACCAGGCGCAGGCCGGTTGAGCTGCTGGTTTACGACGCGATCAAAGGACTTCCCAAGCTTGTTGGGTGTACACAACTGTCCGCACAGATTTCAGGCTCAGCGGGCCAAAACGTGGCGCAGGCTGTCGCATCGGGCGAAGGGAAGAAAAGCGCAGAGTCCCCTGATTCTGTCGGCGTTTGTCGCACTTTGGCAGAGGGTGACGCGGTGGGGGAATTGGAGCGAGCGAAGGGATTCGAACCCTCGACATTCACCTTGGCAAGGTGACGCTCTACCAGACTGAGCTACGCTCGCTTCCTAGCAGGGAGGCAAAAATACGGAAATTCCCGTTGAATGCAAGTCCTGTTTTCCCGGGCGCCAAGGTCTGGGTGTGTGACCGGACAGTAACCTGAAGTGGAGAAGGAGTGTCCAGGACGTTTTTTCACTGACATGCCCCGCATCACTTCTCTTGTCAACCGCATTTCCTCCTCCGCCCGGACTGACCCCTTTACGGCGGACAAAAAAACCTTACCCGGTTAAGGGGTAAGGCTTGCACCCTGTCCACCCCGTCCCGCTTCAACGGAAGGCAAATTTGAGAGCCGTGCTTTAATGTCTCTAACAGACTGTAACCTCGCAGTGAAATTAGTCGTTAATGTCACTACGCTTGCCGTGTCCTCGTTTTGGGGCCACAGATTTGTGCGCTCATACATCACCAAATTATCTGGAAAACCTCGTTTCCCCAAATAAACAAACGCTCCTTCATCATCAATTTGGCGGAAGACATTAGTGGCAGTTTCACTTGTCGGCGGCCAAAAAAACCAAACAATATTTGAAGACCCGACATAGCGCGGAACCAGTTCGGACAGCCTCAATGGCAAGCGGCCATCGTTGGCATCTTGATATTTGTAAAATGCACTTCCAATCTTGGCTGCATTGCGAAATTTGATACTGACAGGATCGTTGCCTTGGTGACTGGTTGGGAAAAACATGGACCAGAAAACTAACAGCAGAAATAACACCGCTAGACAAACCACAGTCTTGAGAAGCCACGATATTTTCATATGATTTTTACCGGTTTCTGGTACGGCGATAAACAAGATCACACTTCAATGACTTGGACATGTAACCTGAAGTGGAGAAGGAGTGTCCAGGACGTTTTTTCACTGACATGCCCCGCATCACTTCTCTTGTCAACCGCATTTCCTCCTCCGCCCGGACTGACCCCTTTATGCGCCAGATCACCGGTTCATAATCTGACCACTGGCGTCGTAACCTTATGACGCCAGTTCGGCCGGAAACCGGTGCAACGGCAAAATCCCGTCCTTACGATGCCAGTGCGGCAAAACGCCAGGCCGCCTCATTTACGACGGCAATGTGGTGACAAATCCTCCCGTCACTTGAAAATCCCAAAATGAACCAGCCGCGTCATAATCTTACGATCAGAGCACGGCTATTCGGCTACGAATTACGATGGGAGTGCGGTCAAACACCCAAAAACCTTACGACGCGAGTTCGGCAAATTTTACGACACCAAATAATTTCGTAACAGAGAGTTTCATCAAGCGATTCACCATTTGTTTCGCTTTGGCATGCTGACCACTTTTAACCAACCGGATCGCTCGTGTCACTGCTGAAACTTCTCCCATGCTTAACCGTTCGCATATCCACGCTCGCCTCGCCGTCGTCCGCTGCCGCAGCCACCAGGCCAACACGGCCTTCTCCATCATCCCTTTGGCTGTTTGTGGTTGCCCATCATCACGTAGGCGTGAATTCGCCAGCCGGCTTTCTCACAAACTTCCCCCAGCGTCTCCAGCCACAACCTTCGATCCTTCTCGTCCCTATAGATCCCCTGGCCGTGGTTCCCGCGGGCCATCACGTGA
>Ga0187860_1000953_pt1 | contig 26803 bp, 29 predicted proteins | sample June2016WEW_10_4_FD_132981 | JGI IMG/M metagenome (GOLD analysis project Ga0187860, IMG submission 132981) | Peatland microbial communities from SPRUCE experiment site at the Marcell Experimental Forest, Minnesota, USA - June2016WEW_10_40 | ecosystem: Environmental > Terrestrial > Soil >...
CGGTCGAAGATGCCGATGTTGTCGAGGCCGAGGAAGCCGCCCTCGAAGACGTTCTTGCCGAAGCGGTCCTTGCGGTTGACCCACCAGGTGAAGTTCAGCAACAGCTTGTTGAAGGTCGACTTGAGGAAGTCCAGATCCACTTCGCCACGCAGCGCCTGCTCGGTGCGATGGAGGAACAGGGTCGCAAAGGCGTGGACCGGGGGGTTCACGTCGCTGAAGTTCCACTCGTACGCGGGCATCTGGCCGCTGGGGTGCAGGTAGGCGCCACGGAGCATCAGATCCATCTGCTGCTTGGCGAAATCGGGGTCCACGATCGAAAGCGGGAGCGTGTGGAAGGCGAGGTCCCAAGCGGCGTACCATGGGTACTCCCACTTGTCGGGCATGGAGATGACGTCCTCGTTGAGCATGTGGAACCACTCCGAGTTTCGGGAGTTACGATATCCGGTATGCAGAGGGTTGGAGTGGTGCTCGTCCAGCCAATTGTCACCATCGAAGAAGAAGAACTGCTTGCTCCAGAGCATGCCGGCGATGGCCTGGCGCATCACGTTGGCCGCGTCCGGGGAGACCGAAGGCGGGGTCACCGAGCGGTAGAACTCATCTGCCTCCTGCAACCGAACGGCCAGCGTCTCGTCAAACCGTGCGCCGAAGCCGGATGGGTTGGCTTTGAGGTTCCCACTCTTACCGGCGGCGGACTGGCCGGTGAGGCGCAGCCGCACGGTGGCCGACTCGCCGGGAGCAATCGTCACGCGATAGTGCGCCGCGACCTTGGTGCCTTGCTTTTCGGGGTTAACTGCTGCGTTCTTGCCCTGTACCACGTAGTCGTTGATGCCGTCCTTGACGTACGGGCTCTCGTTCTTTTGCCCCGGGAAAAGCCGCTCGTGGTTAGTTGTATTATCGGTGAAGAGCAGCGGCACCTCGCCGTCGCAGGAAAAGACGAACTCGCCCAGCAGCGAATGGGTTGCCGCTACCGCGCTCGTGCCCGCCGCTGCATCTATCTGCCTGAGGTTCGGTTTCTCGGCCGCTCGGTTGGATTCGGCAATCCACGACGCCCAGTCGTTGCGGAACCACAGCGTCGGCAGGAGGTGCAGTTCGGCCGGGTCCGGTCCCCGGTTGACTGCCGTGATGCGCACGAGGATGTCTTCCGGACCCGCTTTGGCGTACTCCACGAATACATCGAAGTAGCGGTCGTCATTGAAGACGCCGGTGTCGAGCAATTCATACTCAAACTCGCTGCGGGAGCGGCGACGGTTCGTCTCCACCAGGTCGGCGTAGGGATAGGCCGCCTGCGGGTACTTGTACAGGTACTTCATGTACGAGTGGGTCGGCGTGCTGTCGAGGTAGAAGTAATACTCCTTGACGTCTTCGCCGTGGTTGCCCTCTGAGTTGGTGAGCCCGAAGAGGCGCTCTTTGAGGATGGGATCCTTGCCGTTCCACAGGGCCAGTGCGAAGCACAGGCGCTGCTTGTCGTCGGAAAGGCCGGCGATGCCGTCCTCACCCCAGCGGTAGGCACGCGAGCGGGCATGATCGTGGGTGAAGAAATTCCAGGCGTCACCCCCTTCGCTATAGTCCTCGCGCACGGTCCCCCACTGTCGTTCACTTAGATAGGGACCCCACTTCTTCCACGGTACCTGGGAGTCGTAGCATTCGCGCAGGCGCGCGCTCTCTGCGTTGATCGCGGTGGCGGCCGGCTTTGAATCTTCAGGTGCCCGTTTCATGGTTGTCCTAGTCGGGGAAAGTGCCATTTTGATGCTGCCTCACTGGGAAACATTTGCGCGACAAACGTACTCTGCATTTCACGACGCTTTCAATAGCATTACCAAAACTTCATTTGGCGAATATCTCCAGAAGGAAGATGGTACAGTCCGCGCTCCACCGCCACGCCCGCCGACATACCGTCGACCAATTGCATAAATCGCGACGGTCTCGAGGACAGTAAAGAACACGAATAAGTAAATGGTCAGAAAAAAGCGTTGATGAACGTCAGGTAGGGAACTCGCGGCAATGTGAAGGACATTGCATATGAGAACGCGATAACGCTTAAGAACGTAGGCATTGCTATAGCGAGCTGTTGCGCGAAGTTGGCGGGCGCGATCCAGAGCACGCTCCATGCAACTATCAGCATGACGATCAATGGCAAGATCATCGTCCAGATATAAAAGCCCGCGCGCCGGCTGGCGAACAAGCGGAACTCGACTTGGCCTACCAGAATGTTTTCGCCAATCTCCATGGTCTGCTCAATTGAAGTGATTCCGCCTAGTTTCCATTGTTCGAGCTCAAGAAAACGGCCAGGCAGCAAGCGCGTCAGCTTGCTACTCGGCTTTAACTGAATCAATGCTGCTCCGGACGCAAAGGGGGCAATTACAATTTCGAGATTCTGCGAATCGAAGGGAAACCTTTGTAGATGCAATTTTGTTGACAGCGTTGCTGCGAAGGGTTCGACGTAGTAGACCCATCCGTTCGACGAGACGTTAATCGTGGCCGACCCTGAAAGCGGCGTGATCGCATTGACCATCTCTAACCCCGGCGTCCAGATCTGTTCTTGATCGTAAAAAGCGAACCCGTTCGCTGGGACGAGGGTTGAAGGCCAGACGTGAATCGCGCCATACGGCCATGATCAAGCCACTCAAACGAAATTGCTCGTGCGCTTCGTCAACTTCAGACAGGTTTGTGATCGTCAGCCCTACCTCAACGGTGACGGGCCCGTCGGTCTGAGGGGGGGAGCGCAATTGATCGGGCAATTGGCTTCTCTGGACTTTGGGTTGCCGCGCAAGCCACGCCCCAGGGCATGGACGATACGATCATCAGGCCGATCAGCGATGTTGGCAGGCGCAGTAATTCTCTTATTCGCGAACTCATCGGATAGCGCCTAATCGAACGTTTACAAGGGCAATACGGAGATAAAGCAGTCCGGCTATGATTGACGCGGATTCCGGCTGATTTTAACAGCGACGGATACATCTCTCCCTGGCCATTCCCTTTTGATTTGACTCATTTTTTGGACCAAATGGAGTCAGAGACTCTCGTATGGCATTTGGCAATAAGAAAGTCGAGTCTGCTCGCGGCTTATCGCCGGCGTCGGCCCAAATCGTCAGTGCGGTGATTGGTCCAACGCCCGGCACGGCCACCTTGCGGCCCACCAGGCGGATCTGCGACGCAAGGTCATGCCAAGAGCGCCGGTGCGTGACATTATCGGGTTGATGAACAAATCGCGGGTACAGCCCCATCTATATCTGGCACCGCGTACGATACAAAATCGGTAACGCTTCCGCCAGACGGAGTCGTAATTCCAATGGCCGATCAGAATTCGCAACGCGCACCAGTGCTCGACACCGCGACACGACTCGCCTTCGAGCGCACGCGTAATTCGTATGAAAACACCATGACGTCGTGGATCAGAACCTCGACTTCGCTAATTACCTTCGGCTTCAGCATCTACAAATTCTTTCAGATCGAAGCACCAAACCGCCCACAGCAGAATCACCTCATCGGACCGCGCGACTTCGCGCTCATGCTGGTGAGCATCGGGATCTTCTCCCTGCTGCTAGCGACCCTTGAACACCGCCAGAGTATTCGAGCGCCTGTACCACAATACACCGGCAAGCGACATTCCCTGGCACTACTTGGTCGCGGCGTTGATTTCGATTCTCGGCATCCTTGCACTACTCGCGAAGATTTGGCGACTGGTCTTTCGAGGAGCCGCTCGCCGTGCTTCTCAAGGCTTACGAAGAGGAATCCGATTTGGCTGTCTTCGGCCGAACCGCAGTTCGATGGGGCATGCACCCGTTCCTATCGAATTTGCTGCGAGGCGGATCATAAGCATCGTCAGCTTTTTGAATTCCGGAACTGATTTTCGAGGGGCAGCCTATGCAGAGCGAGAACGTAAACGAAGTCCCAGAGCTTTCGCTGATGGAGGGAGGGCCAGGCGATGCCTTGATGAAGAGGCTCATGCTAATTCGGCCCGAACTCGGCGCTGCTTCGGCGAGAACCGCGATCATCCTGGCGGCGATTACCTGGATCCCTCTGCTGGTGTTCTCGCTTGTTGAAGGATTGGCGCTGAGCGGCGCGAGAATCCCGTTCGTATATGATTTAGCGGCACATGCACGCTTTCTGGTTGCAGTACCGGTTCTTGTATTGGCCGAAATTCCGATCGGAAAACGTCTTAGGGGGATCGCCAGGCATTTTCTCGACGCCGGCCTCGTTCGCGAGGAGGAGCGGAAGCGATTCGCAACCGCCGTCGTTGATACTGTGCGCCTTCACGATTGGCGTCTCGCGGAACCGATACTGCTCGCCTTGGTTTACATCACAACCTACGCCGCATTGTCGAAGGCGTCTTTGCAAACCGGAAGCACGTGGTTCGAGCCCTCTTCGACCGCCGGTCTTTCGCCAGTGGGTTACTACTACGGGCTGGTCTCCCTGCCAGTCTTTCAGTTCCTGATGTATCGATGGGCATTCCGAATGGTCGTGTGGACAAGATTTCTATGGCAGGTCTCGAAGCTCGATCTTTTCCTTACGGCGACCCACCCGGATGGCGCTGGCGGTTTGGGTTTTCTGGGGAAGGGAACGATCCCTTTCGGCGTCATCATTTTTGCCTTGAGCTCGGTGGTCTCGGCCGCGATCGCCAGCAGGATTCTTTTCAGTGGCGCCAAGCTGGAAGACTTCCAGCTAATTTATGCAACGTTGATCCTGATTCTACTTATAGTCTTCGCCGGGCCGTTGACAGTGTTTGCTCCCAAGCTGCTCCGTCTCAAACAGGACGGTCTACGCAGGTACGGCAGGCTCGCCAGCCGCTATACGCAGCTGTTCGATAGCAAGTGGGTGGAGGGCGTTAATTCCGCTGAAGAACCTTTGTTGGGTACGGCAGACATACAGTCGCTTGCTGATCTCGGGAATAGTTACGAATTGCTCCGCAAGATGCGCATCGTCCCTATTGCATGGAGCGACTTCCTTGCGATGGCGCTTGCCGGCGTCATCCCTGCACTTCCTCTGGCCGCTACCGTTATGCCGGTTAGCGAAATTCTGAAAGGTATTCTCCGGCTTCTAGGATGAAAGCCGTGTTTAAATTCGGGGACGACTTCGGGCTCGTCCCAGCGCGGTCGGCGGCCGAGTCGCGCTTACGTCGCTCTTGAGTCGGTCGTCTCTTTCGGTCTCATCCGCAGCCCTAACTCCGAACCTAAGGCACCAGCAGGGATCGATCAAGGAGGCGTGTTCGTTGAAGAAAGGACTTCGCATGCTATTGCTGCTGAGCGCCGTTCTGGCGGTGTCCGCGCGTGCGCAAGAAGCCCCGTCACCAGCAGAACCGACGAGGAGTATCGTGACCGATCAGGAGCTGGCGATAAGTGTCCACAACCCGCTTGAGGATTTCGTCAAGGTCCCCGTTCAATCCACGACCGGATTTCAACTCGGTTCGCATAATAAGGTCGGCGATAGCTGGAACATCCAGCCGGTAGTGCCGTTCTCGCTGAACCCGCAATGGGACCTGATCGCGCGACCGAGTCTGACCGTAACTTACCTACCCAGTCCGCATGAACAATCCGGGCTGGAAGATTTACAGACCTCCTTTTTTCTGACGCCAGCCAAGGAAGGCACCTGGATCTGGGGCGCGGGACCGATCTTTCAATTTCCCACCGCCAGCAGCTCGGGATTGGGAACCGGCCGGTGGTCGGCCGGGCCAACGGCGGCGCTCCTCTACTCCGAGGGTCCGTGGTTCAACGGCATCCTCGCATACCAACTGATGTCGTTCGCTGGAAATCGCGACCGTGGCAGTGTTAATTTTACCTATATCGAACCCGAAATCAGCTATAACTTCGAAAGCGGTTGGTACGTCCAGTGCGATCCGTCGATTACGTACGACTGGACAGCCGAGGCCACCAACGCATGGACTATTCCGATGGGCGCCGATATCGGCAAGGCGTTCAAGATGGGCTCCCAGGATTTGAGTCTGCAGGGCGGCGCGTACGACCTCCTGAAGCGTCCGGATGGCGCCCCGCAATGGATAGCTCGCATAAGCGTAACATTCCTCTTCCCTAGCGCGCACTGAAGCGCGCACTGAGACGGTTGAGCCCGGTCAGTTTCCTGACCACCAATCTCTTAGTTCCGGAAACGCGACCGTCAAACCGAAGTTGATCGTTGTCTGCGGCGCGATCGGGGCGTATTGCCGATACACCATCCACTGTCCTGTGATAAAGAAACTCATCGGCGGCAGCCCCGGCCGCACCAGCGTTCGCCCGAGGCCCAGGCTCAGTGGCAACATGGTTGAGGAGTGGCGGCGCCAACCCATCGTCCAGTTGGCTTCCGCTGAGCGCAAATACCATTTATCCCACAGATGAAGCGCCAAAACGGGTTGGAACTGAAAGGTGTTTTGCGGTGTACGCCCGGGTGAGGTATACGCGAAGCTGATGGGATTCTGCGCAACGAACCCTATCAGCAGTCCCGGAATTCCGCTGTAGATGGCTCCGAGAGCGGGTCCCGCTTGCCACGCGCCCTGGCCGGCGCTTTTGGAAGTCGCCGTCGGAAATACAAAGGTCGGTCCCACACCGATCAGGAGCCCGGTTTTATCCCGGTCTGGCCACGGCAGAACCGCGATGTCGAACATCGGCAGGTCACCGAACTCGGTCCGCGTTCCACCTCGCGAGCTTGGCACGGTCACCAATGCAAATGTCGGCCGGACCAACTGAGTAAAGGGTAGCAAGGTGTTTGCCGGTATGCGCGGAATCACTGGCCGGATGATGAGTTGGTTGGTCTCATCATTTCTGACGCATGCTTGTGGCGTGCAAGGTCCGTAATTGGCCGGCGTGTAGCTATCCCTGACGAGCAGCTGCGGCAGGGTTGTCAACGGATCGGTGAAGTCCCGCTCCAGCTTTTCTTCGTCAGATAGTGTCGTTTGAGCCTGGGCGAATCCAGCGCTTGCGCTGATCGTCCATAAGACCATCAGCAACACAGCGAGCGCTCCAGGAGTTTTCATCAACGTCATCTATCTCGCTGACGGCGTTGCACTTATCGCAGTGCGGTCGCTAAACGACTCGGGCTCAAGTCGCTTTTTAGGCGGCCACTACGGACCGCCTTGACGAAGGTCGCATAATCGCGCTCAACCTGATCGGCGTAAGCCACGGCGTAGTCTCCAATCGCCTCGTCAAAATGATCGATGCTGCCCAAATACCCCGCGATCATCGCCGCATCACCGGCTTTATCGTGAGCCCGGGCCAACGCCAAACCGCACAGCGCGGCATAGATCCGCATCACCTGCGGAGTAATGGTTTCGACCGCGGGTGCAACTTTCATATCGCGCAGTTGGCGGACATAGTAGTCGCGACCTCCGGGTCCTCTGGACCAACCCAGGAAGATGTCGCTAGCGGACTGCATCAGGCGCTGCCCGACCACGATGCGCTGACCGTTGTGTTTTACGCGCGCACCGCCCACATAGCGTTCGAGCACCGAGGGCCGCGCCTCTTTGATCTGAAGGAACAAGGGGTCGTCGGGAGCGGCAAGAAAAAGCCCGACGAAGCAGCGCGTGCCGACGCTCCCTACGCCGACGACCTTCAGTGCTCCGTCGACAAATTTGAGACGATCGAACAGGATGCGACGCTCCTCGGCGAGAGTTTCGCGATACTTCTTAAAAAAGACTGCGACTTCGCGTTCGTTAAATAGGTCAGCGTGGTAGAGCAGCGGGGGTTGGTCGACTATGCGCGGCAGACCCCTGGACGGGGTAGTGAGCTTGTGGAGGACGTGCTCTTGGGTGCTTTTGCTCGCTTCAGAGGTCCTCTTCTTGACACGGCTGATCAGTTCGGCATCCTTGCCCGCCAGCTCAAGTACATCTTGAAAGGTAATCCTCGAGTACCACGCTTCGAGGAAGCCCGTCCCCGCGCGCTTTCTCATCGATTCCCGATATGACGCGACGGCCTGAACCGCCATTTCCCTTGCCTGACCCGGCCGGAAGCCGCGCCAACGCGCCGCGATGACAAAGCTCGCGGCGAGCCGCTTCAAATCCCATTCAAACGGCGCGGGCAAGGTCTCGTCAAAATCATTGATATCGAAGACGAGAGTTCGCTCGGGCGTGGCGAAGCCGCCGAAATTCATCAGATGACAGTCGCCGCAGGCCTGAACGTTTATCCCGCTTTTTGGCGTGCCGGCGAGGTCGTACGCTTGTATTCCTGCGGTTCCCCGAAAGTACGCGAACGCCGACTGGAGCATCCGCCCGTGGCGAACAGGGATCAGATTTTTGAGCCGGTCTTTATTCGAAGCCTCGATCAGCGCGACGATGTCGCGCTTCTCTCCTTGCCCCAGAATGACCTTGCCGTGCGACAAGCGCGGGCACTTTTGCCGTAGCGACTTGCCGGCCTGATAGCGTTGTTCCTTGGTGAGAAGGGTTACCTTTGCCATGTGACTCTCGTTTTTCGTTGACCGGTCAATCCCGTTCATCGTCGATTTTCAAACTGGCCACCGCCAAATTCTCGGGCGCCTCAGGAAGTTCATGGGCCGGTGCCCATCGATATCCGTCAGCTTGAGTTTTCGCCCGCCACAAGTATCGTGAATGCAACGCAATTGCCACGACCTCCGCCGCGTGGGGTCAATCCACGGTCAAAGGGCGCAATGAGAGCTCGCGCATTCCCTCTTGAGGCTCAGATCGCCATCGCGCCGATTTGGTTGGATTTCACAACCCCATTCGAGTTCAGGAAGCTCCTGGTATCGATCCCAAGATCGATTAGGACTTGGACGCTCGGGCTTGCAATCATCGCCCTGTTTGCCAGCGCCTGCGCAACTCCGGTCGGAGTCGAGCGGCTCGACGAGCAAGCGGCACATCGCGAACTGAACGCGAACATTCTGTCGACGGGCAAACCGAGCGAGTATGCGACCCAATTGCTCGAGCGCAACGCACTTGGCGACCGTTTCGATCAAGATCCGGAAAGAGTCCTTGCCGAACTGAATTCCGGGCTTGGCCGACCGGACGAGCGCGATCGGCTATTTGCATTGTCCGAACTCTCCTTCGCCTATGCCGAGGAATCGCGTAATCAAGCTTATTATCTGGCATCCGCGGCTTATGCGTTTGCGTTTCTGTTCCCGCCGAACCCGGCTGAGGCACCAGGCGAATATGATCCGCGCCTGCGGCTGGCCGTTGACCTCTACAATCGGGGTGTCGCTTTAGGGCTGGCGACGAATGATGGAAAGGAAGTTGACCTTAGCGCACGCCAACTCAGCTTGCCCTTCGGAACGCTCGATCTGGCGGTCAACGCGAAAGGCTTCAGTTACGGCGGATATCACCTGACGAAATTTGTATCGCTTGCGGATCTGGAGGTGCGCGGGCTCCGCAACACCTACCGCGAAGCTGGCATCGGCGCGGCGCTCTCAGCAAAAGCCGAACCATCGCCATGCAGCACCGCGAACCGCTGGATACCCCCGGCTGCGAAAGTCCCGATCACCGCGTTCGTGCGCTTCGACGATCCGCGCCGCGCAATGAGCGACGGCCGCCTGCACGGTACCATGGAGCTCTACGACGAGGCCGAGACGCCGACGGTTCAAGTCGGTTCCTACGCGGTGCCGCTCGAATCGGATCCCAGCGCGGCGCTCGCCTATCGCCTCGAAGGCGCGCCGGTTTGGGATTTCGAACTTGCGGGTTTCCGCCGGGGCGACTTTTCGTTTCTGAGCAAAGGCGGCAACGGCGAAAACGGTCTCTACATGCTGCACCCGTATCTTCCGGGACTGATACCGGTGGTGCTCGTTCATGGGACAGCGTCGAGCCCGGCTCGTTGGGCGGAGATGGTCAACGAACTGCTCGGCGATCCGGCGATCGCGGCGCACTATCAGATCTGGCTCTTCATCTATAACAGCGGCAATCCCATCGTGTTGTCAGCGATGCGGTTGCGCGAATCACTGCAAGCGGTACGCAAAGGCGTCGATCCCGAAGGAAAGGACACGGCGCTTGACCGTATGGTCCTGATTGGCCACAGCCAGGGCGGACTCCTGACCAAGATGATGGTCGTCGATAGCGGCAATCGCTTCTGGAACAATGTTGCGAAGGTCCCGTTTGAAAAAGCGGACCTCGATCCTGAGACTCGCGATTTACTCGCCCGCGCAATGTTCTTTAAGCCGCTGCCGTTCGTGACGCGGGTGATTTTCATCGCAACACCGCATCGCGGCAGTTACATGGCGAGCAATCCTATAGTTAAGTTCGTAAACAAATTTCTGAACCTGCCTGGCGGTCTTGCCAAGACCGTGGTTGCGCTCGGAAAGTTTCGCGAGCCCAGCATGATGGGAACTCCGTTTACGATCCCGACCGCGCTCGACAACATGGATCCCTCCAATCGGTTCATCAAGGCGCTCTCCGCGACGCCGATCGCTCCTAGGGTGAAGGTCAACTCGATCATACCGGTAAAAGGCGACGGTCCGGTCGCGGAGGGCAACGACGGGGTTGTTGAGTACAAGAGCGCGCATATCGACGGCGTCGAATCCGAGTTGGTCGTACACTCCGGTCACTCGACTCAAGCTACACCCGAAACGATCGAGGAGGTCCGCAGAATTCTCTATGAGCACGCAGGGATCCATTAATGATCCGGCGCGTTCTCCGCTCGATGGTGTCGGTGGTGTTATCCGCGATCGTCGTCGCCGGCGTCGCCTGGGGCGCGCTGGCGCTGTGGTTCGACGGACCAATTTCGCGCGTGCTCGCGGGGACCATGGCCGGCGGATTGGCGTTGACCAGCATCGCTTTGGCGGCACTCGTTCGGCCCTTCCTGAAAGGGCTTGTAGCTGCGCTGTTGCCCGTGGTTGCTGTCGCTGTTTGGTGGGCGTCGATTCCCCCAAGCAATACCCGCGATTGGCCCCCCGATGTCGCTCGCACGGCGCGCGCAGCTTTTCACGGGTCGTCCGTAACGATCCAGAACGTGAGGAACTTTAAGTATCGATCCGAATCCGACTACGACCAGCGCTGGGAGACGAGGACTTACGACCTCGACCGGCTTCGCGGCGTTGACCTGTTCCTGTCGTTTTGGGGACCGACCCAAATCGCACATACGATCGTCAGTTGGGAGTTCGACGATGGCCAACACCTCGCGATTTCGATCGAGACACGGAAGGAGAAGGGCGAATCATACTCGGCGCTTCGCGGCTTCTTCCACCAGTACGAACTTTATTATGTGGTCGCCGATGAGCGTGATCTCGTCGGATTGCGAACGAATTGCCGCGGCGAGCAGGTATATCTGTATCGGATCCGCATTCCCCGCCCGCAGGCACGGGCTCTGCTGGTTGATTATCTCAATGAAGTCAATCTGCTCGCTGAGCATCCGCGATGGTACAACGCCTTGACCCAGAACTGCACGACCACGATCCGCGGACACGCGCAAAACGCGGGCGCCGGCGGACGCCTGAACTGGAAGCTGATCGCCAATGGCCACCTCGATCAACTCCTCTACGAACGGGGTCAGATCTATTCGGATCTGCCGTTTGCAGATCTTCGGGCACGCAGCGACATCACTGAAAAGGCAAAAGCCGCGGGCGACTCTCCCGATTTCTCCGCCCGCATCCGCCAAGGCCTGCCCGAAGCCCACGGTCGGTAATTTCCGGCGCGTTACGGCAACTGACCAAATTCTGGAGCGTTTTCAGAACCAGGTCACGGTTCGCATTCACAAGTAGAGTCCGCCACTTGAAACCCGCATTTTCGACGCGTAGGATTTTGCCGCTTATAAGCGATTTAACTGCGATCAAACGCAACCGTTCAGCCAAGGTCGAGCAGCAGAAAGACTGATCAAGCCAATCAAGCTCCAGCTTACGGTGTTAGCCAAGGAGACGCGACGATGTATGGATTGACATTCACCCGGCGCGCGACGGTGTGCTGTGATTGGAACCTGACAATCCCCGGACTGGTGACGCAACTATCTGGACGTAATATCCGACGTTTGGGGGCTTAATTTCCCAGTCTATTGGAACCAGTCTCGCTTTCAGCGTCGCTGACCCCAATGGCAACAACGCTGGCACATCAGTGACGCCATTGGGTACATCGCCCCCGACTCGACTGGGTTTAGGCCAGTATGATTTGGATGGCGCGCTACTTGCTCAAGACGGTAAGGACCGCGCCGTCACCACACTGCCGCCTCCTCCTGAGCAAAACGGACCTGAAACGGAGGGCCTACCAAGACTGTTCATACGCGCCGCAACATAATCCCGCAACCTCCGGTCGGCTTATTTTCAACAAGTATCTTCCGGTGTGTTCCCTCCCACTGCACACCGCTCAACCGAACGATCGCGCCGACTCCGCTGTGAGACGCCCGCTCGGGCTCCGCAAGCTCCGCCGCTCACGCCTAACCATTAGCCCAGCCTTGTAGTCGCCGGTGCAAAACTGACCCGGGTCGCCGATTGAAAATTGACCCACCCCGGCGTGGGTACTCCGCAGCGGAGGGCCTCATGCTGGTGGCGGAGGAAGCGGTGAAGATCCGGGTCTTGAGCAGGCAGGGCAGGAGCATTCGCGAGATCGCGCGGACGCTCAACGTGTCGCGCAACACGGTACGGCGCTATTTGCGGAGCCCGGGGCCACCGCATTACGAGCGTGATGCGCGTCCAAGCAAGCTCGATCAGTACAAGCAGTACATCGCCGAACGGGTTAAGTCCGCTGCGCCAAAGTGGATCCAAGCCCGCGAAAAAGTGCTCCACGCGGAAAAGGTCAAATCCGAGCACGTCATGGGCCGTGACCACGATTGTTGGGATATTCACACCAACAAAGACCGCTATTGGGTTATAACCTCGCCGACCAATCTCTATTCCCAAGAGTATTTTCCGAGCCTCGATTTCACGCTCTCGTTTCACATAGGCGTCACAGCACGAATTATGGCCCGCTCGCGCGGCGCTCCAGACGATGCACAAAAGGCGCGCCTCACGCCCGTATGGCGGCGCTGGGAGCAAGCCGCCGATACCCTCGATATGGCAGAAGAGGCCGAGGACTTTCAGGCCGTGGGCATGAAGTGCCGCGAATGCCTGATTCAATTGGTGCGATCGCTCGCAAAGCCGGAGATGGTCCCGCTCGGCCAAGATACTCCTCAGCGCAGCGACTTCATCTCGTGGTCTGAGTTGATCGCTAACACCGTTGCCGGCGGTGCGAGTGCGGAACGCGTTCGCGGGCACCTGAAAACGACCGCTAAATCGGCGTGGGAATTGGCGGGCTGGCTCACTCATGCGAGTGGTGCCGCTCGTCACGATGCGGCCTTTGTGCTCGACGCGACGCACACCGTCCTCTCAGCGTTCGGCCGTGCCGTCATACGGCACGAAAGCGGGAGCCCTGAGCGATGCCCGCACTGCGGTTCCTACAATCTCGACGTAGGCTTCAACCCAGACTTGCCCCGGCCTTATGTCTCCGAATGTGAAGAATGTGGATGGCAGAGTCCCGAGATGCGCTAGGCCGCCATCGCATAAAGTTGGCCAGCAAAAATCGTATCACCGTAGAATGGTAGCAATTATGCGTTTCAGTCCATCTGCAGACGGTCGCGGTCGTCTGTTTCACACTACCGGGTTTGGGAAAGTATGGATTGGTCCGCAGCTCACAGAAATCGCGACCGGTTCGCGTTGGGCCGAAGATGAAAGCGACCAATTTCCATCTGACCAACAGTGGTCTGATGCGTTCGAACAAATGTTAACTTGGTTCGCGGGAAAATTTTCCACCAAGTACCAAAGCCGCGTCATCACGCGCTTGCGCGGTACACGCCGCTCCCGCGACGAGACCTTCGCCGAAATCATCGCGGCCTACTTCATCGAGCGGGCTTGCGGTTACCGGGTCATAGATTGGGAACCTGATTTCGCTCACGGCAACACTGCCGATTTCACAATTGTTGCTCCGCCAGGAACACCCTCGCCGGAAATCTTGGTAGAGGTAAAAGCCCCTAGTTGGACGCGCGAACGGGTCGAGGAGATCCAGGAGCGCATCGAGAGCTTGGAGGCGCGGCGTCTCAGCGCCGCCGGCGAAGAGATCGCAGCTGAATTGGATGCCAGCTTGGCGAAAGAGAAGGATTCCTTGAGGCGGATCAACTCGGAGCGCAAGTATGGCGATGATCTGAAAGGTAAATCATTCGACTTTCGCGATGATGTAGAACGCGCCCTCATCAAGACCTGCTTTGCGGACGACGCTCGCACTGCTCGGCTACCGAGTGACTGCCCCACCCTACTAATAATAGTCGACGACTTGCAGCTGGGAATGCAGGAGCCGGGTGGCGAGTTCACGGTAAAGCGCAGCCTCTATTATCAGCCGACTGTGCCAGCGTATCTGCACCTGCGCGGGCTTTTCCTCGATACACGCTTCAACAGACTCGGCGGCCTGGCTACGATGGAAAAAGCGTGGCTATACGAAAGACGCAATCCTGAACGCTTCTTCACCGTGTTCCAGCACTTTAGGGCGCTACCCGCGTGCTGTTTGCCTAATGGGGCGTTTTCCGACTTTTTGGCAGACCTTAGGCAATTCTAGCCTCGCCCATCGCTCATAAAAGGAGAGCTAGATGACGGTTTGGGAATACGTCACGTTGTTCATTCTACCGGCAGCGGGAGCCTTCTTCGGTTCTTATCTCAAAAAGAAAGGGGAGAACCTCGCAACCCACGAGGATATTGACAAGCTGGTTACGCAAGTGTCTGCGGTCACTGTCGCGACGAAGCAGATTGAGGCGAAAATTACCCGAGCGTCGCGTGTGTATGAGCGCCAGCTTGATATCCTTGGGAAGCTGTATCGTCTTTTTTTTGAGGCGCAAGTACTGTTTCAGCGTATGACGGCTACTGGGCGTCTGGCGGGTGAAAAAACACCGGAAGAGTATCAACCCCTAGTCACCGCGGCCATGAAAGCGGCGTACGAGGGATTTTTAGACGGAAGATTATTCATTCCATTGTCACTTGTGCAGCTATGTGAGGATTTCTTTACCGCGGCGTCTCAGGGCGAGTTGAAGTTTGCTATCTTTTCGCTTTACCCGATAGCCGGACGCGAGCGAGCCGATTTGTGGGATGCAGCAGCGAAAATTGCACATCAGCAGCTTCCGAACATCCTACGGCAGATTGACGATACCGCCCGTGGCATCATACACGACTGACAGCGCGCTGGCGCGGCGGGTTTAGGTGCTTTTCTTCTCGTCCGGAGCGTCTTGTCCCCAGTCAGCCTCCGACCGCTTAGGACGCCTCTTTCTTACAGGAGCATTGCTGGGATATCGACCGCTTGATATCCAATCGTCGCACCCTGATGAGGCAATCCATCGTCCCATCCAAAGTGGATGACCTTTTCACAGGAACCAACCATAAACCTTAGACCCTGTGGTCGATATGCGTGGTTTCCGATGAAGGTTTCGCCAAGGTCCTCAGGGGGCGCGGACATGGCGAGAACGAAGCGTTCATCATTGAGCGATATTCTCGCCCCGTACACTCCACCCATCTTATTGGAGAACGAGATGAACTTAAATCCACGCTCGATATAAGGCTTGTCGCTTACCTCACTGTGAAAATACAGCCCGCAACGTGCGCGAAACGGCTTTTCACCAATAAGAATCTGGAGCCACTCCAGAGGTGGTCTCCAATTGGACTCGCCGGTCCTTATCTCCGCATTCCCTGAGACGACGGCACCACACAGCGTTTTCAGCATCCATCGCTCAATATCGTGAGCATTACACAGGAAGAATCGATTCTCATAATTCCGAGCACTCAATTCGTGGTGTAACTCATCAATGCGCCGAAACAGCGTTGCAGATGCTGCGTCAAGCGGGGACAACGCGAGATTATGCCTGCTGCAAAGTATTTTACCGGTCAATGTGGCGGGCGGAACGCAATTAACGGCACGCGTATTCTGCCACGGAAAGCCGTCGATGGTGACCCTTCCCTCAATGCTAAGCCGTCTCAGCAATGCGTGGCTTACGTAGTGCTCCCGAGAGATATCGGCCGAGCAGTCGGCCAAGGCGCCTGCGTAGCAACCACTGTTCCGAATGCCTGTCTTTGGCACTGGCGTACGCGTTACCGTGGCCGCTGGTCTTAATTCTCCACCCGCCCTAAGACAGCACTCTCGGAGCAACCTGCCACTTTCGCACGGGCATTTGTCATCTATACAAAGCTTGATCATTATCGGAATCGGTTAGCCTCTTTGCGCCGCCTGAATCCAGATAAATCCCGCTCCCCAGATTGTAACGGAATTTCCGAGAAGAGCCTCTACTGTCGCAAGTGTTTCCCGGCCCGACGGCTTGCCAAAATCGTTGGGACCATAATCGTGACCGCGCGCAAGTGCGGCCACTACTCCTGCGAAATTGCTGGCAGTTCGGTAATTCCCGAACTCCTGGACCAGGGCGTACCAAGACGCGGGATCCCGACCGGCTAAAAACTGAAAGATGAACGGGGGGAATTTTTACCGGGGCGTCCCGGACCCGATTATGGGAATGTGAATTCCGCAATCAACGCGTTGCCGCCGTTGGGAACTCCGCATGCCAGGCAGCGGTTCTCCAGGGCATTGGACGTGACAGGATAGTCGCGCGAAGTAGTGTATCCGACAAGTGCGACATGTCCCGATGAATCAACGCCAATTCCCAATGCGGCGTCGCCAATCCACGCCGCGAACGCCGAGCCGTCGAGCAGGCCGAACGAGACGTCCATATGCTTCTCGGGCGTCACGCAGCTCGCAGACTCGCCTGCTCGATCCGCTTCGCTCCACTAGCGAACTCAGGTTCGTACCGCGGCGGGTTCGCGCGACGACGCTTACGGCTTACGACTTTTGCGCCCAGCCGGTCTCATACGGCGCCGCGACCCGAATGATCGCGCGCAGATGCTGATACTTCCACTCGCCGTTGATCTTGACGTAGTCGTCCTCATAGCGGCACGCGATCCAGCGAGCGTCGCCTTTTTCGCGGAAGGTGAAGGGTCCCAGCAGATACCAACTCGCATGGGCGCGATTGCCGCTGATCACAATCTGGGGATTGAAGACATTGTGCTGCGAGAAACTGATGAGCTTCTGGAAGCCGGCAAAGAGTTTACGAATCGCCTCATGGCCCTGCGCCTTGCCGAAATCGCCCCCTTCCCAGATGCCGTCCTCGGCGAACAGCTTCCAGATCCGATCCGGATTGTGGTCGTCGTCACAAACGTCGCAGTACAGCGCCTTCAGCTTCTTGATCGCCTCGATATCTTCGAGCTCGGTAATCCGTTTTTCGAGATCACTGGCCATTGGACCAACCTTCCTTAAGGATTTGCTGTAGCGAACTTAAGCCCCGCGCGCGATTCGCGTCAATGTTGGCCGCGCCTCGCAGGATCGGAGAGAAGCGCGCAGAAATTCTTATTGCGTTATCGCCGGCGGCGCATCAGACCCCTTCGCCTAACGACATCGAATAGGCGCGCGCGGACTTTCACAGTGGCATTGCTCCGCCGCAAATCGCCTGGTTCGAGGCGAAATCTTCAAACATTTCGCTAGTTTGGGCGCGCGCAAAGCGACTGGATTTGCGGCGCGGATTGAGCGCACATGGACACCGGATGGGAGGTATCCATGGGGCAATCAGTCTCATCGAAACGAAGCAGAAAGCGGTCCACCTTGGGCGGCGATTTGGAGGAGTTAGGGCGAGAGATTACGCGCCTTCCAGCGCTCGACGTGCCTGCCCTGAGGCAGAGATGGGCGGCGCTCTTCGGTGACGAGCCATCGCCAAACCTGGGGCGCGCGTTGCTGATCAGAGCGATTGCGTACCGGCTTCAGGAGAAGGCCTTGGCCGGCCTCAAGCCGTCAACCCAACGACTCCTCGGCCGGATTGCCGATAATCGTTCAAAGGACGCGCCGCAATCTATTCCGCAACGGCGGGCGAGTGCCGGGACCGTGCTGATCCGGCAGTGGCGCGGCGTCAGTCACCGCGTCACCGTCCGCGATAACGACGTCGTCTATCAAGGACGCCGCTACAAATCGCTCTCGGAAGTCGCCCGCGCCATCACCGGCTCGCGCTGGTCGGGGCCGCTGTTCTTCGGTCTGAAGGGAAACTCCAAGGAGGCGGTCAATGGCTAATGCTACCAGACGCTGTGCAATCTACACCCGCAAGTCCTCCGAAGAGGGACTGGAGCAGGACTACAACTCGCTGCATGCGCAGCGCGAGGCCTGCGAGGCGTTCATCAGAAGTCAGGCGGGTGAAGGTTGGCGGCTGATCAAGACCGCTTATGACGATGGCGGGTTTTCCGGCGCAGGTTTGGAGCGGCCGGGACTGCAACAGCTGCTCTCGAATATCCGCGATGGCCTGGTCGATACCGTGGTCGTCTACAAGGTCGATCGGCTGACCCGCTCACTTACCGACTTCGCCCGGATGGTCGAACTGTTCGACGCCAAGGGCGTCTCCTTCGTGGCCGTCACCCAGCAGTTCAACACCACCACCTCGATGGGGCGGCTGACCCTCAACGTACTGCTCTCGTTTCGCAGTTCGAGCGCGAAGTGATCGGCGAACGAATCCGCGATAAGGTCGCGGCCTCCAAACGCAGGGGCATCTGGATGGGCGGCGTGCTGCCGCTTGGCTACGACGTCCGCGAGCGCAAGCTGGTCGTCAACCGCGACGAAGCCGAGACCGTGAGAGGTATTTTTGAGCGCTACCTCGAACTCGGTAGCGTCCGGCTGCTAGGGAACGACCTCCATCAGCGCGGGATTGTTTCCAGCGCCAAGGTATCGAGGAAGGGCAACGCTCGCGGTGGCAAGCAATTTTCGCGCGGTGCGCTTTACCATCTGCTCTCCAACCCGATCTACCTGGGCGAGATCCGGCACAAGCACGAACGCCATCCCGGACAGCACGAGGCTATCGTCAGTCGTGAGCTTTGGGAACGGGTCCAGCAACGGCTGCGCGATCAAGGGACGCGCAGTGGCGAAGGCCGCAAGACCGAGGCGTCGAGCAGTCCGCTCGCCGGCAAGCTGTTCGATGAAAGCGGCGAGCCGCTATATGTGCAGGGGGCGGCCAAGGGCCAGCGCCGCTATCGCTATTACGTCTCCAAAAACTTGGTCAGGGGCGGTTCGGAGGATGCGGAACAAGGGTGGCGAATATCCGCGCCGGAGATCGAGCAGAGAGTCGCGGCTGCGGCTCGAGCAGTGCTCGGCGACCGCCCGGCGATCGCACTCGCGCTCGAAGCGTCCGGCATCGATCCGAATCGATTGCCGGCGGTCTTGAAGTCGGCTCACGGATGGAGTGAACGGCTGGCGTCAAGGAGTGAAGCCGCAGCGGCGCTCGGTGAGCTCATCGACCGGGTCCAGCTCGGTCGCGAAAGCCTCCACCTCTCGCTAAAACTGCCGCTCGCTCTCACCGAACCGGATGACGTCGCGAGCCCGGTGAACCTGCCGCTCTCCAGACTCGTACCGATGCAGATGAAACGTCGCGGTGTCGAGATGCGCATCGTGCTTGAAGGCGACACCACGCCCAACCCGGTCGACCTGCCGTTACTGAAGGCTGTCGCCCGCGCCCGCAGATGGGCCGAGGAGCTGGTATCAGGCAAAGTGCGTTCCGTCGGCGAACTGGCCAGGCGGGAAGGAATCGACGGTCGCTCGGTGCGGCGGCTCATTCCACTAGGCTTTCTCTCGCCGCGGATCGTCGAGGCGATTGCCGAGGGGTGCCAGCCGGTGGACCTGACCGTGGAGGCGCTCACGCGGCGAATCGATCTTCCGTTGCTCTGGAGCGCGCAGCACCAGGCACTCGGAATCAGATAGTTAGGTGACGTTGATTTTCGATCGAGTCTCGAAGCTCAAATAAAGATCGGGGCCCGAGCTCTCTGATGAGCCCAAGCCCCGATTAGTTTCCGAACCTCAACTAATACTACTTGGCAGCTTTCGTCTTCCGAGGACGAACGGTCTTCTTGTCGCTCATGTGGACAATGAGCGAAGGCTCTCGGGCCTATCGCTTTGTCATCCACTCCGACGATCAAAAGCCCTCCGTCCGTGCTCGCGAGACAAACGGCCGCGTCAGCGATCTCGTGAGAGAGCTCCCGCTCGTCTTTGCACCGGAAGGAGCAAAGAATCGAGAGAGCGAAACCTCTCTTGGTCGGCGTCTAGGACACAGACCCGCGGATCATCTATTCGAAGCTGGGCTTATTGGTGCGCCAGTTCAGGCGGCCGAGTCACCCGCGCAGTCTGTGACAGTTGCAGCCGTGCTGATGTTCGGTAAAGAAGGGGTCATCAGGTCGGAGTTTCCGTCAGCAGAAACTGTACTCGTTGAAGAGACTTCGGTCACGCGACCGGCGAGCAGCTCTAGTTGGGCCAATATCGTCACGGGCTTACCGTACTTCATCACGAGGATAACGCAGCTCCTTAAGACTCCAGACTCAGACATTCCGCAAGGCATCCTGCGCGAGCTTCTGGTTAACGCTTACGTGCACCGATGTTACCGTACACATGCGCCAATTCAGATTAAAATTCGCCCTGGGGAAGTGGAAATAGTGAATCCCGGTGGGCTTCTTGGTGGGCTCAGTTCTGAGACGTTGCTCTATTCGCCGCCCACGTACCGGAACTTCCTTCTGGCGGATGCTGCAAGACAGTTCGGTTACTGCGAACGCGTTGGGAGTGGCATCGACAAAGTCTATTATCTATCGCTTATGGCGGGGTTCGATTTCCCAATCCTACAAGTAGGAAGCAACTCTTTCAGTGCGCTCGTGAGGACCAATCGTGATCGGGCCTTTGAGAGCTTTATTAGGAATTACGCTGGTGGCCTGAGCATTACATTGAATGAGCTTATTGTCCTGCGTGGGCTTCGAGGCAGGCCATCTCGGAGCATAGGTGAGCTGTGCCATCTAGCGCAGCGAACTCCGGACCATATAAGCCTCGTGCTTTCGGGCCTGGAGAAACGTTCGATCATTGAACGCGACGAAGAAAGGTATCGGCTGTCCAGGCAGGCCCTCGACACGATTGCGCAATATGACGAGAGCGGACAGATGAAGTTGTTCAGCTGAATCACGTAGCTGAATGACAGTCGAGTATTGGGAAGCGAGGCTTTTGTGGATAGCCAGTTGGCACCAGAGAGTGTTCGGTCGCATACGCGCCAGAGGTTAACGCTAACCATTATTCTAGTTGCAATGGTTTCAGTGGTTGTAGCGTCCGCATTGCTTCCGCGCCGCAAGGTGTATGGCCCGGTCGGACTTCCCAAATCACTGGGGGATCTCGTTGACGCGGCCCCGCATACCGACATGGGAACAACTGTCGTTGGTCTGGCATGCTCCGGCGGTGGAAGTCGCTAGGCGTATCTCACGATGGCCATCCTTCGCGAGGTCCACAAAGAGCAGCTCCGCCTCAACCTCCCGACAGAATCCGAAGCCGACCGCGACCTGCTCGATCAGATCGACTACGTGTCCGGAGTGTCAGGCGGAGCTCTCTCGGCGGCCTATTTTGTCTTGAACAAGGACGCGCTGCGGCGGCCAGGGGACGGACCAGCGTGGACAGATTACGCAGATAAGATGGCAGCCGCCTATCGTCGTCGGCAGTGGTATCTGCTGGGTCTGGCTAATCCCTGGTCATGGGTACGATGGGCGTTCACAAACTTCAACCGAGGTGTAATCGCGCGTGAGGACTAGGCCCGGACTCTGTACGGCTCGGTAACCTTGGCGGACCTCCCTGACCGGCCATCACTCGCCGTCTTAGCCACTGACGTCTTCTCGGGCTTAAGTTGGTGCGGACGAGGGCCGGCGGCGGCCTGATTTCGTCGGTTAAGATGATCGGCTGTTTGCGCACCCAAAGCCCCTGCCCCCGAGCCGCCCTGTTTATAGCACATAAAGGAGATTATGTGCTATAAACAGCCGTAACCAAGGGCAGGGGGGCCGCGCCAGCAATTTGACTTCGGTTGCCGGCGGGCGGACCGCACGATACCATCAACTCGTGGCCAGGCCGAAAAAAACCGCGATCAAGCGAAATGCCGTGCGCGCGCGCGTGCGTGCCGGAAGCCTTGAGCTGCTCGACCGGATCCCGCTTCTTCGCGAGGGCGACGAGGTGCTTGTCAGCATCTCCGAACCCATTCCAGCGAGAGACCTCGATGCCCTGCGCCGAGCCGCGGGAGCCTGGAAGGACATAGTCGACGCTGACCTTCTGATAGCGAATATCTACGCCGATCGCCTCGTCGCCACCCGCCCATTGCCCAGCGTCTGATCGGTGCGATATCTCCTTGACACCGATTGGGTGATTCATTATCTCAACGGCCACCCGGAGATCGTCCCACGAGTTCAGGAACTCAGTGCAGAGGGCATCGGCTTATCGCTCATCTCGCTCGCCGAGCTGTATGAGGGCGTGCTCTATTCCCGCAACCCGCAGCGCAGCGAGGAAGGACTTCAAGCTTTTCTCCGCGGCGTCGAGTTGGTGGGTATCGACGACGCGATCACGAGAGTGTTTGGTAGCGAACGCGGCAGGCTCAGAGCCCAGGGCAAAACAGTTGGCGACTTCGACCTTTTGATTGGGGCCACCGCATTGCATCATGGCGTCGCCGTCTTGACCAACAATCGGCGGCATTTCGAGCTGATCGAAACTCTTCAAATCATTTCGCTGTAACGCCAAACATCTCGGTCCGTGCGCGCCGCCTGATGCGCACCGGCTTGAATGAGCACCTATCGAGTGGAAGGGATGTGTTGCAAGTTTGGCGGGGATGGCTGGTAGCCTGAATTGATCGTGAAGAACGCAACCCGACCGGCAATGTTCAAGTGGCGGCAGACGGCGCCGGAGCTGATTCTTTGTGCCGTGCGCTGGTATCTTCGGTTGTGCCTCCCGAAAACCTTATCCCGGATGACGCGCGGATGGTCGTATGGTAATCAAGCGGGCAAGGTCGCGTTTTTGACCCAGCTGCTGCTTGCTATCCGGTCGTGGTTCGCGCGGCGAGCGCGACTTGAGGCCGAGAATCTCCTCCTGCGCCAACAGTTGGTAGTGCTACGGCGCAAATCCCCCAAGCGCGTGAGACTGTGGAACATCGACCGCTTGCTGTTGGTATGGCTCTATCGACTGTACCCGTCGTTGCTGGACGCGATCATCATCGTCCAGCCGGAAACCGTGCTCCGTTGGCACCGGCGCGGTTTCCGGGCCTACTGGCACTGGCAGTCCCACCACGTTGGCGGCCGCCCACGGACTGATCGCGAGATTCGCGCGCTCATCCGGCGGATGAGCCGCGAGAATCCGCTGTGGGGCGCACCTCGTATCCACGGCGAATTGTTAATGCTTGGGGTCGAAGTCGCGGAATCAAGTGGGCAGGTATATGGTCCGCCACCGCCGACCACCGTCCCAAGGTTGGAAGACATTTCTCCGCAACCATGCCGCTGGGATCGCATCACTCGATCTGTTTGTGGTTCGCACGATCTCAGTCAAGTTGCTCTACGGCCTGGTGATCCTGCGTCACGCCCGCCGGCGGCTGGTGAGCATCAGCGTGACGAACAATCCGACCGCCGCGTGGATCGCCGGTCAGGTGACTGATGCCTTTCCCTGGGACGAAGCACCGCATCACCTGATTCGTGACCGCGATGGGGCCTTCGGTCCAACCTACACCCGCCGCATTCGGGCAATGAGGATCCGCGATCATCCGACGGCGCCACGCTCGCCGTGGCAGAACGCCTACGTCGAGCGGCTCATTGGATCGATCCGTCGCGAAGCTCTCTATCACCTGATCGTGTTCGACGAAGCGCAGTTGCGTCGCGTTCTGAAGAATTACGCTTCCTATTACAATCAGGTCCGCACGCATCTCTCATTGCGCAAGAATGCGCCTGAAGTTCGACGCCCGCAAAAGTTCGGCCCCATCGCATGCATCTCAATTCTCGACGGGCTGCATCATCAATACGTCCGGGTTTAGGTTTTGACTAAGGACAACGCTTGCAGTTTCTCCAGCATCGGCCGAGCCTGCTCTTGCCGCAACCGCTGTCGTGCGGGCGCATCGAGTTGCCTGTCGCTGGCCGCCCGCTCGATCTCGTAGAGCTGCCGGATGATCGCCAACGCCTGCGCGCAGGGTACCGCCGCCGTCGGCAGCGCTTCCTTGAAGTACCGCCGGGCGTGCGCCCAGCAGCCAACTTCGATAATCCCGGGAGATTGCGGTCCGAATCTCCGGCGCTCGACTCGGGTCCTGCACCTCCAGGGTCGTGTCATCACATTGAATCCATGGCGACTGGCGCACCTGCTCCCGGTGCATGACGCGCACAATGGCTTCGAGTAAGTCTGCCACTGCCCCGTTCCACTCCGAGAGCGTGCGCCGGGTGATCTGCACTCCGTGGCGCGCGAAGACCTGCTCCAGCCGCCGGTCTGGCCGGCGTTTTGTGACCTCAATAGACTCAAGTAACGACCTCAAGCAAAGCGCTCGTCTGGTCTTCGTTTGACAGCTTTTCGGGCCCGCCCTTCGCGTCTGCTGAGGGCGGGCCGAGAAGCTGTAGCGGTTTTGGATCCACAACCGGCGCGTCATGCACCGCGCCGGACGCCGCCGGCGGCCCAGCGGTGCACGCGGCGGCTGTGCTCCTTGCGATCCACTGCTCTGCGAAGTCATAGGGAGCATGGTCATTGAGATAAGTAAGCTCGATGTTATAGTTCGGTGCCTTAACTTGATTCGATTTCGTCATCGCGCGAACGAAAGGGAGGAACCGTTGATGAGGTCAGCAAGAAAATCCACTTCCGCGGCTCTATCCTAGTCCTGCTCATGTCGTTGTGGCTGGCGGGATGCGGCCCTACCAATGGTTTGCCGCCGCTGACCGGCGAGTTCCTCTACATTGGCAATCGAGACGGCAAAATCTCAGAATTTTCGATCAACACCGCCACCGGGCTACTGACCAACATAGGGACGTTCAATATTCCACTCAATATCGGAGAGCCGGATGCAGTAGGCGCCATTGGATTGGTTGTGCATCCGACTAATGAGTTCATTTACGCGGCCTCGGACGGTGTAAACGGTATGCTCGGCTTCGATATTGGAGACGAAGGTTTCTCAGGGACAATCTTTAGGCAGAACAGCGACGTTCCATCGCAGCTTCCAGCTGGCTATTCCTGGAACGCCGCGGTGACTCCGAATGGAGAGTTCCTCTATGCAACCAACGTGGACGCTGGTCTGGTGTCGGAATATTCGATAAACCTTACCGCTGGAACGCCAGCCGCCTTAAATCTGAAAAGTGGAGCGTTGACCTTCCTCGGCACGGCGCCTAGGAGCCTGTCCGAGTAATAGGGTTTTCGGGATTTTGGCGACAAGACCGAATGTTAATGGAGGCACGGGACCCAGCGCTGGGCCACTGGAGGGCATTGCAGTTGAGTCGACCGGACAGTACGCGTACGCCGTGAACATCGGCGATCAGACCGTTTCAGAATACGCCGTGCAGCCCAACGGCACGCTGGCAACCAACGGAACTTTGCCTCTCCCCTCCAATCCCGATATTTCGGCCGTATCACAGATCGCTATCACGCTGTGGGACAAGAAGCCTTGCGCTTATGCGCCCGACGGCGGGCTGGCGGTACTTTACGAGATGGCGATAGATCCCTCGACCGGTACTCTTTCCTACGTCGGAAACGTGGCGGCGCTCAACGATGCCTATGGAATCGCCGTGCACCCCAACCAGAAATTCATTTACGTGACGGCTTCAACCGTTAATGCCGCAGTTGTTAGCCCAATGATCCTCGTATACGCTCCCTCCTTCGATCAGAAAGTTCCCTCATGCGCGGTTGCTCTGACTTCTGAGGTCAGTGTACCAGTGAACTCTGAGCCCCTTGGCATCGCCGTAGAGCCGACCGGTCAATATGCTTACGTCGCGAATATCGGCAACGGCACGGTCGGAGAGTTTTCGATCGATTCCGCGACCGGAGCGCTCACTCCCATCGGCCAGGTCGACAGCGAGACTCCGGCGAACCCCCAGAGCCAGCCGTTTTGTGCGGTAACGACGCATTAGCAGGGTGTTGAAAAATTCCTTTTCGACTGGATCGACCGCTGGTGGAGCATCTGTATAGTTGAAAGATGGCGGTGGGGCTGAGGAGGCAGAGGAAGATGCGGGGCGGCGATGGAACGCACATGCTTAAGCATGCCGAGAACATTATTGCGGTGAATCTCAAAACTCTGGACTTTTCGCCGCTTTCGGAGTTTTTGGTAGCCACAACCGCACCACCGCCCTGGAAGATCTGCTTGGATTGCCGATCGAGCGGGTCAACGACGATCGTCTCTACCGCGCGCTGGATCGCCTGCTGCCGCACAAGCAGGCGCTGGAGCAGCATCTGCGCCGACGGCTCGGTGAACTCTTTGCGCTGAAGTACGATCTCCTGCTCTATGACGTGACCAGCACCTACTTCGAGGGTCTGGCCAAGCGCAATCCGCTCGCGCGGCGCGGCTACAGTCGCGATCACCGGCCCGATTGCAAGCAGGTCTGCATCGCGCTGGTGGTGACGCGCGAAGGGATGCCGGTGGGCTACGAAGTGTTCGCCGGCAATCGCACCGACGTCACCACGGTGGAAGAGATCGTCGAGCAGATGGAAGAGCGTTATGGGCTGGCTCGAAGCCCGTTTCACTTCTTCGCTCTAATGCGATAGCAATTCTCTCGGACTAGTCAAATTACGGTTCCGATCCAATTTTCAGTAGCGACCGGTAAAACTGCTGTGTTGGCACGGGGCTTATTAGGGAAGGCCATCCTGGCGTACGGAGGGCCAGCGGTTCGACACTCCTCCGAGAAGAACAATGAAAATGGAACGGATCCTGGTTAATCGCGGTAGCGCAAGCCTGCGCGGGAGCCGCGCCATCTCGGGCGACCACACCCGGGTCAGTCGTGTGCTCTATATGGCCGGGGTGGCTGCCATCCGCGCCAACCCGGCTAGGTCGCCGAGATGGTGACATTGGCCCTTGCAACACTAGTCATCGTTGTAGTTCTCCTCGGACCCGTTTTCATCGGAGCGATCGAACGAAACGTC
>Ga0187860_1000954_pt1 | contig 26802 bp, 23 predicted proteins | sample June2016WEW_10_4_FD_132981 | JGI IMG/M metagenome (GOLD analysis project Ga0187860, IMG submission 132981) | Peatland microbial communities from SPRUCE experiment site at the Marcell Experimental Forest, Minnesota, USA - June2016WEW_10_40 | ecosystem: Environmental > Terrestrial > Soil >...
CAGCGCCGAACTCCACCGCCGCTACGCGTCGGCTCCGTTCGACGCCGGCGGAAACCCTACCCTGCAACTACCAACCACCCACCAGCTCTCACAACAGGTGGACCCATGAACGGGGTCCGGTCACCGGCAAACGACGGCCGCCCACAAGCGGCATCTGAGGTTGCTGCGTCTGCGCCGCCGGCCAATTGACTTTGGGGCGCCGGCTTGAGAATCGCGCGCGTGTGGGGGCGCCGGCCGGCCGGAGAGCGAGGCGCGTAGCGCCGAACGAAGCGAGCGATGCTCACCGCTTGGGCCCGACTCGTGGTGTCACATGAACCTCTACTCGGACGGCGATCACGGCGGTGCAGGGCTAGCTGCATGTCCCGGGCCTGGCTTTCCCCAAGCAGTGCCGCGTCGTCCGCGACGACCACCACAGTCGCGCCGGAAGCTGGGGTGCGAGGCGGCACCCAGGGCGCTCTCGAAGCCGTGTCGGCAGCGCGTGTGTCACGTGTGGAGCCGGCTACCGCCAGCTACAATTGATGGGTTCGATCGGCATCGTGGAAGTGGCGAGCGTCGTCCTACGATCCCGAGCCGCGGAAGGGAAGTCCGTTGCGGCGCATCAGCGTGGCACGTTCAGCGGGCGCACGAAACTCGCGCCGAGGCTGCCGTTCGGCGCGATGGGCGATGACTTCTCGCTGGTGCGGCGCCGTAGTGCTTCTCGTCGGCGCAATCCTCGCGGCGACATGGACCACGCGCCCGCCATCTGCTGCGATCGCCAGTCCGCCGGCGCCGACGATAGCCATAACGAGCCCCGCGGCGGGCTCGACGGTTGAGGGAACCATCGCCATCACGGCGACCGCCACGGCGGGAACTGGTGACTACCCGACCGGCATCAACTTCTATGACGGCCCCAAGAACATCGGCTCCGCCGGATGCCAAGCCCCGCAGCCGTCCTGCACCGACACAGTCAATCTGAACGGCACCGGCATGTCGGGGCAGCACACGCTGACCGCCCAGGTGTCGACAAACGCCGGCTTGTCGGCAACGAGCGCACCAGTCGTCGTGACAATCGTCAGCCCGCCGCCGGCGGTGTCGATCACGAGTCCGTCGGCAGGCGCCACGGTCGAGGGAAACGTGACCGTGTCGGCCGCCGCCGAAACCGATCCGAGCCAGGACGACTTTCCCGGAAACATCACGTTCTACGACGGCTTCAGCAGGATTGGCTCCGTGAGTTGCCGCCAACAGGAAGCTTGTCAAGTCAGTCTCACCTGGAACGCGACGGGCCTTTCGGGTACGCACGCGCTCACAGCGCAGGTCACCACCCAAACAGGCGTCAGCGCGACGAGTGCGCCTGTCGACGTCACGGTCGACAGTCCTGGGCCGACGGTCGAGATCACCAGTCCGGTATCAGGCTCGCCGCTGGAGGGATCGATGACCATCGAGGTGACCGCTGCCACGGACCCGAGTCAGGTCGACTATCCGTCGGGCATCACGGTGTCCTACGGGGTGAACCACGGGATTGGCAATGTTCGCTGCCAGGCCCAGCCAACTTGCAGCGGATCGGTGCAGTGGAACACCACGGGCTTGACGGGACAGCAGACGCTCACAGCGGTCGTCAACACCAACACCGGCCGAACGGCGACCAGCGCCCCGGTCCTGGTGGGAAAGCGGTTGATAGCCGCCACCTGCCAGCTCGCTACTCTGCAGGTCGCCTCAGGACGGAAGGACGGCGGTAAGTGCAAGGTACCGGGTGTTCCTGCCGGTACCAAGGTCCGGATTCAGTATCAGAACGCGTCGGGGGGGTGGACGACGGTCGTGCGCGGCAAGGTGACGCGCCACGGCACGTTCCACTTCACGGTTTTCGCGAAGCAGCCGGCGACCTACCAGCTGTCGATCCTCGTCAGCGGAGATCGGACGTACGCCACGACGAGGGTGATCATCGGCACGCTGGTCATAACGTGAGCGCGACGGCGTCGCCTGCCACCTCTTGCGTTCCTTAGGGCCCGGCGCTCCCGGATAGCCCGCCGCCGCTTCCGCTGTTGCCGCTGCCGCCGGCGGTGCCTTGCAGCCCGCCGCCGCTTCCGCTGTTGCCGCTGCCGCCGGCGGTGCCTTGCAGCCCGCCGCTCGGGTTGTTGTTGGCGCTGATGCTGGCGCTGCCTCCGGCGCTGTGTTGTAGCCCGGCGCTTGGGTTGTTGTTGGTGCTGGCGGTGGCGCTGGCGCCAAGGCCGCCGCCGTGGCTGTGTGCCGGCGTCGACCCGCTGCCAGTTTGACGTTTGCGGCCGGTTGAGCGGCTCGAGTTCGAGACCTTCGCCTGACCGGGCGCACCAACGAGCTGACCGAGCCCGTGCCGCCCGCCGACGGCGAACGTGGCGTGAGAGACCGTTGTGGCGGTTGCGGTGGTTGCCGGCGACGAGTGCTCCAAGGCGGAGATCCCGACGGCCATGCCAACCACGGCGAACACCGTGGCCAGCCCGAATGCGAGGCTGCGGCGGTAACGAGCGAAGCCGCGGCGGACCGGGGGCGACGGGGGTGGCGTCACAGGTGGCGTCGCCGGTGTCCGGGCGCGCTGACCATGCGCTCGAGCCAATGCCGCAACCACCGCCTCGTGCTCGGTAACCAACGCCTCGTGCTCCGCAACCAACGCCTCGTGTTTGCACCAGGGGCAGCTATCGAGATGGTCCGGGTAGATGTGGCGCCCAGCGCTCTTGCGCCGCGTGCACGTCTTCAGGTGCCGTTGTGTCTTGTTCAGCTCCACGTGCCATTCGCGTCCCGTCGGACGCGCACTCGGATCCTGCGCGCCTGCGACGAACGCGCGACTGAAGAGGTCTTGCAACGACTTCGGGATCAGCTCGTAGTCCACCGCAAGCGGCTGCGGTGTGAGACGCTTGTCGCCGGCGTGGACGTAAAGCCCATGAATCGCCAAGTTGCGACGCTTCGGCTTCTCCCCTCGGCCATGCCAGACGCCGTCGAACGGATGCACCCCTTCGAGCAGGAGCTGATGGATGTGCACGGCGAGCGGAAAGAGGTCTGAGCTCCGCTTGCGGGCGACGGACTTCAAATTGCCAGGGCCCAGTTCCGGCGCGGTGAACTCCGGCCGCCAAACCTTGCAGAGGAACTCGCCACCGTCGGGATTGGGCACCTGCATCGAGTCGCAGTCAACGAACGTGACACGCGCTTCTTTGGTCACGAGGATGTTCCGCTCGTTGAAATCGCCGAACACGATGCCGCCCCTGTGCAAGGCGTCCGTGGCCAGCGCGAGGTTGGCTGCAGTCCGCAGCAGGTACTTCCACGTGAAGCCGCGAACCCAGTCGGGGGTCTTGGCACCCGGGTCACGACGGACCGACGGGTTCGAGACAAAATGCACTTCGGCGGCGTCCTTGGGGTCGATCCAAGGCATCAGGTAGCCGACGAAGCGGCCGCCCTCGAAGACAGCGTCTACAGGCCAGGCTAAACAGACGTGACCGGACCGGTCATGCCACCCCGCTGGCCGCTTGGCGACCATCGCCGCCAGCCGGCGCTCGAGGTCCGGAGCCGCGACCAGGGCCTCGTCCTTTAACCGCTTGAAGACGAAGTCCGAGCTTCCCTCGACTTCGTAGATGTGGCCTTGCCCGCCCTTTCCCAGTTGCTCGCCGACGCGGACTGGCCCGTAGTGTGTGGCGCGGTATGTGGCGCGGTGTGAGCGCGTCCGCTGGTTCCTGCCGTGCGGGGAGGCGACAGGCCGTCTGGCGGTCGTCTGTCGTGACTGCACCATGGTTGTGCGTGGGCGAGGTGACATCGGATCCGCCTCACCCGGCTCCCTAATTGTCGCACGCGGGATTGCGCTAAGCGAGCTGTGTTCCCGGCGATCGGGTTGCGGAGGTCCGAGAGCAGATCACGCCACCGGGCTGTCGGGCTGCTCAGCCCCGGGCTCCGGGTCGATCGACGGCGGTCGTGGGGTTAGGTGGTCCTTGCGCCCGGCCCTGCCCGCGAACTCGCGGACCGCGAGCAGGAGCGTCTTGTCGTCGCCGGTCTGGTCATCGACTTCGCGGAGAAACTTCTCGACGGCCTCCGAGGTGGGGTGCCGCTTGCGAGCCGATGCCCAGGACTCGCGAAAGAACGGTTCGAACGGAGCGCTCGTGACGACGTCGAGGATCTTGTAGCGCAGTCCGTCGGTGCACAGCGCCACGCTGCGCACCGGGTCATCGTCCGCTGCGTACACCTTCAGGTGGTCTAACGCATCCGGCGCGGTGGCGAACACCACCTCGTTGGCGTATTCGAAGCGTTCGGCCACAGCGACTGTCTCGATGGTCCCGCTCTCGTGTTCCACGACGGCGATGCCGTCCCCGATCTGCGCCACCACGACGTGGTCTCCGACCAGGACCGCGACGCAGAGGGTCGTTGCAAGCGCGCCGGGTTCGAGCTCCAGGATCCTCGCCTCAGCTGTGAGCGCAGCGATTGCCCGCTCCACGAGGACGCATGTGGCAGCGCTGGCGTTCTCAGCGACTGCGGTCGCGAACCGGCGATCGCGACTTGCGCCGAGTACGGCAGCGACCGCGACGTGAGCGCCGATCGCGGAGGTTCCCGGCCGCGAGCCGGCGCCGTCGGCGATGACAAGAATCGACATTGCCTTGCGCACAGACCATCCGTGAGCGTCGTCACAGCCGCGGTCGCCCTTGAGATGGAGCGAGCCGACCGCCGAGGCGCCGAGCACCCGCCAGTCACTCACGCTGTTGCCGCCTTACGGGTGGGCCCAACCGTCTGCCGGCGGCAGCGCCAGCTGCTCTTCGGAGTCCTGCTGTGCGATATCCGCGTCTGATGCTCCCGGGACCGACTGCGACACGACCATCATGCTTGCCGACAGCCACTGGAACAGCTCGATGAACTTGAGGCCATCGAGCATCTTCGGCTCGCGCACGTTTGACAGCGTGGCGAGGGTTTCCATGTTCGCGTCCTTGATTCCGACCGCGAACACGGCCACGCCCTTCTGGGCCTCGACCTCGCGCACCCGACCTGCTGCGGCGGTGAAACGCTCGCCATCGGTTGGCTCGCCATCGCTGATCATGAACAACCAGGGGCGAAAGTACTCGAGTCCGGCCTCCCTGTAAGCCTGTTTGCGGGCCAGCAGCTCGCCGAGTCCAAGCTCGAGCGCTGCGCCCATCGGCGTCATGCCCTGCGCAGTGAAGGTCGATGGCTCGAGATAACGCGCCTCGGTGAACCCCACGGCGAGCTGCGCCGTCCCCCCGAAGGTGATCACCGCTATCTCGGTCCGGTTGCGAGCAAGAGGATCCTCCGCAAGCGACTCACATAGCGCGGCATAGCCCCTGTTCAACTCGTCGATGGCTGCCCCCGACATCGACGAGGACGTGTCCAGCAACAGCGCACATGCGACGCGCGGATCGGGGTTGTCGCTTCTTATGGTCGGGTGGAAGTCAGGCACGGAGTCACATCCTGTTGTGCAACGGTTGAGGTCGTCTTGAGGCTTCGGATCAAGCGTACCGCCGCCGCTCCGCGGCGGCAATCCCGCTCCAATCACGCTCGCGGACAGCGACATTCTCGTGCCGGTCAAGGACGGCGGCGGCTGGCGGATGTCGCCAATTGCCCCGACCGACACGCAATACGCGGACTGGCTGAGTGTGGTTCAGCAGCGCGGCTGGCCCAGCGCAATGCTGGCTGTGGCCCACCCGCTGGGGCTGATTGTCTCCACACCCGCGTCTCACATCGCCAAGGTCACGATCTCGTCTACCCCGCGGCGTTCAAGCCGACCAAGCGCACCGGCGTCTTCGGCCCGTAACGTGGCCTCGCGCGTCACCCACCGCTGCCAACGCGCATGAGCCGAAGCCGACCTACTCAGCCTGCGGAGCGACAAAGACCTACAAGCACCTAATCGCCGGTACCCACATGTCCTACGCGCGCGCCGCCGGATCGGACTGCATCCACCCCTCCGCCGTCGAGCACACCTTCTAGATCGCCCGAAATGCAGCCCGTGACCGGTCCGCGCCGGCCAGTCCCATTTTGGGGTGTAGCGAGGCCAGGGCTGGAGGTCTCTGCGCGCGGGTTGTGCTCAGCGCTCGAACCCGAACTCGCTCGACTCCTGGCCTTCCGCTGTCGTGGGCTGACTAGCCAACGCCGAGCGTCCAGCTGCCGGTGCACCCACCGTTGCGATCGATGCTCTCGCGGAACCAAACTCCCGTCGCGTTTGCGCAACGTTAGAAAGGACACCTGGACTGGGGCGACTCTGAACTCCAGTTGAGATGCTCGTGGCGACGATTCTAGGCGTGCTATCCAAGGGGCGCGCGTGTAGCCTGACGTGAGGCGACTGCACTCCGAGATCGAGCGGGAGCGTCAACCCAACGCGTTGACAGACCGCGTAGCTTCCAGCGGCAGCCGCGATACACATCGCGACAACGCCCGCCTTGATAGCACCTGCGCCGGTGGCCGAGCTAGCTGCCAACCCCGCGGTGCCGGCTCCGCCCGCCTCGGCGGCTGGGTGTCGGATGGCGAGGACCATACGTCGCATGATGGCGTCGCACCAGCCGGCGCGCGTTGAGGAGACCGCAACACCGATGGCCGGGATCGGCACAAGAGCGGCAACGTTACGTGCCGCGCGGTCCAGCTGGCTGAAGTGGTGTGCGCATCCGCGGCAGTTTTCTATATGTGACCGCGCGCGACGCGTCTGGTCTTCGCGGGCAACGCCAGCCGCGAGAGCGAGTAGATCTGGAGCAAGACGACGACAGCGGTCTCCGCTCTGGTACTCAGCCGTAAGGACTCTGAGCTTACCTCGAGCCCGCTGGGCGACCTTCCGAAACTTCTCAGCGGACCATCCATAGCGTGTGCAGAACTCGGCGGCCTCCATCTGAAGATTGACCTGGCAGTGGAGAACGAGTCGTTGGTCGGTAGTTAGGTCGGCGATGAGCTCGCGCAATCGGCGGATCTCGTTGCGTGCTAGCACTTGGCGCTCCACCGCGGCCGAGTGGTCCTCTAGCTCGTGTGCAGCTTCGCCAAGTACATCGACCGACATGGCGTTCGCAAATGCCGCCTCGATACCGCTCCGACCACCAAGCGCGCGCCGCCGATCATCGATACGACTCACAAACTTCTGCTCTAGCGCGTTGCGTATATGAGCGGAGTTCTCGAACGGGGAGCGCCGCGAACGAGCGAGAAGCTCAAGGGTCGCTTGGCTGTAACAATCCTCCAGATCCTCCCAACGCAGGCGTCGACGGTAGACGCGCAGAAGCCGGTCACGTCGGTCTGCTGCGATCCGCGCTACGGCTTCAGCTGGATCACTGCGTGTGTGATCTTCCACGAACCCCATGGTGGGGCTTCCGACGCTCCGACGTTCAACGGGACGCGAGGCGAACACGAAACCATGTGCCTGCGGCCCTTGATGGCATGCTGGCCAGCCTAGTCGAAACAGTGGCGTTCGTGCGCGCAGGAATGGCCATGGTTCCGCCACGCTTCACTGGTACGACGCTGGGTGGCGGCGGGGCCGTGGGTTTCTCCGCCGTGGACGTACTGCTTGCGAGAGCGACCGAGCTAGCCAAACCGAGCTAGCTGCGACCCTCCTCGTCCCGTGTCGCGCCCGCGGTCGGAAGGTTCGACGAGGAGCGTTGTGTCTGTAACCGACTGCGACATCACAGTTTGCGTACCGACGCCGGCATCCGCCATTCGCCAGTATCCGGGCCGATGGCCGGTGCTCGCTGGGGTGGCGACAGCCGGCCGACGCAGACCTCTGATTGCAGCGTTCTGGACGAACGCCGCCGAGCTAATGCCCGCCGTCCGCTATCGGCGGTGTTGAGGTGATGCGTCGTCGTCCAGTCGCCGTCTACCGTGTGGTCGACGAGGTAGACCTCCTTGGAGAGGAGTCTCCACTGGCGTGGCCCTCATCAGGCGATCACGGGCTCCCGCCCGATGCCAGGCCCGGACTTGTGGGAGCGGCGCCTGGCTCGTCTGCTGCTGGGGCGTCGGGTCGGCCCCCCGCTCCGAGCCGCTGGCGGCGCTCCTTCTCCGGCGCATTGACGCTGTCGTTGCTCGGTGCGGCGGTGTTGATTGTTGTCCTGGGGGGCCGACCGCCGCACGACGGACGAGCGAGGCGCCCAGTCGCCCCCCTGCAGCTTGCGTTATCGCCCGGTGGGCTGCCGGTGCCGACGGATGAGCGCGCATACGCAAACAAATCGAGGTCGGCCCCACGGGCTCGTCAGCGGCGCGAACGTCCCGCCCACAGCCCAACCGCCGTAGGTGTCAGCCGTACTGTCGGCGAGATCGCGCCGGGAGGCACCCTGGCCCAAGGCGGGGCGTCGGCGGCATCAGAGTTTGGGTTCGAGCGATGAGCGAAGTCCGACCACGACCACGGGTCTTGGTGGCGTCGAGGTCCATGCGTTCGATGCGGTGGTCGATGTCGCTAACTCGCTGGGTGCTTTACGTTGTGGCCGCAGTAGGAGTAGCGGCAACAGTGCGCTTCTCGGTGGCGCCTCCGGCCGGGGAAGTGGACGTACGGCCGGCTCCCGCTGCTGATGACCTCGGCGGTGAGTGGTTCGTCGAGCAGTTTGCGCGGGCGTACCTCACGTGGGGGTACGACCCCAGCACCCGCGATCAGGCCATGGCGCCATTCGTCGGACCGCTGGACGATCCGAGTCTCGGCGTGCGTCCAGCCACGGGCAGCAGGCAGGACGTCGCCTGGCTCGACGTGGTGGCGCGCCGCAGTTTGGGGGACGGGACGTGGCAGGACACGGTTGCAGTCCAGACGACGACGCACGGACTGCTCTACTTGGACGTCGACGTAGCTTCCGCCGGTCCGCGATATGTGCTCGTGAACTACCCGGCGATCGTCGCGTCTCCGTCGTTCGCGGCTGCTGGGGCACTCGACGGCGCGAATCTCCCGGCAGTGTCAAACCCAGCGCTCGAAGCGGTTCTCGCACGTGCACTCGGCAACTACCTGAGCGGCTCTACCCAGAACCTTGCCGCGGATTTGACGGCAAACGCCGATGTGACGCCGCCGAGGCCGGCACTAGTGCTCGACACAATTCAACGCTTGGCGGTGGAACCAACCGGTGAAATCCTAGTGACGGTAGTTGCACACGACCGCTGGGGTGACAGCTACACGCTGGCTTACACCGTTGCCGTCGTCCTGCGGTCCGGACGGTGGGAAATCTCATCAATCAACGCAATGGCGAGTTAGTAGGTCTCGATGGCCAACAATGAGCGAATAGGAATCGGAATGCACTTGACACGTATGCGGCGCCCAATAGTGAGAGCAGCTCTCCTCGCGGTCGGAGTTGCGCTCGTCGTCAACCCCGCCGGTGCGTTGGCACGGGGGGTGCCGGACCGGCCAGCCGTGCTGGCCGACGGGGCAAGTGCAGAGGCAGGGACTGGCAGTGACTCGCTTGTGACAGCTGCGAACAACGCAACTAACACCGGGCGGACGATCGCCCTCAGCCTCATCGGGCTCGCGCTAGCGGTGGCCGCGGTGGTGTTGGTGTTCCGACGCGACTTCAAGGAGGCCGTCGGAGTGCTGGCCATCGGCATTATTGCAGTATTACTCGTTAGCCCCGCTGGCTTGAGTGTGCTCCAGGACACCGTGTCCACGCTCTTTGGGTCGGGGTAGCTGTCATGGCCGAGCCAGACATCGAGATTCGCTCGCATAACGCCGTATTCGCGCTTGAGCGGCGAATATACCGTATTGACACACTGCGACTGAATCCCGGCGGCATTCCGCTTCGCGGGATTGCGTACAGCCTCGTTTGCATCGTGGCGTTTCTCATGGCTGGCACGCTTCCGGTCGTGTCATGGCTTCTGGACGCGGTGCCGTGGTACTTCCGCGACATCGCACTTCCTCTGGGGTCAGCTTGCTTGCTAGCCGTGCTTCGTATCGACGGAAGACCATTCCATCTCGCGGCGTTGGCCGCTGTGCGGTACAGCTCACGTTCGCGTCGCTTCGTGGCGTTGAGTCCGCGCCCGCGACTCAGGCGCAGATGGTCGCCGCCGCCGATCGTGTGGATTGCCGACGGCTCCGAAGCAAGGCCGCGCGCCTTTCGCTATCGCGGGCCGGGTGCTGTTCTCGTCCACTATCCGCACGACCGCGTTGAATGGGGGCACAGCCACGGCTACTGGCGTCCCGATGTCTCGCTCCATCCCGCGCACGGCTCCTGGAAACCGGTATCGGCGGCACTGGAGCTGGGTCCGGGAGCCGTACTTGAGGTCTCCCGCAGGCCGCTGACGGCGGACGGACCAGGTTCCTGCTGATGGCGAGCCGTCCGCTGTCGTTTGTGTACGGCAATTGTCTCATGGGGTCGTCCGGTCCGTGGGCCCTGTTCAGTCTCGAGACGTTTAGCTACGCGACCCTTTCGCGCGAGCGCAAGAGCGATCGCTTCGCGCGCCTGATGGCAGCGTTTGAATCAGCGGACGCCGATATTCAGATACTCCGCGTTGGCCGAACGTGGGATCCCGTTCACTATGCCGACTCAATGGAGCGCGACTACACCGGCCCACATGGCAATGCTCATCGGCGGTACATCGCGGAGCAACGTAGCGCGCTTGGCGTAGGTCAGGCGACCGATCCCGGTGTGTACCTCGCGATAAGCCTTGAGCCACCGGAGCGAGACGTGGCAGGGTTCGTGTCGGCGCTCGCCGAGGGCAGGTCTCGCGACCTGCTCTCAGGTATACGCGCGGCGTTGAAGTGGGGTGACCGGCGGCTGCTCTCGGTGAGCGAGTTGGAGCGCCTCCGCGTGCACGCCGATGAGGCTCACGCGCGCCTCGTTGCGTTCGTCGATGCCAGACCAGCCCGGACCTCCGAGGTGCAGTGGCTGGTACGCCGCGGATTCTGCCGCGCCCTCGGTGATCCGGTGGTCGATGGGCTCCATGAGCCCCAGGCGCTCGTGTTTGAACGCAACGGGAGTGCGACGTTGGCACCCCTAGAGGCCGATGTCATGCGATGGTGTGACAGCTGCGTAGAGGATCGAGGACGTGCGCTGCGCGTCGAATCGGAACTGGGGATCAGCTGGCAGGCGCATCTCGTTGCCGGAGCCTTTCCGGAACGAGCGACGTTTCCGAACTCGCGACTAGAGCTCATGTTTTCCCCGCCAGAGTCATTGTCGTTCGCGATCGACATTGCGCTAACGGGGCGGTTCCTGCCAAATGACCTCGCGATTCGGCTCGTGCGTCGCCGGGTGCAGGACGCCGACGAGATCGCTCGGGCAGAGGCAGGAGGTGATCAGGGCGTGTCCGATCGCGGCTATGAGCGCACGCAGGAAGCCCGCGACCTCTTGTCGTATTTGCAGAGTGCCAGCCATCCCCCATTGCTTCGGGCCACGCTCGCGATCGCTGTAGCCGCAGAAGACGAAGACGATCTAGAACGGCGCGTTGAAGCGTGCAGGCGCGCCTTTGGCGAGGTCCGATTGCATCGCCCGCTCGGCGATCAGCTGCGCCTCTTTGTCCACCACCTCCCGGGGCAGCGCAGCCGCGTGCGGGGATACGACGATGTGCTCACGCCTGAGCAAGTCGCGGCAATGATGCCGATCGCCACGCACTCGGTTGGCTCGCGACGCGGGTTTCATCTCGGCCACACCCTTAGCGGGTCCCACCATCCCGTCCTGTTCAACCTTCGAGAGGGCTCTGACAGCGACCGCAACGCTGCGATCCTCAGCCTGGGAGCACTTGGCTCGGGCAAGACCACCCTCGATCAGAAGCTCGTGTACGAGGCATTCTTGCTCGGTGCCCGGATCATCGACTGCGACCCGAAAGGGGACCACCGCATCCATCAGCTAGACGAGGTCGCGCCGCACGTTGAGACGATCACGCTGCGAGGAGATCGTGCGCTCCGCGGCATGCTCGATCCGCTGCGCGTCGCTCCGGCTCACATGCGCCAGGACGCCGCAGTGTCCTTCCTATGCGACTTACTTCCGTCGCGCTCGGAAGCGACTTGGGAAACGGCGGTAGTAAAGGCCGTTGACAGCGTGCTACGTCGGGCGAGCATCCCAACGAGCTCTGAGGTCGTGCGGGCTCTCATGGCGGGTGACGAGATCGATCGGCAGGTTGCTAAGACGCTCGCTGTCTACGCGGATGCCGGCCTCACGCAACTCGGCTTCGCGGACCCCGATGTGCGACTGCCTGACATCGGCACGAGTCAGATGACGTACGTGCTCATTCGTGACCTGCCGGCTCCGCAACCGGGGAGAACCCGCGGCGAGTACTCGCCGCTTGAGCGTGTAGGTGAGCAGATCGTGCGGCTGATCGCGATGTTCGCGATGCAGCTGATGGCAGCGGAGCGAGCGCGGCTCAAGGTGTTCTCTTTCGACGAGGGCTGGCGCCTGCTCGGCGATCCTGTGGGGCGCATGCTGCTTGCCTCGCTCCAGAGGATGGGGCGCAGCGAACTCGCCGTTCCCATCATCAGTACTCAGCTTGTAAGCGACACGCTTCTAGACGGGCGAGCGTCGATCGAAAACCTCGTTGGAGCGACGTTTGTCTTTGGACTGCGCTCGGAGAACGAGGCCGCGCGCGCTCTGCGGTTGCTTGACCTCGACCCGGACGATCGGGCATTGCGCAATCGCCTGCTCGAGTTTGACAGTGGGCGTTGCTTGATGCGAGATCATCGTGGACGGGTCGAGGCGGTGCAGGTGGAGGTGCTTGCCCCCCGTCTGTTGCGCGCATTCTCGACTACGCCGGCTTCGTGAGCTTCGGCCCCCAGACGCGTGCCCATTGGCGCGTCGTCAGCGCGCTTGCCCTCGCCGTGCTGGTGGCGGCGTCGAGCGTAGCTCTCGCCTTGCCGCTCAAGCGGTCTCTCCTTGTAACACGCGCGTCAACTACTAGTACGTTCGCGTCGAAGCCAGCGGCGGAACTACCGGGCGCCGTCGAGCCGGCCGTACTCCCGGACCCTCTTGCGGCAAACGGCTTCTCAAGTCCTTCGTGTACGACGGCGTCGCTGTTCTCCGAGATCTCTGCGACGGCGCGCACCGACTGCGACGTGTCAGGCGTCGCGGTCGCGTCTGTCCCGCTGTCCAACTACGCGATCGATTCCAACATCGACTCAGGCTTGGGAGCCAGCTTCACCGACGACGTCGACTCGATCATCGAAGACCTCGTCGTGACGCCCGTTTGGACGGCACTTGTGTGGCTCATTCACGTAGCGGTTGTAGCGCTCGAGTGGTGCTACTCCATCGATCTACTCGCTCCGAACATGTTGGGCAACGTATCGAACGCACTCGGCGGGGCGGAGCGCATCCTCACGGCTCCCTGGCTAGGCCTCGCCCTTGCGATTGCAGCTATCGGGTTTGTCTGGCACGGGATGGTTCGACGTCGCGTCGTCGAGACGCTTGGCCAAGCAGGGGTGATGTTGGTGATGATGAGTGTGGGCCTGTGGATCATCGCTGACCCAGCCGGCACGATTGGCGCGGTGGCGCACTTCGCGGATGACGCGGCCATCAGCACCGTTGCGGCCACCGCCACGGGCTCTTCAGGGGATCCTGTTGGGAGTCTCGACGGTGCACTCGGCGAGGTGTTCGACAGCGCCATCACCGGCCCCTGGTGCTATCTCGAGTTTGGTGACGTTGATTGGTGCCGCGAGCCGTCACGGCTGGACCCTCGGCTCGAAGCGACCGGTCGGCAACTCGAGCGTCTCTACGCTGCCGGGGCCACGTGTCGAGGTTCGGCTCCAGGGCTCGTGCAATGCGCTCCCGGCGGGAGTGCGGAACAGCGCGAGTTCGCAGGCACGGCGCTAGCTCTCTCAGCCGCACGGACCAACGGTGCGCTGTTCCTGGCACTTCCAGCAAACGGACTCGCACGCAACGCCTTGTCGAGCGAGACGCCGCTCCCGACGGTCTACGGAACCCTTTGCGGCGGCACTAATGCAACAAGCTGCACTGCGAGCACCGCACCGCAGGCGGAGTTTCGCACCGAGCAAGGAACGTGGCCACGTGTCGGTGGCCTCATCCTGATAGCGATTGGAGTCGCAGGGATGCTTGCCACGCTCGGGTTCATCGCCCTACGGCTTCTGGGCGCAGCGATGGCTTTGCTCATGTACCTGCTCCTGGCGCCCGTTGCGGTGCTGGCACCGGCGTTCGGTGATGCCGGGCGCGACACTTTTCGCCATTGGCTGGTCCGTCTCGCCGGCGCCTCGCTGGCCAAGCTCGTCTACTCGGTAACGCTCGGCATCTCGCTGCTCGTGATCAGACTACTCACGAGCCTTACGACACTGGGATGGTGGACACAGTGGCTGCTGATATCGGTGTTTTGGTGGCTTGCGTTTGAACACCGTCACCGCCTCCTTGGGTACGTGATTCATGAGCGTGGCGAGTCTGGGAGCCACATGCCAATCTCTAGTCGCGTGCGCCACGGGACACGTGCTCTCGCCGCCACCGTCGATACAGGTCGCGCGGTGGCGCGCACGGCCGGTACAGGAGTAGCAACAGCGCACGAAGCCTGGCACCGCGCACTAGGCGGGTCATCTGGCGCGCGCCCCGACTCGTTGGCGGGCCGAAAGAGCATTGGGACGCGAGAAGCGCACGCCGCACTTGTCACACAGGTCGAGCGTGCGCTGGCCAGCGATGGGGTTGCGGACGAAGCCCGTGTCCCCGTCTTGGGCGAAGAGGTGGCGACGCTACGAGCACGCCGCGACCGACTTTCGAGCGAAGAGATTGCGGCGCGTGGAGCAGGCGCGCGGAGGCGCGCTGCGTCGCTGGCATTGCGCGCTGACAACGTCAACGCCGAGATCGCGGCTCGCACGCGTGACCTAGCCGTGCTTCGTGATCGCGTGTCGACTGCGGGTGGGCGATCAGGCTGGGAGCAGTCGCGTCGTGCCGACCACGAGCGGTCGCTTCGTGCGCAGCTGCTTGACCGTGAGGCGTTGGCTCCGGACGCCAAGGGCGCGCGGCCGGTTCGCGACTACGGTGCGTTGGCGAGTCTCGCGGGCCTTACGGCGGCGGAGTATGAGCGTCAGCCAGAGAGCGACCGCCGGCGAACTAGACTCACAATTGAGCGTGAGCTAACTCAGCGTCGAGTCTGGCTCTACGAGACCGAAGGCGAGCCGCGCATGGGCTCCCCGCGGATGCCGACGGGTGTTGGCGACCTGCGGCGAGCGAGCGCCCGACCGGCTCTAATTGGTAGGCGCGCGCGGCAGTTCTTGTCTCGCGAGCGCTGAATGCACGTTCGCACCGTCGCCTCACTTGCCACAGCAGCCGTTGCGTCTACGGCCGTGCTTGGCGCATGCATTGCGCTGCTGGTGCTTGGCCTAGTGCGTTACTCGACGGGGCTTGTTATGGCCCTACCAGTGCCAGACTCGTCGGTGATCTACCAGCCATCGGCCGAAGCAGTGAACGGCATTCCGTCGCTGTACCTCCACCTGTATGAGGCGGCCGCCGCGCGGTACGGTCTCGATTGGACGATCCTCGCTGGCATAGGGAAGGTGGAGTGCGACCACGGGCGGGATCCATCACCGTCGTGCACAGTCCCTGGAGCTCTGAACTACGCCGGGGCTGGTGGACCGGCACAGTTTCTAGTCTCCACCTGGCAACGGTACGGTGTTAGTGCGAGCGGGCAGGGAACACCGAACATGTGGAACCCCGCGGACGCCATTTTTAGTATGGCGAACTACCTGCGGGCCTCTGGCGCCCCCGCCAACTACCGGCGCGCGATCTTTGCGTACAACCACGCGTGGTGGTACGTCGAAGAGGTGCTGGCATGGGCACGGCGCTACCGCGCGAGCTATGGGAGCGAGTCGGCTGCCCCACTCCGCGGGCGCGAAACGGCACTCAGAGTCGCCTAGGAGCGCCTGCCCGCTACGCCCCGTGATTCCGCCCCGGCTTCCATAGCGCCTCGGCACCTCGCGCTGCGTCTCGCGCCAGAATGAACAGCAGGTCACTGAGCCGGTTGAGGTAGCGGAGCGCCTCCGGGTTGACCTCATCGCCGAGTGCGACGACGCGGCGCTCGGCCCGCCTGCACACCGTGCGACACACGTGAAGTGACGCGGCGGTCGCGTTGGCGCCCGCGAGCACGAACGACTTCAGCGGCTCTAGTGTCGCGTTCACCTCGTCGCACGCGCTTTCGAGCCAGGCGACCTGATCGCTGACGACGCGCAGGCGCTCGCGTGTGTCGCTCTGCGGCACCGACAGGTCCGCGCCGAGGTCGAACAGGTCGTTCTGAATGCGTGTGAGCCACTCGACGGTTCGTGGTGGCGTTCCGGTGGTCGTGATTGCGACGCCGATCTGGGCGCCGAGCTCGTCCACGTCGCCGTAGGCCTCGATCCGCGGGTCGGTCTTGGGGACGCGGCTCATGTCGCCGAGGTGGGTTTCGCCGCCGTCGCCGAGCTTCGTGTAGATGCGCGTGAGGTTGATTGTCATCGGCTCGTTTCCAGTGTGCCAGAGCGCTAGGATGCGCCGGTCAGAGGTCGGTGGCATGGGAAGCCGGTGAAGATCCGGAGCGGACCCGCCACTGTGACCGGGGAAGTCCGCCGCACGCGCAGCACGCGCACGCCACTGGCTCGCACCGCGAGCCGGGAAGGCGCGGAGGGATTGGCCCGGAAGCCAGGAGACCTGCGCCGACCGCAAGCCCACAAGACCCTCGTGGAAAGGGGTTGGCACCCATGAGAAGCACCCGTTCCTCCCGCGCGACGCGTGTACGTCGAGCAGCTGCCGCGACGGCAGCGCTGTTCGCGCTCGCCGCACTCGGCGCGACCCAGAGCAGCGCAGCGCCACACACCACAACCGTGTCGGGCGTCACGGTCCGCGTCGAAGGCCTCACAACGACGCTCCTCCCACGGACGACGCTGACGCTGCACGCGACCAAGTTCTCCAAGGATGGCCTCGCGGCCGACAGCTGCAGCGGCCTGAGCGTCCTCGGCGCGCTCCAGGAAGCGACCGGCGGCGACTTCAACGGCACCTGGTCGAAGTCCTACGACGGCTACTTCATCACCTCGATCCTCGGCGTTGCCTACAAGAGCACCGCCAGCTACTACTGGAGCCTGTGGGTCAACGATAAGCCGGCGACCGCCGGCGCCTGTGCGATCGACCCCAAGCCCGGCTCGAGCATCCTGTTCTTCCCGCAGTACGACGGCTCCAACAAGAAGCTGCTGAAGCCGGGAGTGCTCGGTGTCGCCGGCCCGACCTCGGCACTCCTCGGCAAGCCGTTCACGCTCACCGTCTACAGCTACGCGAACGCCAACGGCCAGCGGAGCCCGGCGAGCGGCGCCAGCGTCACCGCGCAGGGCCAGTCCGTGTCGACGCAGCCGACCGGCAGGGCGTCGCTCACCCTGAGCTTCCCCGGTGACACCCCGATTGAGGTCAGCGCCCCCAACTCGATCCGCACCGAAGCTACGGTCTGCATCCACGCGCCCGGCAAGACCTGCAAGGCGCCGTACTCGTACTGATGTTGCGCAGCCCACTCCGACCAGTCGGCAAGCTACCGACGATCGCGGCGGCCGCATTGGCGGCCGCCGCGATCGGAGGTTGTGGCCTGGGCGCCGGCACCACCCCGAGCGGCGTGCAGCTGCTCGTGACGCGCGGCTTCGGCGCGCAGACCGTGACGTCGGCCTCGCAGCCGAAGATCGTCGGCGCGGACACCGTGATGCGGATGCTCGAACGCAACGCCACCGTCACGACGCTCTACGGCGGCGGCTTCGTCCAGTCGATCGACGGCCTGTCCGGCGGCAGCGCCTCCGGCGAGCCGACCGCCTGGTTCTACTACGTCAACGGCCTGCAGGCCGGTAAGGGGGCTGCCGCGACGAAGCTCCACAGCGGCGACCACGTCTGGTGGGACCTGCATGACTGGGCGGCCAGCGAGAGCATCCCCGCGGTCGTCGGCTCGTTCCCCGAGCCGTTCCTCGACGGCTACGGCGGCGAGCGCTACCCGTCGCGCGTCGAGTGCACGCAGACCCAGTCGGCGGCCTGCAGCGAGGTGGGCAAGGAGCTCGCGAAGTTCAACATTCCCGCCGCGCTCGGCTGCCTCGAATGCTCCGAGTACAACCAGTCGCTGCGCGTGCTGGTCGGGCCCTACGCGACGCTGACACCCGACCCGGCGGCCGCGAGCCTGCAGGACGGGCCGGCGACGAGCGGCGTCTACGCGCGCTTCATCGACGGCGGGCGCAAGCTCGAGCTGCTGAACGCGAACGGCGCCGTCAAGCAGACGCTCGGCCCGGGGACGGGCCTTGTCGCGGCGACGCGCTGGCACGGCCAGCCGCCGGTCTGGTTCGTCACCGGCACCGACGCCGCCGGGGTCGCTGCGGCCGAGCAGGCGTTCACGCCCGGCACGCTCGACGGCAACTTCGCGGTGGCGGTGGTGAACGACACCGCCGAGCCGCTGCCGCTCGCCGGCCGGTGAGCTACCAGCGCCGCGCAAGCCCGCTGCACGCGGCCCGCGCCACCGTCGGCGCCGCCTACTGCGGCGCGCTGATCCTCGCGGCGATCCTCACCCGCCACCCGCTGATCCTCGCCGCGATCGGCCTCGCCGTGACGCTCGCCGCGCTCAGCGCCGGCGCCGGTCGCCGCGTGCTCCGCTCGCTGCGCTACTCGATCCCGATGGCGCTGCTGGTCGCGATCGTCAACGCGCTGGTCTCGCGCAACGGCCTGACGGTGCTCGCCCGCTTCGGCTACTTCGGCCCGTTCGGCCAGGTCGACCCGACGCTCGAAGCGCTCTGCTACGGCGCGGTCCTCGGCCTCGAGCTGTGCGTGATCGTCGCCGCCTGCGCGCTCATGAGCGCCGCCGTCGACCCCGACGAGCTGCTGCGCTCGCTGCGCCGCGTCTCGTTCCGCTCCGCGCTCACCGCGACGCTCGCGACGCGGATGGTGCCGCTGCTGGCGCTCGACTCCCGCCGCTTCGCCGAGGCGCAGCGCACCCGCGCCCACGGCGCCTCGCGCGCCGCGGTGATGCGCGCGATCACCGCCAACGCGCTCGACCGCGCCCTCGACGTCGCCGCGACGCTCGAGGTTCGCGGCTACGCCGCCGCACGGCGCCCGCCGCGCGCCCGGCGGCCGCGCTCCCGCCACGACCTCGCCTTCGCCGCCGCCGCCACCGCGCTCGCCGCGCTGGCGATAACCGCCGCCGCGACCGCCATCGCCCCGTTCACCTTCTACCCGACGCTCCACGGCTCGTTCGGCTCGCGCCAGCTCGCGCTCGCCGGCGCGCTGATCCTGATCGCCGTCGCACCGCACCTGCAGCGCCGGGGGATCGAGCGATGAGCGCCGCTGTCCTGGCGCTCGACCGCGTCAGCTACCGCTACCCCAAGGCGACGCAGCCGGCGCTGGACGCCGTGACTCTGGAGATCGGCGAGGGCGAGCTGGTCCTGCTCGCCGGCCTGTCCGCCTCGGGCAAGACGACGCTGCTCGGCCTCGCCTCGGGCGTCGTCCCGCACTTCCACGGCGGGCGCTTCGAAGGCGACGCCAGCGTCTGCGGCCGCGACCTCCGCGACGCGGGCCCCGCGCAGCTCGCCGAGCACGTCGGCACGCTGTTCCAGGACCCCGAGACGCAGGTCCTGATGAGCACCGTCCGCGCCGAGCTCGCCTTCCCGCTGGAGAACGCGGGGCACGACGCGACGGCCGTCGCGCGTGGGGTGGAGGAGGTCGCGCTCGCGCTCGGCATCGAGGCGCTGCTCGATCGCGCGACCGAGAACCTCTCGGGCGGTGAGCTGCAGCGCGTCGCGCTCGCCGCCTCGCTCGCCGCCCGCCCGCGGTTGCTGGTCCTCGACGAGCCGACCTCGCAGCTTGACCCGGTCGCCGGCGATGAGCTGCTGTCGCTGCTGCGCCGGCTGAACGAGGAGTGGGGGACGACGATCCTGCTCGCCGAGCACCGCCTCGAGCGCTGCCTGGGCGCCGCCGACCGCGTGATCGTCCTTGAGGGCGGCGCGGTCGTCTGCGACGCCCCGCCGCCGGACTTCCTCGCCTGGGCCCACGACGCGGCGCCGGCGCTCGAGACCCCGGGCGCCAGCCTGATCGCCGGGCTGGGACTGCACCCGCCGCCCGCCGGCGTCAAGGCCGCGCGCGCCACGCTCGCCGCCAACGACCTGCTGCCCCCGGCCGCGCCGCCGTCCTTCGCGACGGCGCCCCGCCCGAGCCGCCGCGCCCGTCGCCACGCGCCCCTGCCGGCGCTCCGCTTCAGCCGCGTCTGGCACGAGCTGCCCGGCGGCCGCGCGATCCTCGCCGCCGTCAGCCTCGACGTCGCGCCCGGCGAGCTCGTCGCGCTGCTCGGCCGCAACGGCGCCGGCAAGTCGACGCTCCTGCGTCACGCCGCCACTCTCCTCAAGCCAACCAGGGGCACCGTCACGGCGACGGGCCGCGTTGCGCTGCTGCTCCAGAACCCCGGCGCCTACCTCATCCACGATCAAGTCGGTGATGAGCTGCCCCGAGCGGCGCTCGAGGCGGCCGGTCTGGGGCAGCTCATCAGCCGTCACCCCAGGGAGCTCTCCGGCGGTGAGCGCCAGCGCCTCGCGCTGGCGATCGTCGGCGCCGACGACGCTGCGGTCATCTGCCTCGACGAGCCGACCCGCGGCATGGATCGTCAGGCCAAGGCTGATCTCGCGGCCGAGCTGCGCTCCCGCGCCGCCGCGGGCGCCGCCGTGATTGTCGCGACCCACGACCCGGAGTTCGCGGCGAGCTTCGCGACGCGCGCCGTGCTGATGGGCGACGGCCGCGTTATCGCCGACGCGCCGCCGCCCCAGATCCTCGCCGGCGGCTGGTACTTCGCGACCGAGACCGCCCGCATCCTCGGCGGCCACGCCGGCGCGCTGACCGCCGATCAGGGCGTCGCCGCGCTGACCACCGTGACCGCCGCAGCGCCCGCCGCATGAGCTGGCAGCTCGCCTCGTTCACGCTGCTGGGCCTCGCGCTGCTGGGCGGCTTCGCCTGGTATGAGCGCTCGCGCCCTTCCTCGCGCACCGTCGCCCTCGTCGCGACGCTCGCCGCGCTCGCGACGCTCGGCCGGATCGCCTTCGCCGCGCTGCCGAGCGTCAAGCCGACGACCGACATCGTCCTGATCGCGGGCTACGCGCTCGGCGGCGCCCCCGGCTTCATGGTCGGCGCGGTCGCCGCGCTGGCCTCGAACCTGTTCTTCGGCCAGGGCCCCTGGACGCCCTGGCAGATGCTCGCCTGGGGTCTCGTCGGCCTCGCCGGCGCCGCGCTCGCGCTCGGCGGCCGGCGCATCCCGCGGATCCCGATGGCGCTGATCTGCGCCGCCGCCGGCTTCGGCTTCGGGGCGGTGATGAACTTCTACACCTGGACCTTCACCGGCGACCACAGCTTCGCCGGCTTCCTGCTGATCGAGGGCCAGGCGTTCCCCTTCGACCTCGCTGCCGCCGCCGGCAACCTCCTCTTCTACCTCGCCTTCGGCCCCGCCCTCGTCCGCGCCGTCTCCCGCTTCCGCCTGCGCCTGGACATCCAATGGGGCGGGATCGTCGTCGCTTTGCTCCTCCTCACCTTCGTCCCAGTCGCGCGTGCGGACTCTCAGCGCGACGCAATCCGCGCGCAGCTGCACTACCTAGAGAGCGCCGAGAATCCGGATGGCGGTTTTGGGGGCGGTCTGCATGAGCCGTCAGCGCAGCTCTTCACGGCGTGGGCGGTGATCGGGATTGCCGCCGCCGGCGGCGATCCCGATGACGGAGCGGCGTGGATCGAGCGACATCTCTCGCAGCTGCAAGGACCCGGGGACCTGGAGCGCACGATCCTCGCCCTCCACGCAGCCCACTTCCCGCTGCACAACCTGGTCGCGGAGCTCCGCCACGACCAGCTCCCGAACGGCTCGTTTGCGGACCAGTCCAACCTCACGGCCTTCGCCATCCTCGCTCTCCACGCGGCCCACGCACCCGGTATCCCCGCCGCCGCAACCTGGCTCGAACACCAGCAGAACACGGACGGCGGCTTCAGCTTCGCAACCCGCGGCAGCCCCAGCGACGTCGACGACACGGCAGCGGCAATCGAGGCCCTTGCCGTAGCACGCGCACCTCAGCCGGCGATCGCGAAGGCGATCGCCTTCCTAGGAAGCAACCGCAACGCTGACGGCGGCTTCCCCGACGAGCCCGGCGCCGCCTCCGACGCCCAGTCCACCGCCTGGGTCCTGCAGGCCCTCCACGCCGCCCACGCGACACCAGCCGGCGTCGCCTACCTGACCCGCCTGACGACAGTATCCGGCGCCGTCGACTACAGCCGGGGCAACTCCCAAACCCCGGTCTGGGTCACAGCCCAAGCCCTCGCCGCCCTCGCCCGGTCCTGGCAGGTCACAAACGCGCGGTTGGTTGCGGTAGTGCTCATGTGGAGCAGCGAACGTCGTACCGGCTTGGGTGGCTGCCGATGGGATGCGACGACCCCGAGGAGTGGGCGCGGATCGGCGCCGCGCTGAGCGCCGATGGTGTGCATGTGCCGTGGATGGTCGGTGATTGGCTGCGCTTCGGCCGCGCCCGGTTCGCAGCGCGCTATGCGCAGGCGCGCCTGGTGACGGGCTATGGCATGCAGAGCCTGCGCAACATGGTCTATGTGTCATCGCGCTTCGAGCTTGAGCGCCGCCGCCGTCGCGTGCCCTGGAGTGCTCACGCTCTGCTTGCCGGGCTGCCCTTCGAGGCGCAGGAGCTCTGGCTCGACCGCGTACAGCTCGAGCGGCTTTCGATGCGCGTGTTGCGCGAGCTGCTGCGCGCCGAGCGTAGCGCGAGCTCGGCGGATGACGAGGCGCCCGCCGTGGGCGTCAGCTCGTTGTCGTGCCCTCACTGCGGGCAGCCGCTCGGCAGGCTCGTCGCTGCGCGGTCCGGCAGCGTCCCGGCGACGAAGGGCTGACAGGCACTCGACCGCGGGTGTGCGTACTTTCGAAAGTACGTTTCTTGACCGAGTGAGCACAACTGCGATACCCATGATCGCGGTGATCGTCTGTGATCTGTAGGTCACTCAGGCGCACGCTGGGATGAACAGCCCTGCCCGCAGGGCAGGTCGGCTGGCGTCCGCCTGGTCGCGATTACGACCGGAGGCGATATGCGAATAATTCGGTGTTCAAGGCCGTCCAGCGGGCGGCACCCCAAGTCGCGGTTCCTGGTCCTGGCGTTGGCTCTCGCTGCAGCGCTGACCACGGCCGCTGTGACGACAGCGCTCGCTGGCGGCTCAGGCGACTTTGTCGGCTGCCAGGACGTGTACCTCAGCTCGGGAACCACATGTTGGGGTCCCAACGTGCACACGTGGATTGAGACAGAGGGATGGAACGTGGACAACGACGGGTATGCGAACTGCAACGGGGTCGGCAACGGCTCTGGCAACGGTTCCTCGAGCTGGTACGAGTATGCGTGTGACACGGGCGACAAGGGGTCAGGCAGCAACAACCAGATCTACTGCACGTCCGCGTGCGACGGCGTCAGCGGATATGGCTTCGTGCACGACCACAGCGCCAACAACGGCGATTTCACCGGTTGGGGGGAGTACTCATCATGATCTCGTTCGCGCGGTTCAAACAACTGAAGCAAGCCCGCTTGATGGCGGCGGTCGCCGGTCTTTGCATCGTGGTGTCTGGTGGGAGCGTCGCGTTGGGCGCAGGCGCGGCGGGCAGTGCCCCAACGGCCTACCCGGCGAGCGTGCCACTGGCGTCGGCAGTCGACACCGCCGACGCCAACACGTTTGCGGTTCTCGACGTCGGCGTGGGCAGTCAAGATGCCGTGCCCGCCACCGAGACCGAGGGCCTGGCGGCAGGCGGGTTCACGCAGATGTTCGGCGGGAACCTGTCGCTGGCGCGCCAAGCCACCGGTTTCCAGGCCGGCGGGGCCTGGGTTGTGCCTGGCGACGGTGCGGTGTGCCTGATCGCCGATCCGAAATACGGAACGGCTGACCAGCCTGACGGTGCAGCGATGTGCAGCGCCGATGCGGGAGCCGCCGGAGGCTACCTGGAGTTCACGACTGGCACGCTCGGCACCGACACCTCGGTTGCCGGACTCGTGCCCAACGGTGTCGGATCGGTGCAGCTCCAGCTGGCGGACGGAAGCCTGGAGACGCTCCCTGTGCACGACAACGTGTACATGTCTACGCTGAGCGAGAACCTCTCGGCGGTGACATTTGTCCTGCCGACGGGTCAGACGGTCGATCTGACAAGCTGACGAGTAGGCCGAGCGGCCCCGTGTCGTGTTGCGGGGCCGCCTCCGCCGGGTCGTTGATCAGGCTCTAGTGGATGGTTACCGAACCGTTGGGCCCGATGAACGTCATTGACTGGAAGGCTCCGCTGAGCGTGGTCATGTAGACGTTCTCGACGACCGGCAGCGTGAACGACTCGCCGGCTGTGTTGGTGACGGTGACACTGGTGACGCCATCGGGGACGACGCCGGCGAGGGCCGACTCGCCAGGATGATCGCGGGACCCGGTCATGACCGAGAGATACCCCTCCTCGGCTTCAGCGTCGGACGCGCACTGCCCGGCGCCGACGGCGATCAGGCAAAGCGTGCCGTTGCCAGGCACGACCCATGCCGGGCTGGCGAGCCCGCTTACGCGTCGGGAGAGCGCGACGTTGGGGCCGTTGCCGGCTGCCGGGCTGTCTGTCAGGACCTGGCTGTCGTCCGGTGGCAGCGCATCCGAGGCAACTCGCGGACGAACGAGAATCGCGAACTGGCCTGCCTGGTCGGGCGCGATCGACGCCTCCGGGTTAACGCGGCCGCCGTTGAGCCACTGCTCGGGAGTGATGACTCCGGGCAGATCGCCCGCCAGCGCGAGGCCACCGACAGTGCCGGAGGCTCCGACGAGGATCAGGACCGCGACGAGCGGACCGTTCAGTCGCCGCCTGCGCCAGCGGGCCCAGATCCAGCGACGCCGGCGCGCCAGCAGGCTCGCCGCAGCTACGCCCTCCGTGACGGGGATGCTCGCGACCCGAACCAGCTCGTCGGCGAGACGGTCGAAGAAATCAGGCATTGTGGTCAGCCTCCAGATCGTGTTCACGCAACGTCCGCAGCGCCCGGCTGACGCGCTGCCGCACGACCGCCTCCGAGCAGCGCAGCTCGCTGGCGATCGAGGGGTAGTCGCGGTCGTCCAGGATGCGCGCGCAGGGCCTCCAGCTGGTCCGCCGGGAGGAGCTCCTCGAGCTGACGCAGGAGATCCGTCTCGGCTGCGACCTCGTCGATCCGCTGCAGGTCGCCGTCTTCGATCGTCATCGGCTGCATTGCCAGGCGCGCTCGCGCCGCGGCTTCGACCTGGCCCTTGCGGTAGCTGGTGATGATCAGATAGCGGGCGGTCAGCAACAGCCAGGCGATCGGTATCACCGGGATCGGCCGTCGCTGATTGCGCACGAGCTCGAGCAATGCAGCGAACGTCTCCGCAAGGAGGTCGGCCGCCTGCTCCCGCTCGCGCACGCGCTTGGTGACGAACGACAGCACCAGCGGGTAGCGACGGCGGTAGACGACCTCGAACGCGGCAGCGCTGCCGTCGCGAGCCTGCAACAGCAGATCCCGGTCGTCGATCGCCGACTCGTGTCGCATCTGTCACATCAAACCGGACTAGGGCGGCTTTTTGTGACCGACCGGCGCAGCGCCCGACGGACGTCGCCCGCCCGAACCGCACGGCGATTAGGGTTCGGCGCGACGTGGCGAAGCGCCCGACTGCTCCCGAAGATCACGCCGGACTGTCACGCGCCCTCGTCGCGCTGCTCGCGATCACGAGCGGCGCGGCGGTGGCGAACATCTACTACGTCCAGCCGCTGCTGAACCTGGTGACGCGCGCGTTCGCGGTCTCCGACGGCACGGCCGGCCTGCTCGTCACCGCCGCCCAGGTCGGCTACGTCGCCGGCCTGGTGCTGCTCGTCCCGCTCGGTGACCTGCTCGAGCGCCGGCGGCTGATCGGTGTGGTCCTCGCGGCCGGGAGCGCCGCGCTCGCGGCGTGTGCGCTGGCGCCCGGCTTCTGGGTGCTTACCGGGGCGCTGATCGCCGTCGGCGCGACGGCTGTCGTCGCACAGATCGTGGTGCCACTCGCTGCGACGCTCGCGGCGCCGGCGGACCGCGGCCGGGTCGTCGGCACGGTGATGAGCGGCCTACTGATCGGGATCCTCCTGTCGCGGACGCTGAGCGGGCTCGTCGCGCAGCTGGGCGGCTGGCGGCTGGTGTTCGCCGTCGCCGCTGCCGGCATGCTGATCCTGGCGATCACCGTCAGTCTGCTGCTGCCACGCCTGCAGCCGGCGGAGCCGATGCGCTACCGCGCGGCGCTGCGCTCGATCTTCACGCTGATCATCGACGAGCCGGTGCTCCGCCAGCGAATGGTGTTCGGAGGCCTCGGGCTATGCGGCTTCACGATCCTGTGGACCTCGATCGCCTTCCTGCTCAGCCACGCGCCGTATCACTACGACACCGCGGTGATCGGCCTGTTCGGCCTCGCCGGCGCAGCGGGAGCCTCGATCTCGCCGGTTGCCGGCCGCCTCGCCGACCGCGGCCACGGCCGGCTCGCGATCAACGTGTTCCTGCTGGCGGTGCTCGCCAGCTGGGCCCTGCTCGCATTCGGCCACTCCTCGCTGGTGGCGCTGATCATCGGCATCGTCGTGCTCGACCTTGGCATTCAGGGCGCGCACATCAGCAACCAGTCGGCGATCTACCGGCTGCACGCGACGGCGCGCAGTCGCCTGACGACGGCCTACATGGTCTCCGCGTTCATCGGCGGGATCGTCGGCTCGCTGCTGTCCGCGAACATCTACAACGCCGCCGGCTGGTCGGCGGTCTGCCTGACCGGGGCTGGCGTCGCCGCAACCGCCGTCGCCTACTCGGCCGCCACCCGCCGGCTCGCCGTGCCGCCGCAGTGAGGGCTCACGGCCGGCGGCCCTGACCGGACCCCGTTCATGGGTCCACCTGTTGTGAGAGCTGGTGGGTGGTTGGTAGTTGCAGGGTAGGGTTTCCGCCGGCGTCGAACGGAGCCGACGCGTAGCGGCGGTGGAGTTCGGCGC
>Ga0187860_1000955_pt1 | contig 26791 bp, 23 predicted proteins | sample June2016WEW_10_4_FD_132981 | JGI IMG/M metagenome (GOLD analysis project Ga0187860, IMG submission 132981) | Peatland microbial communities from SPRUCE experiment site at the Marcell Experimental Forest, Minnesota, USA - June2016WEW_10_40 | ecosystem: Environmental > Terrestrial > Soil >...
AGCCGGAACGATGCAGTTGGAATTGGGGAGCACACGCGCCCTCGCGTGTTCCGACCGGCGCCTCGCCGGTCGGAGGAGGGCGCAACCCAATCACTAAACGGTGACTGGCCGCACGGCTCAAGAATGGTTGGCGAGGCGCCAACCACTGCACGCGAGGGCGCGTGCGCTCCCCTGCAACTGAATGGATACGGCTAAGAGTTCGCCCTGGGGGTAACACCTGATCCGGTTTACTGGCTTGCTCCGGTCCCGGCTTTGCCGCTAAACAAGGTCGTGCTCCGCTCGAACGCCAGCAACGCCGCCGATCCGGGCCAATCGGCCGGAGCCCGGCGCGGGGCGCGCGATCCGTGGGCGTGGATTCCCACGCTTTATTTCTTCCAGGGGCTGCCCTATGTGCTGACGGCCTCGGTGTCGATCGTCCTTTACAAAAACCTCGGTTTGTCGAACGCGGCCGCGGCGTTTTACACGAGCTGGCTCTACCTTCCGTGGGTGGTCAAACCGCTGTGGAGCCCCGTGGTGGACATCCTGCGGACGCGGCGCGGGTGGATCTGGACCACGCAATTCATCACGGCTGCCGGGCTGGCGAGCGTGGCGCTGACCCTTCCGACCCCGTATTTTCTGCAGCTCACCCTCGCCTTTTTCTGGCTGATGGCGTTCGGTTCGGCGACGCACGACGTCGCGGCGGACGGTTTCTACATCCTGGCGACGAGCGAGCGGGAACAGGCGTTCTTTTCCGGCGTGCGCAACACGAGTTTCAATCTTGCCAAAATCACCGCCCAGGGATTGCTGGTGGCGGTGGCGGGGAAACTCAAGGAACGCACGGGCAGTTTTGCGCTCGCGTGGTCCGTCACGTTCGGCCTCGCCGCGGGCGGGTGTCTTTGCCTGGCGATTTATCATCGGTTCATCCTGCCGTATCCGGCGAGCGACAAGCCTGGCCCGAAGCCCGGGGGCGCCGTCCCGCCCGCCGAGTTTCTCTATGCGTTCAGTTCTTTCTTCGAGAAACCGGAGATGCCCCGGCTCCTGGGTTTCCTGCTTCTGTATCGCTTCGGAGAAGCGCAACTGCTGAAGATGGTTCAGCCGTTCCTGATCGATCCGCGCGACCGTGGAGGACTGGGGCTGTCGAACGGGGAATTTGGTCTGGTCTATGGAACCGCAGGCGTTGTGGCTCTGGTGTGCGGCGCTTTGCTCGGCGGTTATCTGATCTCGCGGGGCGGATTGCGGCGCTGGCTCTGGCCGATGGTGATCGCGATGCATTTGCCGGATGCGGTCTTCGTTTATCTGTCCGGAACGCAACCGCAAAGTCTCACCCTCATCGGCGCCTGCGTGGCGGTCGAGCAATTCGGTTATGGCTTTGGCTTCACCGCCTATATGCTCTACATGATTTATATCGCCCGGGGCGGGCACCCGACGGCGCACTACGCCATCTGCACCGGCTTCATGGCGCTCGGCATGATGGTGCCGGGAATGTGGAGCGGTTGGCTGCAGGAAAAGCTCGGCTATCCGCACTTCTTTATCTGGGTGCTGGCGGCCACCATTCCCGGGTTCATTGTCACGGCGCTGGCGCCATTGGATGCCGGTTTCGGGAAAAGAAAAACGTCCGGCTGACCGGTGTGTCCTTGCAACTGAAATTTCCACAGAGAAGCGCGCTGGCGGCCGGCGTGGCCGGTGCGGTCATCCTGTGGCTCGCGTGGCACTGTGCCCGGGACCCAACTATCGGCTTTCTGCCCGGTGGAGGAACAGCCGACTGGATCCTTTTTCCCTGGGCGCCCGACGCCAGGGCCCATAAAACCGCAACCCTGGACACGGTTTTCAGGAGGGAGTTCAGACTGGGTAAAGTGCCCCAATCGGCACCGCTGACCGTGCGCGCTGCGAAGCGGTTCGAGTTGAAGATCAGCGGCAACCCTGTCGCGCTGACCCCGGGTCGGGACTGGAAGGAGTTCTCCACGGCAGACGCAGCCTCCTGGCTTCGCGCCGGCGCCAATACGATCGAGGTCAAAGTGTTCAATGATGACGGACCGCCGGCTGTTGAGTTGTCTTTGGACGCCGGCGATACCGTCGTGCGGAGCGGCTCGGAATGGGCGGCGTCCTGCGCGGGCTCCTCCTGGCGCCATGCCGCCCTGGCGTCCGCTTCAAGAATTCCGGGTGCGGGCAATATCATCGCCGAAGATCGTGGAACTTTCGAGGCCCTGGCTGAGGTCTGGACGAAATGGGTGGCTTTCGCCGTGGCGGCCATGCTGATCTGGACTGCGGGATACCGGTGGCTGAACGATCCGCGGAACCGAAGCGGTGCGGCGGATCGAGGTTTGTCTCTTTGCGAATCGACCTTCCTGCTGGTGGTACTGGCGGCGCTGTGGGTGTTGCTGTTCGGCCACAACACGCGCCTGCTCCCGCAGGCCATTGGTTTCGACGCCCGGTCGCACCTGGAATACATCCAGTACCTGCAGCAGCACCGGGCCGTGCCGATGGCGGACGAGGGATTCGAGATGTTTCAACCCCCGCTTTACTATGTGATTTGCGCCATCGGCCTGAAGATCTTCAGCCTCTCGGTCACGGACCAGCCGGGCACTCTTCTTCGGGCGCTGGGAATGGTTTTTGGCATCGCCCATTTCACTCTGGTCTTTCTGAGCCTGCGGCTCCTGATCCCCGGCCGGATGGGAGCACAGATGGTGGGGGTGGGATTGGCGGCGTTCCTGCCGATGCATCTTTACCTCTCGCATTACACCACCAACGAACCTTTGGCTGCGGTGCTGGTCAGCGCGACGCTGTATCTTGCCCTGCGGGTGCTGAAAGCCGAAAGCTTCTCGTCCGTTCGCTGCGCTGCGCTCGGCTTGTGCATGGGAGCGGCGAGTCTGACCAAAGTAACCGGACTTCTGCTCGTTCCGTTCGTCATCCTGGCGCTGGCGGCCGCGCTGGCGTCGGAGAGGCGGCCATGGGCATTCTGGCTGCGCACGCTGGGGGTTTCTCTGACTGTTTGCCTGGCCATTTGCGGCTGGTACTATCTCCGGGTCTGGATTCATTGCGGAACTCCGTTCGTGGGAAACTGGAATCCTGTCTCCGGGTTCGCCTGGTGGCAGGATCCGGGTTATCGAACCGCGGCCGATTATGTGCGTTTTGGCCGGGTGTTATTGAAACCCCTGTTCAGCGGTTTTTCCGGGTTCGCCGACGGCCTTTATTCGACCCTGTGGGGGGACGGTTTGTGCGGGGGGGCGACGGACTTGGCATCGCGACCACCCTGGAACCACGACTTGATGGTTGCAGGTTACCTGCTGGCGCTTGTGCCGACAGCGCTGCTTCTGTGCGGGGTCGCAGTGGCGACTCGGCGATTTCTCGGCGCGCCTTCGAAAGAGCAATTCCTGCTGCTGGGCTTCCTGGCGCAGGTGGTGTTTGGCCTGGTTTGGATGAGCCTGAGGGTTCCCTCGTATGCGCAGGCGAAGGCATTCTATGGACTGTGTGCGCTCGTGCCCCTTGGCTTTCTGGGCGGGCTCGGCTGGGAAGTGCTGACGCGGGAACGGAAGCGGATGCAATTCGCGCTGGGCACGGCGCTGCTGGTATGGGCCATGAACAGTTTCGATTCGATGTGGGTCCGGAGCGGGGCGGCGGCGACGCACATTCGTTTGGGGGCCGAGCTGGCGACCGAGAACAAAGCCGACGCAGCCGTCTCGGAATTCCTCGCCGCCGTGAAGGCGGAGCCTGCCGACGGTCAGGCAACGGGTCTGCTGGCGATGGCATTGAACCAGTTTCATCGTCCGATCGACGCTCTCGAAACGGCCACCTGGGCGGTCGAACTGAGCCCGAGGGATCCGAGAACCCGGCTCCAACTCGGCGCGATTCTCGCCGAACAGGGGCAGTTGGATCGTGCGATTGCGGAAGGGAGCCTCGCAGTACAACTGGGGCCTCAATACGGCTTCGCGTATCAATCCCTGGCAACCTGGCTTGTGATCGCGGGGCGGGATGAGCAAGCGGTGGAGGCAGCGCGCCAGGGTCTGGCCGTGGCGCCCTACAACCCGGTTTTGCATTACGCGTTGGGCCTCACTCTGGAGGACAAAGGTGAGTTTGCCGCCGCCACCGATCAATTGAAGGACGCCGTGTTGTTGCGGCCGGATTGGGCGCTTGCGCACTTGCATCTGGGCACTCTGCTGCTGAGGTCCGCAAATGCCATCGACGGTTTGAAGGAACTCAAGGACGCGGTGCGGCTGGCTCCTGACTCGCCGGCGGTAATCGACAGAGTTGCCAGGATTCTGGCCACCGCTTCAGATGCCGTCCTGCGCAACGGTCCTGAAGCGGTCCGACTCGCCGCACATGCCTGCGCGTTAACGGGCGAGAAGGACCCGAAGCTGTTGGGAACTCTGGCGGCGGCCTATGCCGAAACCGGGAGGTTTTCCGACGCCATCCGCGTCGCGCAACAAGCCCTCGCCCTGGCTCAGGCTTCCGGCGATGCTGCGACCGCTCTGCTCTGCCGCGAAATGCTGGAGGCGTTCCAATCGCAGCACGCCTACCATCCGCCTCCGGCCTCGCCGCGGCAGCCAGGTCCTTCGCGGGATGCCCAGCCGGCGCAGTGACAGCATTTTGTTTTCCTCTGCAAATCTCCTGTGTTGCAGGTTGCACGTTGCTTGTCGCCAATCACATTGGGCAGTCTTTCTCGGTAAAGCAGAGGAACAGGAACCGGTCTCAATGGGTTTCAAAGACTCAACGTGTAGGAGCAAATCATCGTGCTGAAAACTGCCCTTCTTTCCGTGTGAATCCGCGTCCATCCGTGGTTTCCAACAGCTTCGTCACAAACTCACAGGACATCCACCGGGCACTTGGGCAGCGCATCCAGAAAAGCCCGGCCGTATTGCTTCGCAAGGATCCGGTTGTCCAGGACGACAATGATGCCTTTGTCTGCTTTTGTCCGGATGAGCCGGCCCACGCCCTGGCGGAATTTCAGGATCGCTTCCGGCAGCGAGAATTCCCGGAATGAATCGCCGCCGCGCGCCTCGATCGCCTCGATCCGCGCCTCAATCAGCGGATGATCCGGGACCGCGAACGGCAGCCGGGTGATGACGACATTGCTCAGCGCTTCGCCCGGCACGTCCACGCCCTGCCAGAAACTGTCGGTGCCGAACAGCACCGAGTCCACGTCCTCCTTGAATTTCTCGAGCATCAATGAACGGGGCGTGCCGGTGCCCTGCACGAAGCAGGCGACGCCCAGTTTGTCAAAAAAGGGTTGCATTCCCTCGCCGATCTCCTGCATCAGCCTGAAGTTGGTGAACAGCACGAACGCCTTGCCGTGCGTCATCGCCACGAAATGCTCGATCCAGTGGATCAGCGCGTCGCGATACCCCGCCTCGCGCGGATCCGGCATCTTGCTCGCGACGTACAATTTCATCTGCCGCTCGTAATCGAACGGCGTGCCGACCTGGAGTTGAACGGCGGAATCCGCACCGACCCGGCAAGCGAAATATCCGAGCGGGGAGTTCCCGGCCGCAGGAGGCCGCCCGCCCGCCTGCGCCGGCCGGCCGGCTGCCGGAGCCCCCTTCAACTTGGAACCCGTCACGTTCCTGGCGCTGACCGCCAGGGTCGCGCTCGTCATGATCACCGAGGTGTCGGCCTGGAACAACCGCCGGCGAAGGTATTCCGCGACGTCGATCGGCGCCGCGTTCAGCGCCAGGTTCCTGTGGGTCTTGCCCGAGCGTTCGACCCAATAAACGTGGTCCCCGGCGCTTTGACCGAGAAACATCGCCACCTCCTCGCGCAGTTCAGCCAGCCGCCGGTTGCACTCCATCAACTCCTGGCCGATGTCCTTGTCCTCGCTCGACTTGATCAGGTCGCTCACCGCCTCGCGCAGCCGCTGAATCGGCAGGCTGACGTTGTCCTCGACCAGGTCCGTCCGGCGGACGCGCAACTCGGTCCAGTCGCGCCGGGCGCCCGCCTGGGGGGGGCGCCTCCGAACGCCGAAGTCTGCGGAGTCTTCGCCGCGCTGGCGGTTCAGTTCTTCGCACGCCGATTCCACCCTGGCAAAGAACTCCTCCGCCGCCTCGAGGAGATCATCCACGAGTTTGACCGCGCCGCCTTTGCGAAGGGTGGCGAGCAGGCCCTTCGCGGTGCGGGGATTCCACAGCCGGTGGAGCGCATACCGCACCTGCCCGTTCGACACGCTCAGGCCGATGTGCTTGGACGCCACGCCTTCCATCTGGTGCGCCTCGTCGAAGATCACGAAATCGTTCTTGAAGAGAATCCCGCCGTCGCTCTCCTCATCCAGACCGCCGAGCAGGGTGAAGAACAGCGTGTGATTCAACACCAGCACGTCGGCGGACAGAATGCGGTTGCGGGCACGCTGGAAAAAGCAGACCTTGTTCTGCTTCCCGAAGTCGGACGGATACCCGCACAATTTCGGCGAGCAAAGGCCGCGCTCGGAACACACCAGCGCCCAGACTTTCGGGTCCGGCTCGATCTCGAAATCGGACAGGCTCCCGTCGGCGGTGGTCCTGGACCATTCCTGGATCCGCCGGAGTTCCTCGGTTTCGGACGAGGTGAACAGGTTGCCCGCCTGCTGCAGGGCCCTGTGGAGCCGGCGGGTGCAGAGGTAATTTCCCCGCCCTTTCAGCATCGTGAAATGGAACTTCACGGGCAGAATCTCCGCGAGCATGGGCAGATCCTTTCCCACAAGCTGCTCCTGCAGGTTGATCGTGTGCGTGGAAACCACGGCCTTCTTCCGGTTCGCGCGGGCGAACAGGATGGCGGGGATCAGGTAAGCCAGGCTTTTGCCGACGCCAGTGCCCGCTTCGACCGCCAGGTGCTCGCGGTTCTCCAGCGCGCGGGCGACGGCCACGGCCATTTCCTGCTGCTGCGGGCGAAACTCGAAATTCTTCGCGGCCGAAAGCAAGCCGGTCGGCGAAAAGATGGCTTCGACCTGGGCAACCAGATCGGCGCCGGCGGGTTGGGGTTCAACAACTGAAATCATTTTGCGTCTTCAACTCACCAGACGATCCACCGCCTGGTTCAACTGGACAAATTCACCCTACGCAAGTGGAATGGCCTTTGGTAATACTAAAGATTGCCTCGTCTGCCATGGATGGATGTCCCGTTTCGCCTCCGTCAGCCGTCCTGTGACGTCTCGTCGCCGGGTCATGCTTCCCTCGGCCTCCTCACCACCACCTCCTGGTTCGCCCTGTTCTTCACAATCCTGTTCGCCGGCAAAATGCCGCGCCAGTTGACACCGGGATAAATGACCGCACCGCGGCCAATGATGCTGCCCGGGTTCAACACCGAATTGCAGCCGACCTCCGCGCCATCCCCCAGCAGCGCACCGAACTTCCTCAATCCCGTGTCGAAGGGTTTGCCATCCCTCTCCACCGTCACATTGCCGGCCAGGGACTTGATGTTGGACACCACCACCCCCGCGCCCAGATGCACCTTGTAGCCCAGGATCGAGTCGCCGATGTAGTTGAAATGTGGCGCCCCGGCTTTGTTGAACAGCAGCGCGTTCTTGAGCTCGCTCGAGTTCCCGACCACACAGCCGTCGCCGAGGATCACGTTCTCGCGCAGATAGGCATTATGGCGGATGTGGCAGTTCCGCCCGATGATCGCCGGTCCCTTGATCATCGCGCCGTCCTCGACCAGGGTGCCTTCTCCGATGAAAACCTTTTCGCCGACATACGCCACGCCTTCACAGTGGTTGTGCAGCCCCGGGCGCAGTGTCGCCGCGATATAAGCGGAGATCTTTCCGAGCGCCTGCCAGGCAAACTCGCAGCCGTCAAAAATCGTCGCGTGTTCCGTCTGGCTGAGATCGAACAAATCGGCCGGTTTGAACATGGGAGCAAATTAGGCGAAAGCGCGGCGGTCGAAAACTCTTTTTAATCCGGGCCGCGGCTCATCCCCAGGCGCCAAGGAGCGACGGCGAACCGGGTTCCCTCCAAAATACAGAGGCGCAGGCTGGCGGCGCCGTCCGCCCTGATGTAATCTGCGGCACCCGGATGAAAAAAGCCTGCCTCTCCGTCAAAGAACGTTGGGCCCGCAACATGGCCGGCCAGGCCAGGCCCGCCGTCCGCTCGACGGACCGGCTCCCGCCCGGACAATGGCAGGTCCGGAATTCTCCCGGGCTCGACCTCGGCATCTGGCCGGAAGTTCCTCTGAATATCGTGATTCGTTGAACCGTGCGAAGCATTTATTTCGACTATAACGCCACGACGCCGCTCGATCCCCGGGCGCGGGAAGCCATGCTCCCGTTCCTTGGCGAGGTCTGGGGCAATCCATCCAGCGTCCACCACGTCGGCCGCAAAGCCCGGGCCCTCCTGGACGACGCCCGCGACCGCGCCGCCAACGTCCTCGGCTGCAAACCCGGTGAGGTGATTTTTACAAGCGGCGGGACCGAGAGCGTCAACCTCGCCCTCTTCGGCGCCGCACGGCGCCTCAAATCAAAGGGCCGGCATCTCATCACTTCCGCAATCGAACACGCTGCCGTCCTTCATTCCTGCCAGTACCTGTCCCGCAACGAGGGCTTCGAGGTGACGGTGCTTCCCGTGAACCCGGAAGGCCTCGTCTCGCCGGACTCCCTCAAGCACGCCCTGCGACCCGACACTATCCTGGTTTCAATCATGGCGGCTAATAATGAAATCGGCACGATCCAGCCCGTGGCCGAACTGGGCGCGCTTTGCCGCGAGCGCGGCGTGCTGTTCCACACGGACGCAGTCCAGTGGTTTGGAAAAGAGCCTTTCGACGGCATCCAGCAGTTCAACGCGGACCTGGTTTCGATCTGCGGCCATAAATTTCATGGTCCCAAGGGCGCCGGCGCTCTGTTCGCCCGCTCGCCACTGCACCCGGAACCCCTCCTCTTCGGCGGAAGCCACGAAAATGAGCGGCGCGCCGGAACGGAGAACCTGGCGGCAATCATGGGATTTGTTCTCGCCCTGGAACTTTTCGTGCACCGGCCCGTCTTCTCAAAGGCGAATCTGACCCCGTTGTCCGGGCGTTTAATGACCGCAATCGACCGCATTCCGAGCGCCCGCTTCGTGGGATCGCGTCATCAGCGCCTGACAAATACTGTCTCTCTTGTGGTTGAAGGCGCCGACAGCATCTCATTGCTGGCTGGGTTGGATCTGGAGGGTATTTGCGCATCAAGCGGCTCGGCCTGCTCTGCCGGCTCTTTGGAACCCTCCCACGTCATCTCCGCACTCGGCCTCAACGATTCATTGAGCAGATCTCTTATCCGCTTTTCCTTGGGAAGAGAATCGTCGCTTGATGAAGTTGATTATGTTTGTGAGGTTCTGACGTCCGTTGTTGAACGCTTACAACACATCGAGAATCGGGCGCAAGCGCGGTGAATGATTTGTAGGTTTTGTCAACAAGTTGAAGAAGTGGCTTCTTTTTCCACACGCTCCTTTTTCTTGCGTCATTTTTTTTCAACATAAGTATCTGACACGACCTTGACACCAAAGGTTGTTTGTCTTATTCACAACCTATATTAATAAGAGAATGGTACAGATAAAACTCATCTATTAAGGAAGCATGAACCTGACCATCATGAAGGAGCAGATCATTAACGGCCTCCAGGCCGTTCAAAATGTGGTGAGCACGCGCACCACTCTGCCCATCCTTTCCAATGTCCTCCTTCGCGCCGAGGGGAACCGCCTGGAATTCACCGCGACGGATTTGGATGTAACCCTTTCCTGCAGCGTCGAAGCAGGAGTCAAGAAACCCGGAGCCTCGACGGTGCCGGTTAAAAAATTATTTGGAATAGTGCGTGAGTTGAGTAACTCCGAAATCGACATTGAGGTGGATGATAAAAATGTGTGCAGCATACGTTCGGGCGCGTCCTTTTATAAAATAAACGGTCTAAGCGCGGATGAATTTCCGCCGCTGCCGAAGTTCAAGGACGATAAAAAGGTTGTTTTACAGCAGGAAACCATCAAAGGAATGCTGCGAAAAACATCGTTTGGCATTTCCACCGACGAGTCACGATACGTCTTAAATGGAATTTTCATCAGCTTGAAAGATCACAAAATGACCATGGTGGCGACGGATGGGCGGCGTCTGGCGCTCGTGGACGAGGAAGTGGATGTCTCGGAAAAAAGCCAGGGCGAATTCATTGTGCCGGCCAAGGCGGTCGCCGAACTCACCCGGTTGTTGCAGGACAAGGGCGTCATTGAAATCCGTTACTCAGACAACCAGGCTTCCTTCACACTAAAGGACGACAAAGGATTCTCCATTTTAATCATCAGCAAGTTGATCGAAGGAAATTATCCGAACTATCGCCAGGTGATCCCAGGCGAGGTCAAGGAGCGCATATCGTTAATGCGGGAGGAATTCCTGCACGCACTGCGGCGCGCTGAAATAATGACGAGCGAGAAGGCGAACTCGGTCAAGCTGGCTTTTGGCAAGAACAACCTCTCCATCACCGCCAATTCGCCGGAAGTGGGAGAAGCGCGGGAAAGCCTGGCCATCAACTATAAAGGCAAGGAAATGGCCATCGCCTTCAATCCCAAATACCTCATCGATCCGCTGAACGCGTTGGCGAACGATGAAGTCTTCATCGAGCTGATCGACGAGCTGAGCCCGGGCGTCCTCAAGATCAACGGCCCGTTCCTCTACGTGGTCATGCCGATGCGGCTGACCTGACGCGCGAGGACTTTCGTTTTCCGCAGCACCGGCAGGGAATCGCCGGACTTTTTGTCCTCCCTTCGCGGCTGAACCGCCCGATTCAATAAACGGGAGCTGCCGCTGGGTCGCTGGGTCCCAGCGCATCTGTTTTCTCTTGACGCGAATCGGGAAACCCCCTAAAAGGATGTTCCATAACAAGGTTGGAAGGGTGAAGGGATGAAAAGAATGAAGATATTCTTTGGGACAGGGTACGGCCTCGTCGAATCCTCGTCGCTCCACCTCCAGTCATACCACACAACAAAACCAAAAGCGAAAGGGCAAAGGGATGAAAAGAATCGGCGTGTTCTTTGGGTTGGGTTTCGCAATCGTCGGCCTCAGTTTGATGCGCCTGCAAGCGCAGCAACTCCCGTTCAACATCGGATATTATTTCACCAGCGTCACCACCAACTCCGGAACGGTGGACCCAACCCCGGTCCCGACGGCCCAAGGGGTGACATTCGGCTCGTTTTCCGCCGTGGGATACGTCGGCAGCCCCGCTGTAATTAGAAAATTCTGCTGGACCGGGAACGACCTCGGCGGGATCCCATACTCCACCAACTTCGACGACTTCACAGGAAGTTTGAACGAGGCGAAATATTACGACGTGACGTTCACACCCCAGGCCGGATATGCGCTGGACCTTGTGACGATTTCCTTCAGCCTCAACCGCATTTATAACGGAATCCGGAACTATGCCGTGCGTTCGAGCGTGGACGATTTCGCCGCGAACCTGCCGGCGTGCATCAATCCTTACACGCCCGACCTGGGCGTCGGTCCGGACAACAGCTTCCGTTGGGTCCGGGATGAGGCCTTCCCCTCGGACCATGCCCAAAACGAGGTGGACTTGGGCGCTGACTTCTCCGGACTCACCTCACCCGTCACGTTCAGGTTCTATGGCTGGAATGCCGAATCCAGCACGGGATACTTCAGCATCGACAATGTCATGGTCACCGGCAGCACCGAGCCCGTTCCCGAACCGGGGGCGCTCGCGATGCTGGCGCTCGGAACGATGCTGTTCGGACTGGGATGCCACCGGCGGTTCGGGTGCGGCACGGTCGGAAACCACCGAGAAATTACATCTGTTCGAGGGTTTCAATCCCGAGGACTCCCAGGCCTCGCTTCAGAACCTTTGCCGTCAGCTCGCAAAGAGCCAGACGGCTGTCACGGGTGGAGCCCTCGCTCTTGAGCACCGGACAGTTCTCGTAAAACCGCGTGAATTGCCCGGCCAGGTCGTACAGGTAATTGCAAAGGAAATTAGGGCGATATTCGTCGGCCGCGGCCTCGAGCGTCAGGCCAAAGTTGAGAAGATGCTTCGCCAGCGCAAGCTCCTCCGGCGCCGAAAGTGTGAGGGCCCCTGGCGGCATCCCGGAGGCCGGGGCCTGGATGTTGCCCTTGCGAAAGATGCTTTGGATGCGCGCATAGGCATACTGCAGATACGGCGCCGTGTTGCCGTTCAGCGCCAGCATCTTGTCCCAACTGAAGACGTAATCGCTCTGGCGGTTGGGCGATAAATCGGCGTATTTGACCGCGCCAATGCCGACCACGCGGGCGATTTCACGGCGCTCGGCTTCGGGCAACTCGGAGTTCTTCTCCGAAACCAGCCTGAAGGCCCGCTCCTCCGCTTCGTCGAGGAGTTCGGAGAGCTTCACGTTCTCACCCGAGCGCGTTTTCAGCGGCCTGCCGTCTTCATCGAGAATCGAGCCGAACCAGACGTGAGCCAGCTTCAGCTTGCCCGCCATCTCCGGATGCCAGCGTTTGAACACGGCGAATACTTGCTGGAAATGAAGCTGTTGGCGTCCGTCGGTGACATAGACGATTTCCCGCGGATGCCAGGTTTCAAGCCGATAAGCGATCGTCGCCAGATCGGTCGTCGCATAGTTGAACCCGCCGTCGCGCTTTTGGATCAACTGCGGATTCGGCTGCCATTCGCCGTTGCGCTGAATGAGAAAGGGATCTTCCTTCGGCGGCCGGGTGCCGTCGCTGAACACGCACTTCGCCCCTTCACTTTCCCGCGCAATGCCCCTGGCCATCAAATCGTCCACCGTCTGCCGAAGGCGCGGGTGGTAAAAGCTCTCGCCGTAGGTGTGGTCAAATTGCACCCCGAGCCGGCCGTAGATCGCGTCGAATTGCGCTTGCGACAATTGAATCATCTCGCGCCAGATCGCGAGGCTTTCGGCGTCGCCCTGCTGGAGTTTCACCAGTTCGCGCCGCGCGGCCTCATGCGTGGCGGCATCGTAACCCGGTTTGTCGGGATCGCATTGCGAGCTGATCGCCTTGTAAATCCGCTCCATTTCCGATAACGGTTCGCGCTCCAGTGCGGCGCGCTCCAGCAGCGTCTTCCACCCCACCAGCAGCATCCCGAACTGCGTGCCCCAGTCCCCGATGTGGTTGTCGGTGATCACACGGTGCCCGAGGAGCCGCAGCGTGCGCGAAAGGCTGTCTCCGAGGATCGTGGAACGAATGTGCCCCACGTGCATCGGCTTGGCCACGTTGGGCGAACTGAAATCCAGAACAATCGTCCGCGGCGCGTCGGCCGGATCGAAAAACAAGTGCTCGCCCCGCGCCGCCGCCTCCAGCGTGCGGACCGTCACGGAAGGGTTCAGCCTGAAATTCAAAAACCCCGCGCCCGCAATCCCGACGGGCTCGCACAGATCCGAGACGTCCAGCTTCGCCACCACGTCGGACGCGAGCTGGCGGGGATTCATCTTCCGCGCCTTGGCCAGCGACATCAGCGCGTTGGTCTGGTAATCCCCGAATCTCAGGTCCGGACAGGGGCGCACCAGAACCGCGGAAACATCGGCGTCGGGCAGTACGGCCGAAGCCGCCCGCTGCAGACGCTGCTCGATGAGCTTGTGGGGAAGCACGAAAATCGTCACATCGTTAAAACGTTGAAACGTTACAACGGAAGCGGCGGAAGACGCAAAGCGCGAACGAACGATCCAACGTTTTAGCGTTGTAACGGATTATTTGTTTCCATGCTCCTTGATGATTTTGAGCATGGCCTCGGCATCGGGCGCCTGTTCCAGGGCCTGGCGAAAATCAGCCCGATGGAGGAGCTTGGCAATATTCGCCAGGGTGTGAAGATGCTTTTGAAACTGGCCTTGCGGCACCAGGAAAAGCATGACGAGATTCACCGGCTGATTGTCCAGCGCGTCGAAATTGACGCCCTTCGACGAACGCCCCAGCGCGCCCACCACCTCCCCGATCAAATCGGTGGATGCGTGCGGAATGCCAATCCCAAACCCGATCCCGGTGCTCATCGAGGACTCGCGCTTCTTCACCACGGCCGAAATCGCGTCGTGGTGCTCGGGACTGATTTTCCCCGTCGCCACCAGGTTGTTGATTAATTCATCAATCGCCTGCCAGCGGTCGGTCGCCTGCAGATCAATGATGATTTGCTCTTTCGTCAGAATATCGCCTAAATCCATAGAGTCGGATCGTCCGACGGTGCATTTCGCCTGAAGCCGACACCCATTTCAAGACAGAATTATCACCAAAATCACCTCGTAGCTCTTCAAACGAGCCGCAACGGGATCATTTTCGGAGGGTGTTTACAGCATTCTTCCCATTCCCTGCAACACCTCGACCGTGCATCCCAGCCACCAGCGCAACGCCATCCACACGTTCACCCGCACCGCGAGCAGCGGGATGGCCAGCAATAAAACACCCGCGTTTCCCAAAAAGATCACGACCGCCGAAAATAAATATCCCTGCTGCGTGATGTCCGTCTGCTCCGTTTTCAAAATATGCCCCGTCAACGTCACGTGAAACGCATACGCGGCGCCCAGGAGCAGATGAAACCACACGGTGTAAGGCTGCCAATTCCAGAAAAACCGGCCAGTGACAAATACACCCACCACCAAAATCGCGTAAAAGGGGAAAAAATAAGGCGCCAGCGCGATCAGAAAGTTGGTCCTGGTCACCACCACGTGCCCTCCGCCGGACGTGACCCGGAATTTTTTCAAACGCCCGCCGCAAACCCACGTCCAGACCACATGCGTCAACTCATGGCCGAAGACATACACCCACATCGGTTTGGGCAGAAGCAGATAGACCACCAGCCAGCACGACATCCCGGCGAGCATCGGCACCCAAGTCGTGTCCGCGCTGCCGCTGGCACAAATCACCCGCCACAGAGCCATCACCGCCCCAATACAGGCGGGCAACAGCAAGGTGGCTGCGATGGTTTTAACCCACTTCGGCATGGCAATGAGAATTCAGAATCCAGAATCCAGAAGCCAGAAGAAAGAGGTTGTATCGGCACTCCATGAACGCCAGGCAGGTGGCAAGTCGCATAATCCCGAAGATAACTGTGCCAGCGCCAAGTGCCACAAGAAGCGCCAGGTTGTGCCATTCTGGCGCATAAATGGCTCTTTATAGAATCACAGAAATCACTTCTAACACATTGTGTATTAGTAGTTAAAGCAATGCGTCTCCGTTCTGGCATTGTCGATGCTAAACGTGTCTCGATACAATCTGTTCAGGAGCATTTTATGGCTAAAGTACTTGGTATTGACTTGGGCACGACGAATTCGTGCATGGCCGTCATGGAAGGCGGTGAGCCGGTCGTTCTGGAGAACTCTGAAGGCCGGCGAGTCACGCCGTCCGTCGTGGCATTCACCAAGAATGGTGAGCGCTTGGTGGGCGACGCTGCGAAGCGCCAGGCCGTCACCAATTCCCGCAACACCGTGTATTCCATCAAACGCTTCATGGGCCGCAAATTTGATGAGATCCAGGAGGAAATCAAGCGCGTCCCCTACAAGGTGGTCCGCGCCTCCAATGGCGACGCCGCAGTCGAGGTCGATGAGGGCGGCAAAGCGAAGCTCTATAGCCCGCCGGAAATCTCCGCCATGATCCTCTCCAAACTCAAAGCCGACGCCGAAATGCGGCTGGGCGAGAAAATCACACAAGCGGTCGTCACCGTTCCCGCCTATTTCAACGACTCTCAGCGGCAGGCCACCAAAGACGCCGGCAAAATCGCCGGCCTCGAAGTCCTCCGCATCATCAATGAACCCACCGCAGCCTCCCTGGCCTATGGCTTGGATAAGAAGAAGGACGAGAAAATCGCCGTCTATGACCTCGGCGGCGGCACCTTCGACATTTCCGTCCTCGAAATCGGCGACGGTGTGTTCGAAGTGAAGGCGACCAACGGGGACACCCATCTTGGCGGCGACGACTGGGACAATCGCATCATGGATTGGATTCTCGATGAGTTCAAGAAGGAGCAGGGAATGGACCTGCGCAAGCAGCCCGATGCCCTCCAGCGCATTAAGGAAGAAGCCGAGAAGGCCAAGATCGCCCTCTCCAGCGCGCAGCAATACGATATCAATCTGCCATTCATCACCGCCGATGCCAGCGGTCCCAAACACATCAGCAAGAGCCTCACCCGGGCGAAGATGGAACAGCTTTGCGATGACTTGTTCGAACGCACCATCGGACCCGTCAAGAACTGCCTCAAAGATTCCGGCATCGCCACGGATAAAATCGACGAACTCGTGCTCGTCGGCGGCATGACCCGCATGCCCCGCGTCGTCGAAACCGCCCATTCGCTCGTCAACAAACCGCCGCACCAAGGCGTGAACCCGGATGAAGTCGTGGCCGTGGGCGCCGGCATCCAGGGCGGCGTCCTCAAAGGCGAGGTCAAAGACGTCCTGCTGCTCGACGTGACTCCCCTGTCGCTCGGCATCGAGACGCTCGGCGGCGTGTTCACCAAACTCATCGAGCGCAATACCACGATCCCAACCCGCAAATCCGAAATCTTTTCAACCGCCTCGGACAATCAGCCCGGCGTCGAAATCCACGTCCTGCAAGGCGAGCGCCAGTTCGCCCGCGACAACAAGACCATCGGCAAGTTCCATCTCACGGACATCCCCCCCGCCCCGCGCGGCATGCCGCAGATCGAGGTCACGTTCGACATCGACGCCAACGGCATATTGCACGTCGGCGCCAAGGACCTTGGCACCGGCAAAGAGCAGAAGATCAGCATCACCGCCAGCAGCGGCCTCTCGAAGGACGAAATCGAGAAGATGCGCAAGGACGCCGAGGCCCACGCCGACGACGATAAGAAGCAGCGCGAGGAAGTCGAGACGCGCAACGAAGCCGACGCCGCGGTGTATCGCTCTGAAAAAATGCTCAAGGACAACGCTGATAAAATTTCCGGCGACGCCAGGGGCAACATCGAAAAAGCTGTCGCGGACGTGAAGGAATCCCTCAAGGGCAGCGACTCCGCGGCCATCAAATCCGCCAGCGAGAAGTTGAACGAAGCCTGGCAGGCGGTTTCCGCCGAGCTCTACAAAGCCGCGTCCGAAAAGGCGCGTGCCGGCCAGCCGCAAAGCCAGCCCGGCGCGCGGCCCGGATCTGAAGCCGGAGGACCGCAGCCGCAAGAGGGCAAGAAGGAAGAAGGCCCGATCATCGACGCCGAAGTGGTGGACGAGAAGAAGTGATCTCCTGAACCCGGCTTTCTGAGAGAGGGAAACACTTCGCACAATTTACCCTCCGCGGGTGCGGCGGGGTTTGATTCGATTCAAAACGACAACAACCAAACCAAAACCTAATATGTCTCTAAACGTTAAACCGCTCGGCGACCGGATTCTTGTGGAACCGATCGAAGAGAAGGAACTGAAGAAGGGCGGGATCATTATCCCTGACACCGCCAAGGAAAAGCCGATGGAAAGCATCGTCGTGGCGCTCGGCACCGGCAAAACCGACGACAACGGCAAGAAAGTCCCGTTTGAAGTCAAAAAAGGCGACCGCGTGCTCGTGAGCAAATACGGCGGCACCGAAATCAAACTCGACGGCAAGGAATACAAAATCCTCGGCTCGGACGATGTCCTCGCGGTCATCGATTGATCGCTCAACTCTTAACCATCTACAATCACCTTAATCTATGGCTGCAAAACAATTGATATTCGACGAGACCGCTCGTCAGACACTCCTGAAGGGTGTCAGCAAACTCTCCAAAGCCGTCACCGCGACGCTCGGCCCCAAAGGCCGCAACGTGGTGCTCGACAAAAAATTCGGCTCGCCGACGATCACCAAGGACGGCGTGACGGTCGCGAAGGAGATTGAACTGGAAGACCCGTACGAAAATATGGGCGCTCAGATGGTCCGCGAGGTCGCCAGCAAAACCAGCGACGCCGCGGGCGACGGCACCACCACGGCCACCTTGCTGGCCGAAGCGATCTTCCGCGAGGGCCTCAAGTACGTGACCTCCGGCGCGAACCCGATCGGCATCCAGCGGGGCATCAACAAGGCCGTCGAAGCCGCCGTGGACCATCTCGGTAAAATCTCCAAGAAGGTCAAGGACAAGGAGGAAATCAAGCAGGTCGCCACCGTCTCCGCCAACTGGGACACCCAGATCGGCGAAATCATCGCCGACGCCATGGACAAAGTCGGCAAGGATGGCACCATCACCGTCGAGGAAGCCAAGTCCATTGACACCACGCTCGAAGTGGTCGAAGGCATGCAGTTCGACAAGGGCTATCTGTCCCCGTACTTCGTCACCAACGCCGAGACCATGGAAGCCAAGCTCGAAGAGGCTTACGTCCTGAATTACGAAAAGAAAATCAGCAGCCTCAAAGACCTGCTCCCGATCCTCGAAAAGGTGGCCAAGCTCGGCAAGCCGCTCTTGATCATCGCTGAGGAAGTCGAAGGGGAAGCCCTCGCGACTCTCGTCGTGAACAAGCTGCGCGGCACATTGAACGTCTGCGCCGTCAAAGCCCCCGGCTTCGGCGATCGCCGCAAATCGATGCTTGAAGACATTGCCGTTCTCACCGGCGGCAAGTGCATCACCGAGGACCTCGGCATCAAGCTCGAATCCATCGGCCTGGAAGATCTCGGCCGCGCCAAGAGCATCGTCATCGACAAGGAAAACACGACCATCGTCGAAGGCTACGGCAAAAGCTCCGAAATCCAGGGCCGCGTCAACCAGATCCGCCGTCAGATCGAGGAAACCACCTCGGATTACGACCGCGAGAAATTGCAGGAACGCCTGGCCAAACTCGCCGGCGGTGTCGCCGTCATCAATGTCGGCGCCGCAACCGAGACCGAGATGAAAGAGAAGAAGGCCCGCGTCGAGGACGCGCTCCATGCGACCCGCGCAGCCGTCGAGGAAGGCATTGTTCCTGGCGGTGGCGTGGCGTTGATCCGCTGCCTGCCCGCGATCGAAGCGGTCAAGGGCGCCAACGACGACGAACGGATCGGCGTGGACATCATCCGGCGCGCGGTTGAATATCCGACCAAGCACCTCGCCCTCAACGGGGGTTATGAAGGCAGCGTGGTTGTGATGGAAGTCAAGAAGCGCAAAGGCAACGAAGGCTTCAACGCCGCAACCGGCGAATATGAAGACCTCGTCAAAGCCGGCGTGGTGGACCCGAAGAAGGTCACCCGCACCGCGCTGCAGAACGCGGCGTCCATCGCCGGTCTGCTCCTGACCACCGAATGCCTCATCACCGAAGTTCCGGTGAAGGAAAAATCGGCTCCGGCCCCGGGCGGCATGGGCGGAATGGGTGGAATGGATTACTAACACTGTCGCGGCGGTCCGTGACCGTCGCGGAGAATCACGAGAGCGAGGCTGGCATCCGCCAGCCTCGCTTTTTTGCGTGCGCCCGGCAGGGCGCACTGGCTTCCCTGATTTCAAGGAAACGATCTCCCTTCCCGTCCATTCGCGCACATTTGCGAGATTCGCGGATAGGCTCTTCTTTCTGTGATCCGCGAATTACGCAAATGTGCGCGAATTTTTCCTGATCCGCCCGTCGGGATCCTTCACCGATACAACCCTGTGCACTTGACCTGGCCGATCCACTGCGCGACAATGACTTCGTTCGCTTTTGTGGGGGCGTACTGGTTTCGACCGGATAGATACGCCAGAGGCGGCATGCCGAGGACGGTTCGTTGGCCTCGTTAATCATCGAACCAAAAATAAGTGCTAACCAAGAATTAGCTCTCGCGGCCTAAATGAGCTGCGACGTTCACCGGTGGACACCTGCTACGCCGGCTGAACGCCATAGCAGGCATGGTTGACGGCGGAGACTGCGCGCTGGCGGCCGAGAAAATTCCATGCGGACTAGGCAGTGCGACTCGAGTTCGGACGTTATCGCACAGCAGAAAAATCTCTCCGGACTAAGCATGTAGTCGCGGCTGGTAGATTTGTCCGGGACGCGGGTTCAACTCCCGCCGCCTCCACGCTTCGCCCAGCGGCTACGCGTGGCGGGCCACGCTGAAGGCGCAATAGATTCCAGCGATTGGCCAATGGCCGCGGTCGGCGAAGCGTGCCCTGCGCAGTTTCGCAACGCGAAACGAAGCATGGGCAGTTGGGTCCAGAATTCGATAGCTGCCAAAGAAGGACATTCTGCCTGGGCAACGGATAAGGAAAACAAGGGGAACAGGGCTATGTATTATACATATATCCTCCGGAGCAAAGGCCGGCCGGATCAAACGTACATCGGGTTCACACAAGACCTCAAACATCGTCTCGCAACTCACAACAATGGCGGCAGCCCGCACACGACCAAATTCGCGCCCTGGCAGATTGAGTTTTACTGCGCCTTCAAGCTTGAGGCACGAGCTCGCTCTTTCGAGCAGTATCTGAAATCGCATTCAGGAAAAGCCTTCGCCAGCAAACGACTGCTCTGAACGATCGGACGCAGCTTCCCGACGACTGCGCTTTGTGGCTGGCACCCTTCGCCAAGGAATCCGGCCCCGTTTGCCCCTTCGAGCGACCGGACAAACAATGCTTCTACTGCGTCGGCCCGGCAGCAGAGATCGAATGGAAACGGAACGGCCTGCGCCACTCGTTTATCTCCTACCGGCTAGCCCAGATTAAGATGTCCACCAAGTCAGCCTGGAAGCTGGCAACAGCCCGCAAATGGTGTTCGCCCACTACCGCCAACTCGTGACCGAGACGCAGGCAACGGAATGGTTCGGCATCGTGCCGCCGAAAGAGTGGAAGAATGTCTTGCCCGTGCCCATTGGAACCACGGAGGCGCAAGGCACAAAACAAGATGCGAGCGCCACCACGACGACCGCAGCTCTCGGGTATGTGACCAGAATGCTCCGGTAACTCGGCTGGTCATTCCGCTCGTGCCGGAAATAGCTCGGCCGCGGTCGCGTCAATCTCTTGCTCGCCCCGTCACCCTTCTGCGCTCCAAATTGACCCGCCCGCCTCCTCCGGGTTGTGGCCTTTAGGTCTCCGCGCGTGGACCGCTGGCGTCATTTGATCGAGCCGAGGCAGATTTCCGCACCATCATCTTGTGTGCGTGCAACGCAATCGGCCGACGATGCCGTGGCAGACTGCTGGTTAAAAATGAGAGAGCCAGCATGCCGCCGGAACGAAAAGAATTTCCCGGATCTCCGGATTACGAGACCAAGGCCCAGGTCGCCCGGCGATTGAACGTCTGCGTCCGAACCATCGACAACATGATGAAGCAGCGCCGACTGCCCTTCATCAGGCTCACCTCCAAGATCGTCCGTTTCCCCAGAGCGGAAGTGGACGCTTACCTCGCCCGCAATTTCAGGATTAAAGCGTACGGCCAGGAATCCGACCAAGACGTATGAAGCGATTGGAAATAATCAGCGATTTTTGGTTGCGGCAATGCATTTTTGGCGTATAAAGCATCACGTCTATGTCGGGACAAATCACTCACTTGTTCGCCAGTCCGAAAGTTGCCCAACGCATTGCCCGCCGAATCGGCCAGCAAACGCAGGCTGTAACGGTACGCATGGTGGGCAAGAAGGACGTGAACAAACTCGTCACGGGAATCTTTAGAGCACAGAAATCCTCCCGCAAGATGAGCATGGCATTGGATTGAAGCGCCGCGCGCACGGGATATGTCGCGCCTGGCTGCACCATCCAATGTAGAAGTTGTCTCTGTCGTCAGGCCGTTTTCCAACTTCGATTTTGCTGACGATCGTTTTCAGGGGAGTTTTCCCATCCGACGGCTTTTTTCTCAGGCGCGGTCGCGCGATTGCCGGACCGTAGTCTTGGAGGATATTCCCGCCGCTGGAGCGGTGGCGGACGAGAACGGAGAGATAAAGGGGCTGTTTCCCGATCACCACATGCAGGCCCTTCGCCGGGTCTCGTTTTGGCGCAGTAAATTCAAGAAAGAAAACAAGATTTCCGCGCAGGACGCTGGTGAGTGCATCGGCTTCGCGATTTTGAAACACGACGGCTCGGCTTCACAGCAGGTGGATGAGTGGCACGTGTTCGAATCGGTGGTCGTGCAGTATCCGCATCAGCACAATTTTTTGCCGTGCGCGAATGACTTTGAGGTGCGGGTGGCTGGCAGCAAATTCAAAATGCGTGGCGTTTTATATTGCCAGCAAAACGGATTAAACAAGGCGTGCGCCCAGGTGGCTTTGCGGAGCATTTGCGCCACGTACCTGAACGAGCCGAATTTCACGTATCGCCGAATCAATGCCTTGGCGTTTCGACCAGGTGAACCGTTCACCCCGGGGAAGGGTCTAAACACGCGCCAGATTCTGCGGGTGTTGGACGGGTTGAAGATTCCGTATTTCGATATTTATTACCCCGCCCGCCCGGCGCATGAGAAGTGGCGTGCGAAGTTGCCTTATCAAAAGGTCGTTTACAGCGGGGTGGAGTCGGGCTCGGGTGCGCTGCTGGCCTTTACAATGGCCGGACCGCGGGCGAGTAATGTCGGACACATTGTTCCAGTGTTCGGCCATACGTTCAATGAGGACACCTGGGCGCCGAATGCGGAAGGAGATTATTTCCGGGTCGGCCACAAAATCCGCTATATTCCAAGTGAGGCCTGGTTGAGCAGCCTCATTGCACACGATGACAACTTTGGATCCAATCTGTGCATCCCGAAAGATTTCATTCACCGGAAGCGGGCAGACTTTGCCGTGGCGCTGCGTCCGCGAGGTTTTGAATACCCCGGCTTCGTGGCGGAAATCGTGGCATCCGACTATTTTTACTCGATGCTGCCGCAATTGGACGGCCTGCCAAACCGCTGGATGAAACGGCTGCGAGATTACGTCTCTGATCGAAAACTGATCCTTCGGACGGTACCCAACTCCAGGGCCGACTATCTGACACACTTGAGCGCGATGGAAGACTGGCAGGAAAAGCGAGAATCCCCTCAGACTGTGAAGGACATCGGGAGCATGCTGCCGGAGAGACTCTGGATCGTCGAGGTGAGCATCCCAGATCTGTTCTCAACCAATAAGCGCAAGCTGGGCGAGCTACTGCTCGACGCGACCCGGCCATACACAGGCAAAGGTGATTACAGCTTCTTTGTGTTGGCCCGGTTGCCGGGCGTGTATGCATTCTTTGACCGGCTTGATGGGCGTAGACACACTCGCTTCCTTGCGGTCAGGAGTGAAATTCAGACCCATACGCCGGTGCAGTCCGTCCGCGCAGCAAACGTGTAAACCGTGGATTCGAAGCCGGGCGCTTACACCGGAATTGTCGCGCCGATCCACTTTGAACCGGCACGAAGTGCCTTTTTTTCGCCGATGAATGAACCCAAAAAGGAAATTACCCGGGAACAGTTGTACGAAGAAGTCTGGCGCACGCCGTTGACGAAACTCGCGGCAGATATGCGGAAGGTTTGGCGTGCGCAACGCATGGACAACCCGGGACGCTGGGTGCGATTTGCAACCAATTGACAGACTGGCCGCATGAGCGCATGAAAGAGGCGCTTCAAAAGCTTTATGGCTTCTGCTCAGACTACCCAAACATCCGCCACGCCGGGAATCCTGCGGGCGTCTTGCGTCCGCTGGCTGCACGTGACGCCACAGGATTGAGTGTCTTGCTTCTGGCTTTCTCTGGCTACCTGTCGCCACACTTGGACGAACAAGTCGTGTTGGGCGTATGAATTTGCCATTCGAGGCTTGTCGCTTTGACGGGACAGGACGGGACAAATATTTTTCGTTGAGATGCGTTTTCGTGCGTTGACGGCAAAAGGTGACATACAGATTCATCAATGTTTATGCACCTTTGCGCACCATCGCGAAAACGCGACTCCCTTCAACTCCCGCCGCCTCCAGTCTTCGCTCGCAGCGCAGCGGAGAGCGAAGACTGCCGCGCCGTAGCAAAGCGAAGGCGGACGACTCGGCAAGCCAAACAAAGGGCAATCAACACAGCGGGTGCGCTATCAACTACCCCTCTCAGAAAGAGTTTGAAGCCGCGATCCCGGAACTGTAGAAGGTGCAGGAGAAACCGGCGCTGAACTCATGATTTCACAGATCCAACCAACCACCGGGAAAGCCAATGCTCCTGTCTATCAACTGAAAGTCGTCTTGATCGACTCGAAGCCGGCCATCTGGCGGCGGCTCCGGATGCCCGGCAGCGCCAGCCTCGGCTGGCTCCACGCTGCCATCCAGGTGGCGATGGGCTGGACCAACAGCCATCTGCACCAGTTCAAGGCCGGCGGGCAACTCTACTCGGACACACGCCATCACTTCGCCGAGTTCGAGGGCGACCCTGAAATCCTCGAAGAGGGCAAGTTCACGCTTCAGCAGATTGCCCCGCGCGAAAAGAGCGCTTTCGGCTACGAATACGACTTTGGTGACTCGTGGGAGCACGAGATCACGGTGGAGAAGATTCTGCCACCCGATGCCGCTGCGGCAACGGTCGCGCTTTGCCTGGACGGCGCCCGCGCTTGTCCGCCGGAAGACTGCGGGGGTGTGTGGGGCTACGACAACCTGCTCAAGATTCTCAAGAACCGGAAGCACCTGGAACACAGATCCATGATGGAATGGATTGGCGGGGCATGGGACGCCGACGCCTTCGATCTTGCCAAGACAAACACTTGGCTTCGGAAGTTGAAGTGGCCGCGTGTGACGGAAGCTCATCTGCGCAAGGTGCTCATGGGCCGGGACGATTACCACGAGTGAGAAACTGCCCCGTCAGGTGTATTGTACGCCGCACAGGCGGGCGGAGTATCTGATCCAGTTGAAATTCCCGGACGCTAACATAACGGGCAATCGCATGGGCTTCTTTTACGTTTACACCCCGCAACGCGCGGGATTCCCTGCCCACTGTTATGCCTGCTCAACAGCGAATCTGGGGTGCAACGTTCATGGCAGGAAGCCGTCAATGAAAGTAAGGTAACTTTGCCGTCCGCCATTCTTCGTGTGCCGCTCCACGGATTTGCGCAGTGCGCGCAGGCAATCCAGCAACTGGCTGACGGGCACGGGGGAAATCGCCGGCTCATCAGGCACGCCGGGGAGAGCCTTGCGGCCCAGACGATATTCGCAGACCGCCAACAGGGCATCGAAGAGTTCCCGATCCAATCCGGTGATTGCGCAGGGTTTGGGCGTATGCCCGCGTGCTTCGTCCCGGTATTGTTGATAGGCCGCTTCGTAGGCCCGCTGGGCGACATAATCGCTCATCTCGGGATGGCTTCGCCACACTTGGGCGACGGTGAATTCGAGGTTTTGCAGGATGTCGAGATTCTCTTCTGGTGGCATCATAGCGGTTATCTCATTGCGTTGAACTGTGCGGATTTGTAGACATCGAGTGGCCGCTCGAAGGCGGTGACCCATTCTAGGATGTCCCGGAGACCGGGCACGGGAGAGTTTCTACACGAGTGAGGCTTTGGGTGCAACGCCGAGTTGTGTCGAACATGCCGAAGAGGGCTTCAGATCTTGAGACCGACTTGGTATGCTGCAACCCGCATGGGCGAGCCAGGCCAGGAAAATCTTTCTTACGGAGTGATCGTTCTCGCCGCCGGCAGTTCGAGGCGAATGGGACGGCCGAAGCTCCTGTTGCCCTGGGGTGACACGACGGTGCTCGGTCATTTGATCGAAACGTGGAGATCGCTGCTGGCCCGGCAGATCGTCGTTGTTTGCGCCACGGACGCCCGCGCAATCGGGGAGGAACTGGACCGGCTTCGTTTCCCGGCGGAAGATCGGATCTTCAATCCGGACCCCGAGCGTGGCATGTTCAGTTCGATTCAACGCGCCGCCGCCTGGGGTGGCTGGAAGGGAGAATTGACGCATTGGATGATCGCTCTCGGGGACCAACCGCACCTGAGAGCGGCGACCTTGCAAGCCTTGCTGGATTTCGGGGCCGCCAACAGGGACAGGATTTGCCAGCCTTCGCATCACGGCCGGGCGCGCCATCCGGTGTTGCTGCCAAAACCCGTGTTTGATGCGCTGAAAGATCATCCGGCCGCCGACCTCAAGCAGTTTCTCGCATCGCACGCGGACAGATTGGCCGTTTTCGAATCGGATGATGCCGGGTTGGATTTCGACATGGACACACCGTCGGACTACGCGCGCGCGCTGCAATTCTGCTTCAACCGGGGCGGCTGAGCCAAAACCCCGGGGCCGCTCGATTGTTTTTTCCTCTGTGAAGATGCAAACTTTGGGTAAGATCGTCGGGACATGAGACAAGGCACATTATGAACCTGGATGAGACGCAAAGAAAGAAGGTGGCCGCGTGGGTGGCGGAAGGGCTGAAACTTTCGGAAATCCAAAACCGGATCGTGTCCGAACTGGGCATTCGAATGACGTATATGGACGTCCGGTTCCTGGTGGACGATTTAAAATTGACTCCCAAGGACGTGGAGCGGTCCAAGCCGGTCGCGGGGACACTCACCGGCGCAGGGACTCCGCCCCCGGCCGGAACACCGTTATCGAATCAGCCTGCCGCGGCGGGTCTAAAGCCGGCGGAGCCTCCGGTTGGAGGAGGGACTGTCTCCGTCAGCGTGGACCAGATTGCCCGGCCCGGCGCGGTCGCGAGCGGCAAAGTCACCTTCAGCGACGGCAACAAGGCCGAGTGGCACTTCGATCAAACCGGCCGGCTCGGGCTGGTGACGGAGCGACAGGGTTATCGGCCTCCCGCCGCCGATCTGCAGCAATTCCAGATGGCGTTGGAAACCGAGTTAAGCAAGATGGGACTTTAGTCCCTGCCCCGAATAATCTGGGCGATGCGATTGACCACCTTCACTCCGTCGATCTCGTCATAGCTCACGGCGATTTTGTCGCCCAGCTTCAAATCGCTCAGCTCTCCCGCCGGCTTGCCGTTCACCATGATGATGCAGCCGTCGGCCAGAAAAAATTTGGATGTGCCGGTCAGGTGTTTCGCTTTGATCGTCCGGTCCGAGGCGTCCAGGGCGGTCAGCGTGCCGGCAAACGTCGCGCTCGTCTGGTCGATCTCGCGCGCGACGGGTGCGCCCGACGGAAGTTCATAGACCACCGTGACATGATG
>Ga0187860_1000959_pt1 | contig 26749 bp, 28 predicted proteins | sample June2016WEW_10_4_FD_132981 | JGI IMG/M metagenome (GOLD analysis project Ga0187860, IMG submission 132981) | Peatland microbial communities from SPRUCE experiment site at the Marcell Experimental Forest, Minnesota, USA - June2016WEW_10_40 | ecosystem: Environmental > Terrestrial > Soil >...
CGCGGCGCTGTGGGGCGTCAACCAGACCGCCGGGCTTATTCTCGCTTCGCTCGTCGCCGGCCTCGCCACCACGCCCTATGCGGCCTACCACTTTCATCGGGTCGCGCCCTACGGCGTGCTCGCCAACCTGCTCGCCATGCCGGTCGTTTCCGGCTGGGTGATGCCGATGGGCCTCATCGGTCTCATCGCCATGCCGTTCGGATTCGATGCCGAATTCTGGCGGCAAATGGGTTACGGCATCGACTGGATGGATGCGGTCGCGCTCTGGGTGGCGGGCCTGCCCGGCGCATTCGGCCGCGTCAACTCCTTCGGCACCGGGCCGTTGTTGCTGGCGACGGCGGGCCTGCTGGCGATCGGGCTCCTCAAGACGCCGCTGCGCTGGAGCGGCGCCGTGCTCACGGTGCTCGTCATCATCTGGGCGGCGCGCGCGCCGGTGCCGGACATTCTGGTTGCCGGCGACGGCCGGACATTCGCGGTACGCGGCGCGGACGGCCGGCTCGCCTTCCACCACGCCGGCGGCGATGCGTTCGCCATCCACGAATGGCTCGCCGCCGACTCCGACGGGCGCGACGCCCGCGACCCCGGGCTCGGTAACGGCATCAGCTGCGACCCGTCCGGGTGTATCGGCAAGCTCGTGGACGGCCGGCTGGTTGCCTACGCGCTGACGCCGGACGCATTCGAGGAGGATTGCCGGCGCGCGATAACATCGTCGCAACGCGCGACGCGCCGCCCGACTGTGCCGCGACCGTGATCGGGCGCAGCCTCTGGCGCGCGCGGGGAGCGCTGGCGTTGCGCCGCGATGGCGCGGGCTTTGTGATCGATTCGGCGCGGCCGCCGAATTTCGATCGGCCCTGGGCGCCGCGCCAGACGCGGGCTTCGACCGCTAGCACATCCGACGAAACAGCAAACGCTTCCGCAAATTCACGGACACCGCCGCGCGACGCGACACCGAAGCCTGAGGATCTGGAGGCGGGAGATTGATTCAATTCCGCGTCATTTCGGGGTGCCAGACTAACCACAAACAGCGAAACGCCGCAGCAAGACGAGAAGTGCGTGATAGTCCCGTGAAGCACGGAGCCTGACGGCGATGCCGTATTCGGAAGCCGATCTTCGAGCCGCAGCGAGCGCCGGCGTGATCGATGCCGCGGATTTGGCGCGGCTTCTCGCATTCCTGTCGAAGCCATCGCCGGCAGATGCAGCGCTGCCAGCCGAAAAGTTCGACGTTGCGCATTTGCTTTGGTACGCGGGCGCTTTGATCGTGATCGGTGCCATGGGTCTCTATACGACTCTGGCATTTGCGCAAATGGGCGGTCGCGCGCTCACCGCTTGCGCCGTCGTTTATGCAGTCGCCTTGACCTGGGCCGGCAATTACCTCTGGCACCGCAAGAATCTGCGCGTGCCGGGAGGGCTCCTGATCGCCATCGCGGTGTCGATGGCGCCGCTTGCCGTCTTGGGCGTTCAGACGGAGCTGGGCGCGTGGGGCGAGTTCGGCAATCCCGGCACGATTCATGACCTCTATGAATGGGTCCAAGGCAGCTTTATTTTCATGGAAATCGCAACCGTCATTGCCGGCGTCGTTGCGCTCCACTTTTACCGCTTTCCCTTCATCGTCGCGATCATCGCCGCCGCGCTGTGGTTCATGTCGATGGATCTGACCCCCTGGATCTTCGGCACCGATCAAATCGACGGTGAGATGCGGCGCAAGGTGTCCATATGGTTCGGGCTCGCCATGCTCGCGGTCGCCTGGGATGTCGACTACCGCAGCCGCAGCAGCGACTTTGCCTTCTGGCTGCACCTGTTCGGCTTGCTAGCGTTTTGGGGCGGTATCACCGCGACCGAAGGGGCGACCGAGGTCGGCAAAGCCATCTATTGCCTGTTCAATGTTGGCCTGTTGTTCGTGGCGGTGATCATCATGCGGCGGGCCTATGCGGTGTTCGGCGCGTTCGGCATCACCCTCTATCTCGGCAATCTCGCCGAAGTGGTGTTCAAGGACTCGCTGTTGTTTCCGTTCGCATTGTCGCTGATCGGAATCGCCGTCATCACTAGCGGCCTCCTCTATTATCGCAAGGAGGCAGCGATCGCCGCCTGGCTTTCGGCGAGCCTGCCGCAGGCCGTGTTGCGATTGCGGCCCGACGTTCATGCGCGATGACGAAGGCGTTGGTGCCTAATACCTGCGGAACAGCCCGACCAGCTTGCCCTGAATGCGTACGCGGTTAGGCGGCAGGATGCGCACCTCGTAAGCGGTATTGGCGGGCTCGAGCGCGATCGAGGCACCACGCCGCCGGAAACGCTTGAGCGTTGCTTCCTCGTCGTCGATCAGGGCAACGACGATGTCGCCGGTGTCGGCGGCATCGCTGCGTTTCAAAAGCGCGATGTCGCCGTCGAGAATTCCCGCCTCGATCATCGAATCGCCGCGCACTTCGAGCGCGAAATGCTCGCCCGTGGTCAAAAGGTCGGACGGCATATTGATGGTGTGGCTGCGGGTCTGGATCGCTTCGATCGGCGTGCCCGCGGCAATGCGGCCCATCACCGGCACGGCGACGGGCCGGCCGCCTTCGTCTTCCGAGGCGGTGCGCACGCGGCCGAGATTTCCTTCGATGACGCTCGGCGTAAACCCCCGCGCGCGGCTTGAACCGAAACCGTGGGCCACTGACTCAGGCAACTTGATCACCTCGATCGCCCGCGCCCGATTGGGCAAGCGGCGGATGAAGCCCCGCTCCTCGAGCGCGGTGATCAGCCGGTGAATGCCGGACTTCGAGCGCAGGTCGAGGGCATCCTTCATTTCGTCGAACGAAGGTGGAACTCCGGCCTCCTTGAGGCGCTCGTGGATGAAACGCAAGAGTTCAGCTTGCTTGCGTGTGAGCATTGGCGCTTCCCCTAGCTGCCCGGCCGCGGCCGAAACAAATCATGAACGGACACTATCCGTTCCATATGTGTTCTGCAACCATTTAATTTGAAGTAAACCCGGACACCCCGTCATTTAACGACAACCCGCGACAAAACCCATAGAATAACCCGCTGAGGCTATTGACTTTTCACCATCTTGTCCCGCATTGTCGCGACACGGGGTAACGCTAACAGACGGGCGAAAATGTTACCCGACCTGTTACCCCGGAACATTTCACGACGCGTGAAAGGAATCAGATCGACCGCGTCGCCGGGTAACGGACGGGGTAACGCGCAAAGGTTAAATGAGATGCTAACAGAGATCGCCATTCGCAACTTGAAGGCCAAGCCGACACGATACGAGAAACCGGACGGCAATGGCCTCTTCGTGGTCGTGCAACCGAGCGGCCGCAAGTCCTACGCGGTGCGCTTCCGCGTCAACGGCAAGCCGAAGAAGCTCACCCTGCCCAAGGGCACCAAGCTCGCCGAGGCCCGCGTCGAAGCTGCCGCCGCCCTCTTGAAGGTCCACCAAGGCCACGACCCGACGGCCGCGAAGAAGGAGCGAAAAGAAGCGCAGCGGATCGCGGCGGAAAACACGTTCAAGGCAGTGTCCGAGTCCTACCTCGAGCGGGAGGGCAAAAAGAAAGAAGGCGAGCGGCTCCGCAGCCTGCAATGGCGGCGTGCACTGCTCGAGCGGCTAGTTTACCCAACGCTCGGCGACCAGCCGATCGCCGCAATCAAGCGCAAGGCGATTATCGAGTTGCTCGATAAGATCGAGGACGGCAAGCTTATCGACAAGGATAGCCGCAAGCCGATCAGGGGCGGGGCCACGATGGCCCACAGCACCTTGGCCGTCGTCCGCAAGATCATGCGCTGGTACGCCGTGCGCGATGAGGATTACGTCGTGCCAATCGTGCCAGGCATGGCGCGAATCAAGCCGGACGACCGGGCGCGGTCCCGGTTGCTCACCGATGGCGAATTGCGCGCCGTCTGGCGGACGGCCGAGGAACGCGCCGACCCGTTCGCCGCGATGGTCCGATTCTTGTTGCTCACGGCGGCGCGACGAAGCGAAGCCGCGGCGATGACATGGAATGAAATCATCGCGGACGCAGACGCCGGACCATGCTGGCTGCTGCCGGCGGCCCGGAACAAAGTGAAGGTCGATTTGCTGCGGCCATTGAGCAAAGCCGCGCAAAATTTGCTCGATGCACAGCCGCGGATTGATGGTTGCCATTATGTTTTCACCTATGGCCGCAAACCACTAGCCGCATTCTCGCAATGTAAAGGCGATTTCGACGCGGCGTCCGGCGTCAGCGGGTGGACGCTGCACGATCTGCGGCGCACCGCGCGTACGCTCATGAGCCGCGCCGGCGTCAACTCCGATCACGCCGAGCAGTGCCTCGGCCATCTGCTATCCGGGGTCCGGAAAACCTACAACCGGGACGACTTCAAGCAGCAGAAGCGGATTGCGTTCGACGCGCTGGCCGCGCTGATCGAGCGGATCGTGAATCCGCCCCATGGCAACGTACAGCCTCTGCGTGCCTAGATGGCGCGCCCGCCGAAACCGGAAGATCTCAAAAAGCTACGCAGGCTCCGGACCGCAGCGGGAAGCGAGCGCGAGCTGCTTCGCTGGCTCAGGGCCGCGGTCGCGGAGGGAAATCAAAAACGCGGACGAAAGCACCTAAAAGAGGAGTTTCCTTTGCACCTCCTCGAATGGTGGTGTCACCGTGTGCAACGCGAACAGGGACTGGACCGAACAGGTGCGATCAGATTGATGGTTCAAAGAATGGGGATACTTCAGCACAACGAGGCCGCCGCCATTGCTCGTCTTCGTCGCAAGCTTCGTGGTGGAGGGCTGTTTCAAAAACGGGCTCGGCAGATAATGAAGAACCTGCGGCCCGCGAATTTAATTCGCACTCCGAATTAAATAACTCGCCATCATCGGCCGATTAAATTTAAGTCGCCTCACGTCGTAACTTTTTGCGACGATCAAAGAGGTGCGATATGGCTACCCGGTTTCTCAGAAAGAAAGCAGTCGGTGCGCGATACGGAATCACCGACCGGACCGTCGAGCGCATGGTTGATGATGGCCGGCTGCCCCGACCAACTTATCGTGGCCGGATTCCGCTGTGGAACGAAGAAGAGCTAGACGCGTCCGATCGGGCCGCCACCCTCGCACCTCGCCCGAAACGTGACGACCCTGCCGGGAAAGCGGCAGTTTCAGCGGAGAGTTGAGAAAGAAAACCCGGCCTCTCGCCGAGGCCGGGAAGTGATGTGCATTACGAGGCGGGGCCAGCCGCCAGGAGCTGAGAAGTGCAACAACGCGCTCGTAACAAATCTGATTACAGCCCGTCAAGGCTCATCGCTGACATCCGCGTCGGCGAGCGGCATCGCCGCGACCTTGGTGACATTGGCGCACTGGCCGAAAGCATCGCCGACATCGGATTACTTCACCCAATCATCGTAAATGAGGATGGGCTCCTATTGGCTGGAGCTCGGCGGCTTGCCGCGTGCAAGCGGCTGGGATGGATGACGGTTCCGGTCAATGTTGTGAAGGGCGCAGGTCCATGAAACTGAACCGCGACGTTTTCAGAAAGCTACCACTCGCGCTTCGCATCGAGATCGAGGAAAACGCGCAGCGAAAGCCGCTGACACAGTCCGAACTCGCGCGCGAGCAGCGGCGCATCCTGCAAGAGCTGCGAAAACACAAGACGCCGGGCGCGCGCACTGATCTGAAAGGGCGCAAAGCAACCTCTAGCAAAACTTTGCCACAGGTTCATACCACCGGCGTCGTCGGAAGGATTTTCAACGAGAGCCGCACGCAAGTCGAGAAGCGCCTCGCCGTCGTCGATGCAGCGGAGCGCGAGCCGGATCGTTTCGGCTATCTCGTCGAAGAAATGGATCGCACCGGCAAGGTGAACGCGGCTCACCGCGCGCTGCGCCGCACCGAGGACGAAAAAAGGATTCTCGCTCTCGCGCCTATCGTCGGCCAGTGCAAGACGTTGGTCATCGACCCGCCGTGGCAGTACGACGCCGACTTTCTCGGTCGCGGAAAACCGGATTACGCGACAGCAAGCCAAGACGAGCTGCTCGTGCTGCCCGTGATTAATTGGGCTGAGACTAACTGTCATTTGTATCTCTGGTCGACGAATGCGATGTTACCGCACGCGTTTGAGCTGATGGAGCGGTGGGGCTTCCGCTACAACACGACGTTGACGTGGGCGAAACCAAAATTTGGCCTCGGCACACATTTTCGCGGCCAGACCGAGCATGTGCTGTTCGGAATCCGAGGCGTGCTCGCCACGCGTGCCACAAACATCTCGACGTTGTTTGAAGCGCCGGTGCCCAAGCGGCACAGCGAGAAGCCTGAGAAGTTCTACGACATTGTGCGGGCCGCAAGCTACCCGCCTTACGGCGAGGCGTTCCAAAGGACAGCGCGGCCCGACTTCTTAAACTTGTTTGAACAGACCTGCGAGGCCGCGCCATGACCGAGCGCCGCCGCTTGCCGAACCGGCGCGCGAGCGAGTCTTTTAGCTTCGAGCTGACCGGACTGCGGTTCACGGCGACAGTGAGTCGTTTCCCGGATGGCCGGATCGGCGAGTTATTCTTGAACAACCACAAAGCCGGCAATCAGGCGGATACGAACGCGCGCGACGCCGCGATCGTGCTCTCGTTCGCCTTGCAGCACGGCGCCGACGCTGACGCGATCCGCCGGGCGTTATGCCGCGACAGCCAAGGCCACGCTCTCGGTCCTTTGGCTGCCGCGCTCGATCTTCTCGCGGCCGGAGATTCCGCGCCATGAGCGACGCCAAGCTGGAAATGGCAGAGTTCACCAGCCACCAGCTTGCCCTTTTTTCCGAGCGTGCCCGTGTGCTCGCGGAACGAGTCGCCGCAGGCCAGCTCGGTTTCATCGATGCGGTCGATATGGCCTACGACGCGGCCATCTGGTCCGGTCTGGCCGACAGTGTCGGCGGCGATAAAGTGCAAGCCGCGCTGGCGGCGGCCTTCATGGGCGTTCTCAAACAAGGGGCATGACGATGCTATCGCCCGCGGAAAACCGCGCGCTCGATGCTGCTACTGCAAGGCATGATCGTAAGGGTGGATACGTCCTTTTCAGCGAGATCGAGGTATCGAGCCGAAAGACATGGCTAATCCATAAATTCCTTGGCGACGGCGAAGCCAGCGCGTTCTATGGCAAGCCGGGCGACGGAAAATCCGTCTTGGCGGAGGATTTGGGCCTTCACGTCGCGGCTGGCCGGAAGTGGCACGGCCGCGATGTAAAACAAGGTGCCGTGTTACTCGTCGCGCTCGAACGCCGAAAGCTGGTCGAGCGCCGCGCCATCGCCTTCCGCAACAAGCACAAGCTGACCGCTTTGCCCTTCGCCGTCATGGGTGGGGTATGCGATTTTCGCGATCCGCGAGTCGCTGAATGGCTTGCCGAAGTCGTCGGCGAGGTTGAGGAGGCGACCGAACAGCCGGTCGTGCTCATCATCGTTGACACGCTCTCCCGCGCGCTGTGCGGCGGCGACGAGAACTCGCCGAAGGACATGGGCGCCATCGTCAACGCGACTAGCATCCTGCAAGAGCGGACGAAAGCCCATGTCATGTGGGTTCATCACATGCCGCTGGATGGCGGTGAGCGCATGCGCGGCCACGGGGCACTCGTCGGCGCACTCGATACTACTGTGCATGTGACCCAGGCGGCCACGGTCCGCACTGCTACCGTGGTGAAGGCCAATGACTCGGAGGAGGGCGAGCGCATCGCCTTCACGCTGGAAAGCATCGTCATCGGGCGAGACGAAAGCGGGGACACGACTGCGCCCGTAGTCATCCCCGCCGATAGCAGTGCCGCACTGGCAGCGAAACCGCCGCGCAAGCTGTCCGATCGAAATAAACTTGCGCTCGCCGCGCTCACTGAAACAGTCTTGACTTCCGGCAAACCAAGCCCACCATCATTTCAGCTCCCACGCGATATTCGCATCGTGGCGGCCGAGGATTGGCGGGAGGAATTGCTGCGGCGTGGCGTGATCGAGCGGGATGCGCCGAACCCCAGACAGGACTTTAAACGCATACGACAGGCGCTCGCGGCAAGAAATCTCATCGGCGAACAGGATGGTTTCGTATGGCCTGCGTGAGCGTAGCAAATGGGCGTAGCACCGTAGCGGGTCTAAAGACCCGCGCTACGGTTACGCTACGCTTGCCCACCGTAGCAGTTGCTACAGACTGTTACGGTTACGCTACGCTGCTACGGGGCAACGAGATGCGCTGTAAGACAAGGCCCGCGCTTCCGCTCGCCAAACCGAAAAATCTTGGCCGGCAGTTTTTGCTGAAGGATGTAACGGCGCTTAATCTGCGGTTAAATGGTGCTCTGCTTGAAAGCCTTGTGTTTTGCTGCTTTTATGCTAGTTGCGTTTATGGGGTAACGAGTGGGGGTAACGAAACGGCCAGAAATCGACATGGAAATTCGCGCGACTTGCCTACCTGATGCCCCGCCGAAACCGGCCCGCCGCCGCTCGAAGAAAGCGACACGGCCGCAGCTCCTCACGCGGTCGAGCCTCGATGGTCGCACCAGCGCTGCCAAGATGTTCGACAAGCTCGTCGCCGACATAGAGGCCGATCTCGGCGGCCGCGATCAGTTGAGCACGATCGAAGTTGCCCTCGTCGAAGCGTTCGCAGGCGCGGCGCTTACGCTGCATCATCTCAACGCGCGGCTCGCCCTTGGTCAGCCGATCGATCTTAGTCAGCACGCCCAGTGTGTCGGCGCGATGGTGCGGGTCGCGAGCAGGCTCGGCTTACAGCGGCGCCAGAACGACGTGACGTCGATGTCGCTTGCCGAGTATCTGACCAGCCACGCATCCGAGGAATCCGAGGCCGTGGCCGCTGGTGAGCTGGATGAGGCCAAGAGGACAGCGGCGGAGATGAAAATGCAAGCCAGCGGCCACGGCTGTGGCAGCGCGGAGCCTTCTGGCGGCGGAACATGAAATGCGCTGCCTTCACGATCGACAAGGTTCTCACCGATCACCGGTTGCTTGGCGCCGCGTTGGGCGCTCCCGCGACATGGTCGACGTGGTTGGTGGTGCTGAAGGCTGCATTTGGTCTGGCGCTCAATGATGCGGAGCTGAAAGTGTTCGGCAGCGTCGCCGGTGGTCGCCGTCAACCAAAGGAGCGTGTCCGGGAGCTGTGGGCGATTGCCGGCCGACGCGGCGGCAAGAGCCGGATGGCCGCTGCGCTCGCCGTCTACTTTGCGGCGTTCGTTCCGCACAAGCTGGCACATGGTGAGCGTGGGATGGTCCTGGTGTTGGCGATGAGCTTGGAGCAGGCCAAGGTGGTTTTTAATTATGCGCTGGCCTTTTTGAGAAGCAGTCCGGTACTACAAAATGAGATCGCCGAGACGACGCGCAACGAAATCCGGCTCAAGAACGGCATCGTCATCGCCATCCACACCAACAGCTTCCGCACCGTTCGCGGCCGCACGTTGCTCGCCGCCATTTTTGATGAAGTGAGTTTTTGGCGGGACGACACGTCAGCGACGCCCGATAGCGAGGTCTATTCGGCCGTGCTGCCGAGCTTGGCGACCTGCAATGGTTTGCTGGTTGGTATCTCCAGCCCGTACCGCCGCGTCGGCCTGCTGCACGCCAAGCACAAGCAACATTTCGGCGTTGACGGCGATGACGTTCTGGTTGTTCAGGGCAGCAGCAAGAAGTTCAACCCGTTGCTGACCGATGCGGTGATCGAGGCGCAGCGTGCGGCTGATCCGACAGCGGCATCGAGCGAGTGGGATGCCGAGTTCCGCGCCGACATTGCTGCGTTCCTCGATGACGTGCTGATCGAGGGCGCGATCGAGCACGGCCGCCCGCTGGAATTGTCGCCGCTCATGGGCAGCTATTACAGGGCTTTCACTGATGCCTCAGGCGGTCGCGGCGATGCCTACAGCGTCGCGGTCGGACACAAGGAGGGCGAATATTTCGTCATCGACGTAATCCGTGGCACGCATCCGCCGTTCGACCCGCACGAGGTCACCCGGCAATACGCCGTCCTGCTGAAGCAATATCGCATCGGTGAGGTCACCGGCGACCACTATGCCGCCGAATGGGTTGCCGGTGCTTGGCGCGATTGCGGCGTGAGCTACGTTCGTAGCGACATCAACAAATCGCAAATTTATTTGGAAGCCCTACCCTTGTTTGCTCGCGGCATCGTGCGGCTGCCGGATCATCCGCGCTTGTTGCGCGAGCTAAGGCTGCTGGAACGGCATACGCACCGCAGCGGCAAGGACACGGTCGATCATGGCCGCAACGGCTCCGACGATTATGCCAACGCCGCGTGTGGCGTACTGCGCGACCTCGCGTGCGCCTCGGCGCCAGCACTGTGGAAGCCGGAATCGTTTCTAGTCGAGGGTGCGCCGGTGCCGATACCGGAACACGCCGCCGTAGTATTTGCCGTGCTCGTAGCGGGTGAGCGCGGCAGTGTTGCGGGCTGCTTTTTTGCCCGACCCAGGATTGATAGTGGGGACCTTATTGTCCTCGATGTTGACTTGATGCCGCTCACATTGGCGGTGTTCAGCGGCACTGTGGGTCGCTTGACGGATTTTGCACGTCGCGTTGGGGCGCTTGCCGCCTTTATTTTCGCCACCGGGCCATTGGCGCAGGAGATGAATCGGATTGGGGTGCAGGCTGAAATAATCGACGCGCTGATCGCCGAGGACGATGTGCTGCTCGCGCTGAGCGCGAGTGTTCACATCACATCCAACAGGGTGAAAATAACAAGCGAGGTGCTGGCAAAATCGGAACGTCTTCCCGGCATCCTGAGCCCGACCGCGCCGCTCGACGAGGACAACCCGTTGCGCGTCGCCGCGTTGACCGGCATCGCTCTCGGGCTCGACGCGGGCCGAAGTTTGAAGGCGAGGGCGGCATGAATGGAGAACACGATGGGCGAGCGACTTGAAAGGGTGACGAAGGCGATGCGCGTGCGGCTGAAGGCCGCGTGTGGGGACCGTGAGCTGGACGAACTCGACGCGGCGTATTTCGAGATCGCGGTTGAAAGCGGCGCCCTATTGATGGTGCTCGACGCGCAGCAGTCGATAGATGGCAAGCCAATACGGGCCGATCATGCCAGGGCCTACGCTGACGCTTTTGCGGCCTTCAAGGCGACGCTACAAGCCCTCGATATTCACAACCCGGACGCCGCTGCGACGCTGAGCTGAGAAGTAGTTGAGCTTGTCGAAAGAAAACGAAGCTAGCAAAAAATAAAACAGCTAACATCGATCAAACAACAAACAAAGATCGAGAAGATACCTCGTTGCATTTAGAGGAGAGAGAGCGCAGGCTACGACAATGAGCGACTCACCAACAACCGAGCTTGACATCGCGCGTGCCGTAGCAGCCGGTGAGTTGCCGTCGCCGAGCGAATTTCACAACTCAACCTATTACAAAGTGCGCGTGTCTGGTGTCGGTGTTGCTTGGCGCGAGAAGCACCAAGAATTTTGTTACCGGCCACCGAGCGTCTGGTTATCCGATGAGATGTGCCAAAGAGTGTGCGGGCTGCCGCTTATCGCCGAGCATCCGCTCTCGGCCACGCTGGATGGTCCGGCGTTCTACCAAAGAATAGTGGGGATCTGTTTGTTTGGTTTTGTTGAAGGCGACGAGCTTATGGCGATCGCCAGGGTGATCGACGATCAAGCGGCGGCAATTATCGAAGCCGGCAACTGGGACACGAGCCCCAGCGTAGCTTTCGAGCCGGAACAGAATGTCCTGCTGAAAGTCGGCGACGACAAGCTGCTGGTCGAGGACAACCCCGTGCTGCTCGACCATCTGGCGTTGGTCAATACCGAGCACGGTAGGAAAGGGGTGTGGAACCGTGCCAAGGATGGCGCCAACTTGGGCGTCGAGCTTTCTGAAGAAGGATGAAACAAAATGGCTACTGATAAGGACAAGCTGGAGCGAGCGGCAGAGCTGCAGAAGGCGATCGATGCAGCGGCTCGCAAGAAGGACGCCAATATCGACCCTGGCACCGAACGCGCCGCTGGCGGCAGCAGCGGCGAGCATCTCGACAAGATCCTCACCCATCTCGACGATTGCATTAAACGCCTGGACGCCCGACTCGACGCCATGTCGAAGCGCCTGGGCGACGCCATGGACGACGATGCGCGCCGCCGCCGCGACGATGACGAGTCTCGCCGCCGCAAAGACGCGCGCCGCGGCAAGGACGACGACGATGAGACCGAAGAGGAAGAGCGCTTGCGCCGCGAGGAAGAAGGCCGGGAACCTGGCGAGGCGCGCGAAGTGGTTGCCGATACCGATGCCCGGCGCCGCATTGCCTTAGCCGATGCGCAGCAGAGGGCGGACGCTTGCGCGGCGGCCTGGGGTGGGCGTGCTGATGCCCCGTTGGTGGGCGAGTCAGTGCGGGCCTACCGATGCCGACAGCTTCGGCGCTATCAGCGCCATTCGAAGAAATTCGCAAAATCTGATCTGGAAACGATTTCTGATCCGAACGTGTTCGGAGAAATCGAAGCCTCCATTTACGCGGACGCCACGGCTGCTGCTTCCGATCCTGACAGCGTGCCAGCAGGCACGCTTCGCATGATCAGCAAAAAGATGCCGACCGGACACACGGAAATTACCTTCGTCGGCTCACCTCATGCATGGATGTCGCAATTCTCGCGCGGCCGTTCACGGTTCGTGACTAAGATCAACCCGAAGGCCAACGATACGTGAAGGCGATCCGAACCAAATTCGACTGAATCCGGAGCTGAAGATTTCTCCTCTGTCGGCCAATGCGCGCAACTCGGTAGTTCTCAGAGTAGGCAATCCTGCGGGCTTGGGCTCCCGTTACATTGTGATTATCTACCCTCTTCGGCGGCGACGCATGGCAATTCCCGCGTGGCTCCAAATGCGTTGCTCAATTTGCATATCGTAGCATGGCCCAATACGGTGACGGAACAGCCCCCGGGGTTCGATTGGCACCTCAGTAGGTATTGTCGAAAGTCGCGTGAGGCGTCATCGGTCAACAGTGGCACCTCGAGTTGGTTTCCGCGATTCGGGTAATGGGTGGCTGTCCACATGGCTGCCGCATCGGCATAGAGGACATCTACATTGCCTTCGCGAACTAGGACGCCACTGAGCGACACTTTAGCCTCCCTCGCCGCTAAGTCTTTTCCGTCAAGTAGGAATGTTTCAAGTGAGATGTGCTGATAACCGAGTGCTTGTTCACGCTCCTGATTGCGCGCCTCCTCCGTTCGTTGGGTCGCTCGTTGCGTGGCAGCGGCGACCGCAGACTGTCGGCATTGCTCGCGCTGCTGCTCGATAGCAGCAAGGCGGCTTGGCCGACTACCTTGCTCCTGTAAGACTTTGGGCACCATGCCGATTGCATAGTATGGGTTTAGGAGAAAAAGCGGGCTGGTCTCGTTTGTCGTTGCGACCGCGGTATCTCGCTCCGCTATCTGATCGCAATCGGCCAGAGCCGCCGCCAATACATTGTCCATTGGCGTTTGTGATTGCGCGGCAGACTGTGAAGTTATCGGTTGCTGCACACCTGTTGGCACCAGGACTACGGCTGTCTCGGGCTGAGCTAGAAAAGTGATGCGTTCTTGTATCACGCTCACCATGCACGGCCTGGAACTGGCAAGTACTTCTATGGCGGCGCTGGTTTTTCCGACCAGCTCGCAACGTGTGTTTCTGTCTCTGATCCAAGCAAGTTGTGCGGCAACGAATTTCGGCTGATCGGGCGCTGGAATCCGAGCCTTACGTTTTTGGAAGGCGACGCCAAGCTCGCGATCTAATCGGGCCAATTCCGCATCCGCGCAAATAAGCCGCGCCGCCGCCGTCTTTGCTTGGGCACAATCAAAACTTGGTTTCTCGCTGCCGCGCGGCACCAATGTCTGTTCCTGCGATGCACTCGCTTCAGGCGATTGAGCCAGCGCGACCGGCGACAATGATGCGCAAGCAAGAAGAACCGACGCGATTTTAAACAGTCGCACCTCTCTCTCCCGGCCCTGGTGATCGGGGAGTTGAGAAGCCTCGGTTAGGAGAGCCGCATACGCCTTTAGGCTTTCGCCCTGAACATGCGCGCATGCCTCCCCGACCATACTGGTCGAGGAGTGCTTTGACGGCGCACTTGTGCCGCTAACCGAGGGGTTCTCACGCCCCAAGAGGGCTCAACGGGCCTTCCCGGCCTGAAACTATAGCAGCATTTACTACCGTGCTGAAATAGAAACGGCCCGCGGCATCAGCCGGGGCCGTGTAAAATGATGCGAGCCGCATTCGCGCAGGTCCTTAACAGGAACCCCAAGCGCCGCGTGCGATGCAACACTTGGGGCCCAAGGCAGGCGTCGAAACACGGTACTGGGACGCGCTGCCCCGGCAAAAACCGGAGCACGCCGCGTCCCAACATTCCACGCAGCTTTGAGATTAAGGTTACACACCCGGCCTGAAGGTCCTGCCCTAACGGCGCGAGAGGGCTGTCATCACTAATGAGGTTTGGCTAAGAAGAGCTCATCGCTTAGGTTGATTCCTTGTGATGAAGTGGTGATCAAGCTGCCGCAGTTGTTGGTCGCACTTTGAAAGCCGGCCGCGACATACTGCCTCAATAGGGCAATGCCGGCGTCGACCGTCAAATCGGTTGGAGCGAGTCCGTTCAAGTCCGCCCCGCTAATGCCGGTGATCTCGTGAGTGCCCGCCGCGGTCCCGTTGGTTACCCAGAGGCCCTCCAGGCCCGCTGCGTCAAGGCCCTCGAACAGCACCTCGTGCTTGAAGACCGTTAGATCGGTTGGCTCGAGCCCGCCGGACCACGCCCCGCTAATGCCGGTGATCTCGTGAGTACCGGCCGCGGTCCCGTTAGTCACCCAGAGGCCATTGTCGCCACCACTGAACAGCACCTCGTTGTTGAAGACCGTTAGATCATAAGGACGGACCACGTTGGTGATCTCGGACGCGCTCTGACCATTGTACATCCAAAGGCCATACCGACCGGTCGCGTCTGCGCCACCGAATAGGACCTCGTTGTTGAAGACCGTTAGATCATATGGATCGACCCCGGCCGAGTACGCCCCGCTGACCGTAATCTCGTGAGTGCCCGCCGCAGTCCCGTCGGTCACCCATAGGCCAGCGATGTTAGCCGCGTCCTCGCCGGCAAAGAGTACCTCGTTGTTAAAGACCGTTAGATCGGATGGATGGACCCCGCCGTAAGCCGCGCCGTTAACAGAGATCTCGTGAGTACCCGCGGCGGTCCCGTTGGTTACCCAGAGGCCCTGGAGGTCGGCTGCGTCAATGCCTCCAAACAGCACCTCGTGCTTGAAGACCGTCAGATCGTATGGATCGACCCCGCCGGAATAGGCGCCACTGACAGCGATCTCGTGAGTACCCGCGGCGGTCCCCTCGGTTACCCAGAGGCCATAGTTACCGGGCAGCAAGCGAGCGAACAGAACTTCGTTGTTAAAGACCGTCAGATCGCCGAACGATCCGCCGCTGATAATCTCGTGAGTACCAGCCGCAGTTCCGTTGGTCGTCCAGAGGCCCTCACCTATGCCAGTCGTACCATAGCCAACGAAGAGCGCCGCCCCGTGGAAGACGGTGATGTCCGGATAAGCGCCTCCGGAAAAGAGCCCGCCAGAATACGCCCCGCTAATGCCGGTGATCTCGTGAGTACCGGCGGCAGTCCCGTTGGTTACCCAGAGGCCCTCCAGGCCGGCTGCGTCAACGCCCTCGAAAAAAGCGAGTGTCATCTGCCTGTCCCCCCAGTCGCCCCATTCATGGCTCGAATCGTGATTACCCGCAATCGTCATTTAAAGCAGCGGGACGGCGGCAATGCTCGCCCCGTTTAGTAGCTGTCTACCGCTGAAAGCCACAGAGACAGGCGGCGTTGACCCGGCAAGAATCTACCGAACCTGGCATTCGACGTTCTCCAACATCAGCACCAGGCGCAGCGATATGGCCGCATTCGGCAGGATCGGCGGCGCCGGCGCGGCGGCTGCTGCGAGCTGTTGCGCGACGTAGCGCCAAATCGGTCGCGCTCCGCGATCTTCCGGCAGATGCCGCATCAACTCGCGCACGTCAGCAAGCGTCCTGAGCGTCACGACCGAGGGGATGACCAGCGGCCACGGAAGACGGCGCGACCAGTCCAGTCGTCGCTCCTTTGGCTTTGCTACCCGAATTTAGCTGCGCCCAGTCTTTGTGTGGTGCCGGATGTCGGACATTGGAGCGCACCATGCGTGATGGCTGCTCTTACAGGCGTTGTTCATGACCGCCAGGGTGCTGCCGGCCCCGAGCACAACCACGGCCAGGACAATCAACAAGGGGGCTTTCATGGCGACCTCGCTAATGCGGGCCCCCCGACTAACCCCCCGGTTCTCCGAATTATCGTTTGCTCAAATGAACCCAAACTGAACGTCCTGGGCCCCCGCGCTTTGCCGCCTGTGGGCCTCGCCCATGCCTTTTCCGGGCCCGGATGACCCGACCATGGCGGGCAGGATGCAAACGCGCCAGCGGGCTCCGTATTCGTTACCCGGTGCGTTACCCAGCCGTTAAATCGTAAATCTTATTTCGTAATATCAATGGCTTATGCATAAAATCACGTCATTTGAAGTGAAGAAAACGGGGGTCGCGCCAAACGCCCGCTTAACGCTGGAACTTAATGATCGGGCAACGGCTGCCGGCTTTCGCTGTCCCCTCGTAAGGGTTTCGGATCAAAAGACAATCGGCCTTCGCCAATGGCAGCATCATGGAGCTGTCCTGGACCGGCCTGGACCGGGAAGGCCAGCGCGATCCCGCTATCGGAACCCTTGCTTCGCGCCCCACGCTGGCTGGATGGCGGCAACACCGCCCTGACGCAACGCCGATTCGGTTCGCGAAGTCGTTCTTCAGGCAGCCCTTGGCCGTGCATCGGGTGGGCGACCGGGCGGGTGGACGATGCTGTTTTTAGAGCCGTGTGGCCCGCGTACAACGGACTAACGCGGCCAAAAGCGTTACTGTCTGGCTGCTCACTTTTGCGATTCCTTGTAGAGGAGACTGCATGAATAGAGTTCTGGTGGCTTCTCTTTCTTTGCTCACCTTTTCTTTGTTCTCATTGCTGTCGGGCTCGGTGCTGGCAGCCGACATGCCTGCGGCACCGTCAACCTACAAGGCGCCACCCCCGGCGCCGGTCTATAGCTGGACTGGATTTTATGTGAACGCCGGCGGCGGCTATGGCATGTGGGCAGCTGATACCACGACGGTCATTCCGGCCGGCTTCGCCGGTGCGGGGACCTGCATCCTTTGTGTCCCGCAAACCCAAGGCGGCCAGGGCTATTTCGGCAGAGTGGGCCTCGGCTACGATTATCAGTTCAGCGTTCCTATCGGACACTGGACTCCTCAATTCGTGGCCGGTCCATTCGCCGACACGGACTTCTCCAGTCTCAAGGGCACCATCCAGGACCAGAACCCGTTCTTTGCGGGCACGACAACGGAAAACTGGTCGTGGGCGGCCGGCGCGCGCATGGGCGTGTTGGTGACGCCGCAGATTCTGTCCTACGTCAACGGCGGGTACACACAGACGCACTTTACCAGTGCGACAATGGTCACCACGTTTCCCGGCCCGGCGACAGGCTTCTCGACGCCGGCGTTCTCGGCGGGGGGCTGGTTCCTTGGCGGCGGCGTGGAGACCACGTTAGCGCCCATCTTGCCTGCCGGTTGGTTCTTGCGCAGCGAATATCGCTATGCGTCCTACGGTACCCAAAATCTCTCGGACACCTGCGCGACACCGGCCTTGTGCGGGGCGGGCGTCGCTGCCACCATCACATTTCACCCCGCAGTGCAAACCATCAGCACGGAACTCGTCTACAAGTTTAATTCGCCGGTGGCGGGCGCAACAGCTGACCTGCCGCCCATGGCCTACAAGGCCCGACCCTTGCCCGCGTCGGCACCTAGTTGGACAGGGATCTATCTGGATGCCGGCGGCGGCTATGGCATATGGGCGGCCGATACCACGACGGTCATTCCCGCCGGTTTCCCCGGCGCGGGGACCTGCATCCTTTGCGCAACGCAAACCCAAGGCGGCCAGGGTTATTTCGGAAGAGTGGGCGTCGGCTACGACTATCAGTTCAGCATCCCCATCGGACACTGGGCTCCTCAATTCGTGGCCGGGCCATTCGCCGACACGGACTTCTCCAGCCTCAAGGGCACCATCCAGGACCAGACCCCGTTGTTTGCCGGCACGACGACAGAAGACTGGTCGTGGGCGGTCGGCGCCCGCGTCGGGTGGCTGGCGACGCCGCAGATCCTGTCCTACGCCAACGGCGGCTATACACAGACGCACTTCACCAGCGCGGGCATGGTCTATACCGGTACGCCGAGCGGTCTTCCCGCCGGCACGGTCTCCGGGGCGTCGACGCCGGCGTTCTCGGCGGGGGGCTGGTTCCTCGGCGGTGGCGTGGAGACGACGTTAGCGCCGCTCTTGCCTGCCGGTTGGTTCTTGCGCAGCGAATACCGCTATGCGTACTACGGTAGCCAAAATCTCCCGGACACCTGCACGACACCTGCTTTGTGCGGGACGGCCGTCGCTGACACCATCACGTTCCACCCCACGGTACAGACGATCAGCGCCGCACTCGTCTACAAGTTCAACTGGTTCGGCGCCGTCAATCGCTGATCATCGAAGCTTCTTGACGATTGAAGCCCGGGGCTGCGTCCCCCGGGCTTTTTTGCATCGCTGCCAGTGCGCGACAATGACCGGTGGAATGCCTAGCGCTGGAATCGTACGATGGTGCAGCGGCTGCCCGCTTTCGCGGCCGGCTCGTTAGGCTTCCGGATCAACAAACAATCGGCCTTTGCCAGCGGCGCCATCATGGAGCTGTCCTGAACCGGGAAGGGGGTTGCCACCCAGCCCTCCGGACTTTCCTTCAGCGCCGCGCGCAGATAGTCGGCGCGCTCGTCATTCTGCGGAAGGTCGCAGCCGAGCAGCGCGGATTCGGTCGGCATGGTCAGATCGCGGCGTCCGGCGAGGCGGCGGATGAGCGGCACGAGGAACAGGAAGGCGCAGACAAAGGCCGAGACCGGGTTGCCGGGAACGCCGAGGACCTGCATCGCGCCGAGCCGGCCGTGCATCAGCGGACGGCCGGGCCGCAGCGCCAATTTCCAGAACGACAATTCCATGCCCTCGGCGGTAAAAGCCTTCTGCACCAGATCGTACTCGCCTACCGAAGCCCCGCCGGAGGTGATGAGAATGTCGGCGCCGCATTCGCGCGCGCGCCGGATCGCCGCGACCGTATCGTCGAGCCGGTCGGCGACGATGCCGAAGTCCACGGCCTCGGCGCCTTCCGCGCGCGCCAGCGCCGCGAACGCGAAGGTGTTGGAGCTGACGATCTGGCCGGGTCCGGGTTGCACGCCGGGCGGCACCAGCTCGTCGCCGGTCGCGAACATGGCGACTTTCGGCCGGCGGTGTACGGGAACGAGCGGATGGTTCATGGCGGCGGCGAGCGCAAGGTCGCGCGCGGTGAGCCGATGGCCGGCGGGCAGAAGCGCGTCGCCTTCTGTGAAGTCGAGCCCTTGCGCGCGGATGTGGCGACCCTTGGCAGTCGGCCGTTGCACCTCGACGCAATCGCCCTCGCGCTTGGTGAATTCCTGAATCACCACCGTGTCGGCGCCTTCGGGAACGACACCGCCGGTGAAAATGCGCGCCGCCTCACCGCGATCCACGGTGTGGGCAAAAGGCCGGCCGGCTGCGACCTCGCCGATGATTTTAAGGCGCGCCGGCGCGTTCGCTATATCGTCGGCGCGGACGGCATAACCGTCCATTGCCGATACGTCGGCCGGCGGCTGGGTGCGCCTGGCCTTGAGCGGCAAAGCCAGGACGCGGCCGTCGGCGTCGGCGAGCGGCGCTTCTTCGGCGGGAAGCGGCGCTGCGTGCGCGAGCACGCGTTCAAGCGCGTCAGCGACCGACAACAACGCCACCGCTTCACTCCTTTGCGCGATAATGACCGCTGCGGCCGCCGCGTTTCTCGACGAGCCGGATACCCTCGATGCGCATGCCGCGGTCGACCGCCTTCACCATGTCATAGATGGTCAGGCAGGCGATGGCGACGGCGGTCAGCGCCTCCATCTCGACGCCGGTTTGTCCCGTGACCTTGACCCGCGCGCTGACATGAATGCCGGGTAGCTTGGCGTCGGGCCTGAGATCGACCTCGACCTTGGAAATGGAAAGCGGGTGGCAGAGCGGGATCAATTCGTGGGTGCGCTTGGCTGCCATGATGCCGGCGATGCGCGCGGCGCCAAGGACGTCGCCCTTTTTGGCGTCGCCGCGTTGCACGACAGCGAGCGTCGTGGCTTGCATCAGCACGCGCCCCTCGGCGAGCGCTTGGCGTTCTGTCGCGGGCTTCGCCGAAACGTCCACCATGCGGGCCTCGCCGCGGGCGCCGAGATGCGTGAGATTTTTCCGCGGCGCCACGGCGTTCACCGCGCCGGAGCGAGCGCGGCGCTGCGGGTGAGCAGCGCGCGCGTTGCCGCGGCGACATCGTTCTGGCGCATCAAGCTTTCGCCGACGAGGAACGTCGAAATGCCGGCTTTGGCTAATCGCGCAAGATCGTCCGGCGCGAAGATGCCGCTTTCGGCGACGACGACATGGCCGGCCGGCACCGAGCCGATCAGGCGTTCGGAGGTTGCGAGCGTCGTCTCGAAGGTTTTCAGATTGCGGTTGTTGATGCCGATCAGTCGTGATTTCAGGCGCAGCGCGCGGGTCAGCTCGTGCTCGTCGTGGACCTCGACCAGCGCGTCCATGTCGAGCGCAAAGGCCGCCGCTTCGAGCTCCGCCGCGGCCGTATCGTCGACCGCCGCCATGATGATGAGGATGCAATCGGCGCCGGCGGCGCGCGCTTCCGCTACCTGGTAGGGCTCGTACATGAAATCCTTGCGCAGCACCGGCAAGCCGCAGGCCGCGCGCGCCGCGCGCAGATGATCGAGCGAGCCCTGGAACGAGGGCGCGTCGGTCAGCACGGACAGACACGTCGCGCCACCGGCCTGATAGGCTGCCGCCAGCGCCGGCGGATCGAATTTTTCGCGGATCAGTCCCTTCGACGGGCTCGCCTTCTTGATTTCGGCAATGAGCGCATAGTCGCGCGCCGCGAGCCGCCGCTCGATCGCGGCGAAAAATCCGCGCGGCGCGCTCGCCGCCTTGGCTTCCCATTCAAGCGCCGCCAGCGGCCGCCGGCGCTTTGCCGCGGCAATCTCTTCGCGCTTATAGACGGCGATGTCGGCGAGAATGTCAGCCATCGTTCGAGACCACGATCAGCCGCTCGAGCCGTGCTTCGGCTTCGCCGGAATCGACCGACTGGGCGGCAAGCTCGACGCCGTCCTTCAGCGTCTTGGCTTTGCCCGCGACCAGCAGTCCCGCTGCGGCATTAAGGAGCGCGACGTGGCGAAACGCGGAATCCTTGCCGGCGAGGACGCCGCGCAAGGCGCCGGCATTCGCCGCCGCATCGCCGCCGCGCAAGGCTTCCGGCTTGGCGCGCGGCAGGCCGACGTCCTCGGGCGAAATCTCGAAGCTCGTGATGACGCCATTTTCGAGTGCGGCAACGCTGGTCGGGCCAGCGGTGGTGATCTCGTCGAGCCCGTCGGAGCCGTGCACCACCCAGGCCCGCTCGGCGCCGAGATTTTTCAAAACCTGCGCCAGCGGCTGCGTCCATTGCCGCGAGAACACGCCGACCATCTGCCGCCGCACGCCCGCCGGGTTGGAGAGCGGCCCGAGCAGGTTGAAGATTGTCCGCGTGCCGAGCTCGAGGCGGGTCGGCGCGACATTCTTCATCGCCGGATGATGCGCCGGCGCAAACATGAATCCGATCCCGGCCTCGCGGATGCAGCGCCCGATCGCCTCCGGCGTCAGATCGATATTGACGCCGAGCGCGGCGAGCACGTCGGCCGCGCCCGAGCGCGACGACAGCGCCCGATTGCCGTGCTTGGCGACCGGAACGCCGGCGCCGGCGACGATCAGCGCGGCGCAGGTGGAGATGTTGAACGAGCCCGAGGCATCGCCGCCGGTGCCGACAACATCGACGGCGTCGGGCGGCGCCGCCACCCGCAGCATTTTGGCGCGCATGGCGGAGACTGCGCCGGTGATTTCTTCGACGGTCTCGCCGCGCACGCGCAGCGCCATCAATAGTCCGCCCATCTGCGAGGGCGTCGCTTCGCCCGACATCATCTGCTCGAAGGCGCCGGCCGCTTCCTCGCGCGTTAGCGCCGCGCCGGTCGCGACCTTGCCGATGAGGGCCCTGAATGCGTCGGTCATGATCGGACTCTCAATTCGCCCGCGCCGGCATTTTTCGCGGCGCGGTCTGCGGTGCGCTTTGCGTGCTTTGCCGCCGGCCGCTCGACGCATTCCAAGACGCGGCGATGTCGAGAAAGTTTTGCAGTATCAGGTGGCCATGCTCCGAGGCGATGCTCTCGGGATGAAATTGCACGCCGTGCACCGGCAGGTTTTTGTGCGCGACCCCCATGATGAGGCCGTCCTCGGTGTCCGCGGTCACCGTCAGCTCGTCCGGCAGGCTGCCGCGGTCGATCACCAGCGAATGATAGCGGGTCGCCCAGAACGGCGCGTTGATGCCGCGAAAAATTCCGCTGCTGCCATGGCGGATCTCCGACAGCTTGCCGTGCACCGGCAGCGGCGCCCGCACCACCTTGCCGCCGAAGGCGTCCCCGATCGCCTGGTGGCCGAGACAGACGCCAAGGATCGGGATTTTGGCGGAAACTGCCGCGATCAGGTCGAGGCAGATGCCCGCCTCTTTCGGCGTGCAGGGGCCGGGCGAGAGCACGATGGCGTCCGGATCGGCGTCGACGACGGCGGCGCTGGTGATCTTGTCGTTACGGTGGACGCGGACCTCCGCCCCCAGTTCACCGAGATAGTGCACCAGGTTGAAGGCGAAGCTGTCGTAATTGTCGATCAGGACGATCATGATGCCCGAACCAAACGTCTGGCCGGGGTCTTAGCGCAATTCGCGCGCGGATGAAACGTTGCCCGCGCCGCAGCCCTCACCGCGCCAAAACCGGGCGCGCCAGCGCGCGCCACGGGCCGCCATCGGCGGGGTAAACGAGACGGGGAGTTAGCGCGCGGAATCTCGCGCCGCCGCCAGGCGATCCGCCGAAACCAGGCGCACCTCGCGGGCCTGGCCATACGGATGGCGCGTGTCGCGCAAGCAGGCGGCTTCGAAATAGGGCCAAGCTTGTTTCGAGCAGTCCTTCGCCAGCGGTCGCGTATCGGCCCGATCGGCTTTGGCGCCGGGCAGCGATCCACGGGCTTCGACCTGGGGTGACAGACTGAGGGTGCCCACGAACGAGGCCGCTACGATCGCAGCGGCGGCGATGGCGTAAACGGTTTTGAGCATGACACCGGTCCCTGTGATGCGCCCTTTTCTGCGGAGGGTCGCGGCTTGACTGGGTGGCATTCTGGTCAGCACAAGCCATGTCCTCGTTGATGGCCGTCACAATTTTGCCGTTTCCAACACCGCCCTGAAAACCAACGTGAATTGCCAAAGTTTCCGTGCGCGCCGCCAATTTTTCCGTCCTCCCCTGATGACAAGTTCACACCGCGCCTTGCGGCGCGGCCGGGCGCGGGCTAGACCGCCGCCATGCCGCGCATAGCCCTGTTCGCCGGGTCGTTCGATCCCATGACCAACGGTCACCTCGAGGTCGTGCGAAGCGCCGTGCGCCTCGCCGACCGCCTGGTGCTGGCCATCGGCATCCATCCCGGCAAGGCGCCGTTGTTCTCGGCCGAGGAACGGCTCGCCGTGCTGGAGGAGATTTGCGGACCGCTCGCCCGCGCTGCGGGCTGCGAAATCGCCTGCACCACCTTCGCCGACCTTGTCGTCACCGCGGCCCGGCGGGCCGGCGCCACGATGCTGATCCGCGGCGTGCGCGACGCCACCGATTTCGATTACGAGATGCAGATGGCCGGCATGAATGGCGCCATGGCGCCCGAAGTACAGACCGTATTCATTCCCGCTTCGCCGGCGGTGCGCCCGATCACCGCCACGTTGGTGCGGCAGATTGCCGGCATGGGGGGCGACGTCTCGGCCTTCGTGCCCGGGCCGGTTGCGGAGCGGCTGAAAAAGAAGTTCGCGAAAGGCTGAAAAATCTCATCCGGGAGATGACATGACCCGCATCCTTGCCGTACTGTTCGCCATTATGTGTGCAGCACCAGTTCTTGCCGAAACCCTCCCGCCCGGTCTCGACCCGCAAAACACGCTCTACCTCGACACCAAATACGGCCGGGTGATCATCAAGTTGAATACCGAAGTGGCTCCGCTCCACGCCGAGCGGCTGAAATTGCTCGCCCGCGAGCATTTTTACGACAACGTGCCGTTCCATCGCGTCATCGACGGCTTCATGGCGCAGACCGGCGATGGCAAATACGGCAACGGCACCGGCGGTTCGAAATACCCGGACCTCAAGGCCGAGTTCTCTCAGGTGCCGTTCAAGCGCGGAACCGTCGGCATGGCCCGCGCCGGCAATCCCAATTCGGCCAACAGCCAGTTTTTCATCATGTTCGCCGACGGCTCGTTCCTCAACGGCCAGTACACGGTGGTTGGCGAGGTCGTCCGCGGCATGGACGCAGTCGACAAGCTCAAACGCGGCGAGCCGCCGGCCGATCCCGACCGCATCATCCATATGCAGGTGGCGGCCGACGCCAAGCCGTAAGGCAAGTAGTAACGATCCATGCGCGCGGCCGGCAAGACGATTGTTGCGGTCTGCGCGACCATCGGCCTTGGCTGCCTTGGCGGGCTGCCTGCGGCGGGCCAAACATCGAAACTGAATCGTTTGCCGCCGGCGCGGGCGCCTTGCAGCGTCTTGAGCGGGCACCCCTGTCATCCGTCATTCTGCGGCGTCTTCCATCGCGGCCCGTGCTTTCCCTATGACCTGCCGCCGCTCGGCGAGTCGTTGCGGCTGACCATCGTCTCGACCGATGACAACGACCCGACGGGCAAGCCGGCCGGCGGCGCCGACACGAGTGCCGGCGAGCATGATGCGAGTAAGGACGATCACGCGCTCGATACGATCCGCGACATGTTCGCGGCATTGCGGGCGTGCTGGATTCCGCCGCCGAAGGATGAAGCGCGGCACGGCATGGAATACACCATCCGCTTCGCGTTTAAGCGCGACGGCGAGATGATCGCCCCGCCGCGCATGACCTATGCGAGCCACGATGCGCCGGCCGACGTGCGCAATGTCTATCGCGACGCCGTGAACGCCGCGCTTGCGCGCTGCACGCCGCTCCATTTCAGCGAAGGCATGGGCGACGCCGTCGCCGGGCGCCCGATCGCCATCCGCTTCGTCGACGACCGCACCATCGGCGACAAGTCCGGAAAATAGCTTCGCATCTCCGCTCATTCCCGCGCCGGCGGGAATCCAGTAGGAGTGGGGGCATGCGCACAGACCTGTTCGATTTCACCTTGCCCGAGGACCGCATCGCGCTGCGACCGGTTTCTCCGCGCGATGCCGCGCGGCTCCTCGTGGTGCGGGGAGGCGCGGCGACCGAGCTCGAGGACCGCACGATGCGCGACTTGCCGGGTCTGCTGCGGGCCGGCGATGCGCTGGTCGTCAACGACACCAAAGTGATTCCGGCGAGCCTCACTGGCCGCCGCATCGGCCGCGGCGATCGGGAGCCTGCCATCGCCGCGACGCTGATCGAGCGGCTCGACGGCTCGCGCTGGAACGCCTTGGTGAAACCGGGCAAGCGCCTCGCGATCGGCGACGTCGTGCGTTTCGGCAGCGAGGGCCGGGTGTGCTTCCTCGACCAGCTCGACGCCACCGTCGAGGCCAAAGGGGAGGGCGGCGCGGTGACGCTCGCCTTCGCCTTTCATGGCGCCGTACTCGATCAGGCGCTGGCGGAGCGCGGCGACATGCCTTTGCCGCCTTATATTGCCGGCCGCCGCCCGGTCGACGAGCGCGACCGCACCGACTACCAGACCATGTTCGTGCGCGAGGAGGGTTCCGTGGCGGCGCCGACCGCCGGTCTGCACTTCACCGACGCCCTCGTGCAGGATTTGCGCACGCGCGGCATTGCGCTGCATCGCCTGACGCTGCATGTCGGCCCCGGCACCTTCCTGCCGGTCAAGGCCGAAGACACGTCCGCTCACCATATGCAGCCGGAATGGGGTGTCGTCAGCGCCGAGACCGCGGCGGCGCTCAATGCCACGCGGCGCGCCGGCGGACGCATCGTGGCGGTCGGCTCGACCGCGCTGCGGCTACTGGAAAGCGCGGCGGCGGAGGACGGCACGCTGGCGGCATTTTCCGGCGAGACCGCGCTGTTCATCACGCCGGGCTACCGCTTTCGCGCGGTCGACGCGATGCTGACCAATTTCCATCTGCCGCGCTCGACCTTGTTCATGCTGGTGAGCGCTTTCTGCGGGCTGCCAACGATGCAGCGCGCCTACGCGCATGCCATCGAAACCGGCTACCGGTTCTATTCCTACGGCGATGCTTGTTTGTTGTTCCGGGAGGTTCGTTAGAGCGCGTCCAAGAAAAGTGGAAACCGGTTTTCCGTCCGGACGCGCGATAAAACAAGAACTTAGAGCGGGATGACGATTCGAAGATAAGTCATCCCGCTCTAGCTGCGGGTGCCGGAGAACGAAGAGCTGCCGAACGCTCCCAGTTTCACGCTGCCGCTGATGTTATCACCATTGATCGTGCCGGTGAATTCGAGCGTCATTGGCATGGGGTCGGTGATCGATACCTTCCACGACGCTTCGTTGCCATTGACCGTACCGTCGAAAATGTCCGCCGAATTTCCCTCGGTCGCTTGGCTACCCGTGAGCGCATTGCCGTCGGTCTTCACCGAAAGGGTGGCCTGACGGTCGCCCATTGGCGTCAACACCAAGAGATTCCAGTTGCCATCTGCGCTCATGTAACGATCC
>Ga0187860_1000963_pt1 | contig 26702 bp, 18 predicted proteins | sample June2016WEW_10_4_FD_132981 | JGI IMG/M metagenome (GOLD analysis project Ga0187860, IMG submission 132981) | Peatland microbial communities from SPRUCE experiment site at the Marcell Experimental Forest, Minnesota, USA - June2016WEW_10_40 | ecosystem: Environmental > Terrestrial > Soil >...
CAGCCCCTTGTTGGTCCACCTGGCAAAGGCATAGACGTTTCAGGTGAACCAGGAGAATACCATTCAACTAGCCTTGATGCACCTTTGTTTAAGCAAAGGGTCGAAATCACCAAGTTCACCAAGCAGAGCAAAGTAATTGACTTTGGCGGTTCACCCTTTCGAGAAGGAAACTTCCTTTACATGGACGTTGAAGAAGCAGTTCTAAAACCCAAAGATGCAGCAGGCTCCGCCTAAGTTCTCATGTTCAACTGTTATATGGTAATGTTGATTAAGCAATTGTACTCCTAAGAACAGGCTAAGGCTGGAGTTGCATTTGGATGGTTGAAAAAGAAGTTGTCGGCAACCTCAACGTTGTTTGGCTCTGCGGAGGAACAACCGCGGACATCACTCCAGCGCAACCCCTTAAGTTCAACATGAACGATGCCTGCGACAAAATCAAAAAAAGCTGCAAAATCCGCGTGAAATCCCCGATGGTTCTGATGTTTGACTACTTCAAGCTTGACGTGAGCCTCTTCGATGGGGGACGCATGTTAATTAAGAACGTGCATGACAAAGAAACCCCGCTTAAAGCCTACCGAGACATCCTAAAGGCAATCAACGTGACAATTTAGAAGAAAGCTGCCAATTAAGAAGCGAAATTTTTTATTAAAACGAAATAAAGAAAAGAAAATGTTGGCCTTGGTGTTTAGAAGTGGCTTTTTGATGGTGGCTTGGGCGGCACTCGGTTGGGTTGAAGTGCTATTCTGAGGTCTATAATCCTGTAGGTAACGGCTGCTTTCATTGCGGCTAACCCGTAGATGAACCCCTTTTTGAACATGGCCCGTATGTAGCTTGGTCGTTCGTAGAAGCTTGACCACGCTTTTGCACGGAGCTTGCGGAGTTCCTGGATTGTCATCGTTGGTGTTTCGAAGGTTGGTGTGGCGGTGTCGTAGTGGTCAAAGTTTGTGTCTTTTAGCCAACCCTTCTCTTTAACCAAGTAGTAGAGGGGTGTGCCGGGGTAGGGTGTGGCTATTGTGTAGGAAGCCATGTAGGTGGGTGCAATCTTTTGGCAGAGCTTTATTGTGGCCCATGCGGATTCTTTGGTTTCGCCTGGGAAGCCGAGGACAACGTTGGGGTCGGGTTTCATCCCTGCCTCCACAGTCCACTGGAAGGCTTTGACGGTTTGCTCCAAAGTGATGCCTTTTCGCATTTCGTTGAGAACGTTTTGTGCGCCGGATTCGACACCGTACCACATGGATTTGCAACCTGCCTGAGCCATTTTCTGCAGTAGTTCTTTGGTTACCATGTCAACTCGGGTTCCAGCCACCCAGTTAACGTTGAGGTTTCTCTTGATAATTTCGTCGCATAAATCAGCGGTGAATTTTTGGTCTACTGTGAAGGCTGCGTCGACAAAGGAGAACCATGTTGCGCCAAAGGTTTTCTTGCATTCTTCAAGTTCGTCGCAAACATTTTGGACACTGCGCTTTCGGAATTTTTGCCCATGCATTCGGACTTCTATACAGAAATCGCACCAATAAGAGCATCCGCGGCTTGCAATGATGTCGAACATTATCTTGCCGTACTTTGACGTGGCTTCTAGAGGCCACAGGTGGCGAGCTGGAAAGGGAAGTTCATCAAGGTTCTCTATGTAAGCTCTCTTGGGGTTCCTCACGATCTTACCGTCTTTTTGAGTCGTTGTCCCGATCACATCGTGCCAATCTTTGCCCTGTTCTACGCGTTGAGCAAGTTCGAGCATCGTGTATTCGCCTTCGTTTCTAATGACGGCGTCAAGAGTCGGGAGGTCTTTGAAGGCTTGTTCGTCCTCAAAGGTAACGTGGTGTCCACCGATGATGGTTATGCAGTTGGGAAGCGCTTCTTTGGTAACTTTGAGGATTTGCAGCGCAGACTTGTAGGTTAGGGTGTTGCATGTGACTCCGACGATGTCTGGTTTGCGTTTGCCGATTTCTTCCCTGAAACTTTCATAATTTAAATTGTAGGTTAAGCAGTCAACAACATCAATAACGAATTTGTTCTGCTCCAAAACAGCGGCAACATAGCCTAAACCCAGCGGCGGGAAGGGAGGATGCGGAAAAGATTGACCAGGGTACGGCGGGTTCACAAGAGTAATGTGAGTTTTCATTTTTCTCCCCGAAATCGGTAATATTTTAGTTAAATTAAGTCTCGATGTTAATATAGTTGTCTAGTTTCCCAGAAAAGTCCTCATATTTGCCTGCAAAAGGTAAAAACGAAGAGTCAACACTCAACATTAAACTAAAAGCGAAGAGACCGAAATGGTTAACGGCGGAAAACCATTGACGCGCTCTTCTTGACTGCGCTACTTAAGCCTTCCTGCTTTACCACTCGCATAAACTTGGAAGTGGCTGATTTCTGGCAACTACGCTGAAACTCTCTTTGAATCTTCTCCAGCATATCGTGGTCGAACTCTTTGGTTTTGACTCTCGCCAAATAGTCATACATTTGATCGTAGAGACCTTTGCTTATCACTTCATCGTACAGTTGGCTGCCAGGGCAAGCTATGTAAATGTTGAATTGGCACCAATCCGCCTTCAGCTTTTTGGAAAAGTTGAAGGTTTCGTTCATGTCATCCAGCGTTTCGCCTGGAATCCCCAGCATGAAAGAAGTGACTGTCTGTATACCCGCTTGCCTGCAAAGCTCAAAGGCTTTTACAACATCCTTCAAATCAATGCCTTTGTTGAGTTTCTGCTGGATTCTGGGTGAGCCTGACTCGACACCGAAGAACATTGTTTGGCAGCCTGCGGATTTCATTTCGGATAGTAGTTCTTTGTTAATAAGATCGGCTCGAGTTTCGCAGGTCCATTTCAAATCGACTTTGTTGCTTTTGATTAAGCGACACAGTTCGCTTGTACGTCTTTTGTTTATGGTGAAGTTGTCGCCGACGAAGTAAATGCCTTTTGTGCCGTAGGTTTCGGTCATATACTTTATCTCGTCTATGACGCGTTGAGGTGAGAAAGCTCGGCACGCTGAACCCCAAAGCTCTCTGGTTTCGCAGTAGGCGCATCTGTAGGGGCAACCCCGGTGCACACTCATCGTGTCAACGGGTTTCACAGTTAGGTAGCTGAGTTCACGGTGGTACATGCGCATAGGCAGCAGATGGCGGGCGGGAAAGGGAACTTCATCGAGGTTGTTGATAAATTGGGGCGGGGTTTTGACGGTTTTGCCGTTGATTTTGCATGCGACCCCGGGAATCTGCGCTGCCGCTTGGGGGGTTTCGCCTTTTGCGAGACAGGAAGCCAAAGAAGCCATTGCCTGTTCGCCTTCGCCGACGACTACGTAGTCTATCTCGGGGTGCTCAAGCAGGGTTTGAGGCATGTAGGAGGCATGTGGGCCGCCGACTACGACTTGTGAGTAGGGGGAGACTTCTTTGACTGCTTTTGCCAGCTCAATACAGCGTCCGTATGAGAGGGAGTTGCAGGTTATGCCGACAATTTGAGGCGACCTCTTCTTTATTTCTGATTTGACTTCATCGATGGGTCTTTCAAGCAGGTAATTGTCGTAGATTTCAACTTGGAAGCCGTCTTTCTCCAAAACCGCAGCCACGTAAGCCAAGCCTAAAGGCGGAAGTCTACCCGCCATGCCCCAAGGCGACTTTTCAGGCGCAGCCGCAGTCATAAGCAAAATCAAATGTGTTTTTTCTCCCGTAAGTTTCCTAATTGAGGATGCTGTTTGCTCTTGCCCGAACTGCTCGTCTTGCGTGGGCGAGTATCAGTCGGGTTGCGCCTAGTCCCCACATTTTTCCTTGTTTGAACATGCTCAAAGCGCTGACAAAGTATGCTGGGCTAAGGTAGAAGCTTTGGAATGCTTGTTCTCGGATTTGTGAGAGTTCCTGCATAGTGAAATTGGGAATCTCAAAGGTCGGCGTTGCAGTGTCGTATTTGTCAAAGTCAGTCACCTTCAGCCTCCCACTAGCTTTCACCTCTTCATATAGCGGTGTCCCCGGGTAAGGCGTCGCAATATAGAAGCCGACGTCGTTGGGATTCAACTCCTTCACGAAGCGAATTGTTTCCCAAACGGTTCCTTTGGTTTCGCCGGGGAACCCCAAAATGACGCCTGCAACCGTCATCAAGCCAGCTTCTTTCGCCCATTTGAAAGCCCGTCTTGTCTGCGTTAGCGAGAAACCCTTTCCCATGCTAGTAAGAAGCGTCTTTGAACCTGACTCTACACCGAACCAAACAGCGATGCAGCCAGCTTCCCGCATCTTAACAAATAATTCTCTGGAAACCATGTCCACCCGGGTTTCACAGTCCCACTTGATTTTGAGTCCTCTGCGCATGATTTCGTCGCATATCTCCATCGTCCGTTCTTGGTTAACTGTGAAGGCGTCATCGTAAAACGTAAATTGTGTCGCATAGTAATTTTTGTGCAGAAACTCTAACTCGTCAACCACGTTTTTTGTGCTTCGCATGCGGTATTTTCTGCCGAACATCCTTACGGTTGTGCAGAAGTTGCACCAGTAAACGCAGCCGCGGCTAGTCATAACTGGGTAAGGTATGGTTCCGTATTTGCGCAAGTTCGCTGTGTGCTGCCAAAGATGCAGCGCTGGAAAGGTAAACTGTCAAGGTTATCCAAAGGTGGTCTGTCGGCGTTCCTTTGTAACCCCGATCCATCTCTACAGGTAATGCCGATGAGATCGTGGTACGATTGGCCGTTTTCGAGCCGTTGCGCGAGTTCAAGAATGGTGGTCTCCCCTTCGCCTCTGACTATAATGTCGATTTCGGGGCATTCTCGAAGGGCGTTTTCGTCCCAAAAGGTGACGTGTGGTCCTCCAACGGCAGTTAGGCAGTTTGGCCAAACCTGCTTAGCTATCTTCACTATACATAGCGCTGACTTGTATGTGAGAGTGGTACATGTGACTCCAACTATGTCAGGTTGAACCTTGCGGATTTCCTCTTTGAATTGGCTGTGAGTAAGTTTCTGCGCTTGGCAATCAACCACGTTAACATCAAAGTGGTTCTTGTACAACACGGCGCCCAAGTACCCGAGTCCCAGCGGCATGAAAGGCGGATGTTGATGGGAACCAGCAGGGTACGGTGGATTGACAAGAGTTATGCGAGTTTTCATGTTCTCCCCTAAAGCAATAGAGTTTATGCCTTGTGCTTCATTTACTTTATGCAATACTACATATTTTCCGGCAAGACATCCAAAACATCAGAGAAAATGCAGTGCGGCGTCAAAATCGACGGGATTTTTACTTGGGTATTTCTTTGGGTTTTAGGTGGCATTCTTTTATGTCCATGTAGAGCCAGTTTCGTTTCCAATTTTTGGATTTTTCCTTCTTTTTCTTAGTTTTGAATTTGTCTATGCTCAAAGAATCTTTAAAGAGAGGTGCTTCTACCACGGTGCTGTGGTAGCCTTGTCCGTCTTCGCTGGCTACGTCGATGTTTTTTTCGTCGGCTAGGGATTTGAGTTCCTTGACGGATTCTGGGTCAAGTTTTCTTCCCAGCCATTCTTCGCCGAAAAAGTTGGTGTTGATACAGTTTAAGACTGGTCTTAGGCCGGTGGCCACAGCATCTTTAAGCACTTCGTATGTGTCGCCCTCGTTAGGCATCAAGAAGGCTAACCCCAACTGTTTGGCCATGCTCTCATAGTAGCTTGAGTGTATTATGGCGCAGCCTGCACCAGCTATGTCTCCTGTAACGATGCCTTCGATGCCCGCCTCGTCCTTCAGTTTGCTTAGGGCGTCAAGGATGTCTTCATACGGCTTTTTGATTCTGACAACTTTAAGGAGTGTGTCCAGTGTTTGTGATTGGAGCTGCATCATCTGGAAACTGTGGAATACGTAGGGACGCTGGTATTCGAAGCTGAGCAGACAAGCGACTTGGTGCCCCTGCGCTATGACTTTGTGGTAGGCTAAGCAGCATTCTTTACCTCCGCTCCAGTGGACGACAACTTTCATGCTTTACCCCTCTCCAGTCTGGAAAAGGCACTTGAAAGGGCTATAAACCTTTTCATAAACATAATCTGGGCTTCCACCACAGGCGAAAACAGCAAAAACAAACAATAACATCGGCCCAAGCTTTGGTTCAGTTAAAGCTATTAACTCGCGAATAATCAGAGATAGCAAAAGTTCACCGGAGACGCAACGTGCCAAACCAAGAAAAACATTTGATTCTTTTAATGACTACAGCGCCACCAGAAAACAGCGCATGGTACCTAGGCAAGCGGTTGCCTCCAATCGGGTTAATGTACGTTGCAGCAGCACTTGAAAAAGCAGGCTTTGACGTGCAAATGCTCGACAACTATCTCATGAAAAAGCCAGTAAGTGAACTCAAACAGTTAGTCACAAGTCTTAACCCGAAAATCGTGGGGATTACATGCGGTTCGGCAACCTACAGGCGCTGCATTGAAACTGCAAAAGCAATCAAAGAGGTTCTTCCCGGTTGCAAAATAGTTGTAGGAGGATGGCATGCTTCGTACGTGCCTGATAGCCTACTTGAAAACCCAGAAATCGATTATGTAGTCATGGGTGAAGGAGAACGTGCGGTTACCCAACTTGCTACTTGCATCGTGAACGACAATGAACCTCAAGCAATGACACTTGCTGGTATTGCATGCAGACGCCAAGGCAAAAACATCAAGAACCCGCCAAAATTCATTGAGAACATGGATGAAATTCCATACCCCGCCAGACATCTGCTACCACTTGAACTCTACGACCGAACAATAGAGTACCTAAATGTTAAACCATCCGACGTTATGAGTATCGCGAGAGGATGCGTCTACAACTGTGGTTTCTGTGAAACACGCAAACTGTGGGGTAACATTTGCCGAGCTTTCACTCCCCAAAGGGTTGTCGGCGAAATCAAAGACTTGCAGAGCAGATACGGCACAAAAGGAATCTACTTCATCAACGACAACTTCACTCTTAGAAGAAAAGAAACTCTTGAACTATGCAACCTAATGGTAAAGGAAAAACTCGACTTAGAATGGGTATGCGACACTAGGGTCGATTTAGTTGATCAGGAACTTCTGGAGGCAATGAACAAAGCAGGATGCAAAACCATTTGGTTTGGAGTCGAATCAGGCTCTCAAAGGATCCTTCAACGAATCGGCAGAAACACAACCCTTGAACAGATTGAAAACGCATTCAAACTCTGCCGCAAAAACGGAATGCAGACAGCTTGCTCTTTTATGCTGGGCGTTCCTGACGAGACACTCAAAGAAATGGAAGCGTCACTTAGGTTCGCCAAAAAACTTGATCCTGACTGGTGCATATTTAACATCTTCATTGCTAACCCAGACAGCCGACTCTACCAAGAAGTCTTAGACTCAAAAAACTACACACAACTCGACGACTTTTTACTCGCCGTAAAAACCAAAGAGTGGGACTACAACTCGTTGCTAGCTGTTCAACGCAGGTTCTTCAGGGACTTTCACCGTTCTCCCAAACAAATCATGAAAAGAATAAGGCGTGAAGGCGTCGTGAACTTTGCAAAGCGAAGATTAAATCCCAAAGCACACCAAAACGTTGGAATCGCGTAACTATTTCTTAGCTATCCAACAACTCATCTCAGGGCTACAGAGAAGACGATAAAAGACTGCAAGCGGACTGGGAATCCAAGTGCTTGTTTCGTAGTAGTCTATACGCTTAGAAAACAGATAATTTTCATTTTTGAACACGCGCCCTATGCTATCATGGTCTAGAGCGTGCTCCTTTTTGTGCCAGTAATCAGACAACTCATAATCGATTGAAGGAACTTTCAACCCGGTGATTTGAAAATATAAACTGTTTAAAAGCGGGTTCGAGTGCAAATAGACCCCTTTCACAATAGTTGATAGGCCGCTTGGTTCATTTTTCCAGTAGAACGGGGAGGCTTCGTGGTCAAGGTATATTACGCCGCCTTTCTTTAGAAAAATGGAGAGGTAATGGAGAGCGCCGACGTAGTCGGGCAGATGATGAAGCACAGAGTAGCATGTCACTACGTCAAATTTTCCCTCTTCAAAAGACAACTCTTCAACTGGCGAACAAACCACGGTTAACCTGTTGCTTTTCAAGTACCCGAGGTATTTTCTTTTAAGGATCGCACACATTTCCTGCGAGATATCTACAGCTGTTACAGAGTAACCCATTTGCAAAAGTTTGCCGGTTAGGTTGCCGGTGCCTGCTCCAACGTCAAGAGCTACTTTGTGGTTTTCCGTTACAAGCTTGTCGATTTCTTGCAGTTTAAAAGCTGTTCTTTTCTGTTCTTGTTTTGAGTAAACTTCTGGGTGAAGCAGTTCATAGTATTGTGCTTCAAGATGATGGACAGTTATGTTTGCTTGGTGAATTTTTTCTTTAAGCGCCGGGTCTTGAAGCAACGTGTACACCCCCACTTTAGCGGGTTAATCTTGCCAATAAACGCTTTTCAACATTTAAAGAATTTGAAAAATGCTGGTTTAATAGTTAAATAAAAAAGAAGGGGGAAATGGTTTTTTCCCTGTTGTTGTTTTATGCGTGCTTTCTCATCATAAGAAGCGCTAACACAGCGCCGATTATGATTATCACGATGATGATTGCGATGCCTACGTATTCAACTGTTGATTCACTTGCTACTCCAGTAAGCGGTGTTGCAGTTGGTGCTTCGGTTGCATGTGCTCCTGTTGCTACAAAGCTTGTTTCTGCAGATGATGGCCAGTAACCGTTTGTGCCTGCGAAAGTTGCGAATACTGTGAAGTTGCCTGCGATTGTTGGTGTGTATGATAGCGTGTACATGCCGCTTGCGTCAGTTGTTACTGTTCCGACTGGGTAGTGGTTTCCGTTAGAGTCTAAGACTGCGATTTGCACTTTAACGCCTGTGAAGTTGGCTGGCATACCCTGTTGCTGATAGACGTAGCCCATCCATGCTTGCATGCTTGCGTCAGAGGCGCATGGGACACCGTTTGGAAAGTCGCCTTTCTGCTGCGTTCCCTGTGTGCCGGCCGCAATATCCACAACTGAACCGCGTATCACTACTGGTACTCCGACTGTTGTAGCAACGTTTGGTGCACTGACGGTTGTTTGGCTGGGTCCTCTGCCTACGACGTAGATTGAGTTGTCGTAGCCGTTGAACCAAGTGTTGTAGCCGTCTGCCATAGCGTATGAAGTTGTGAAGAATTCGCCAGTGTAGCCTGAAAGACTCCATATTTCTTGTCCGGTTGTAGCGTTAATAGCGACGTTCACTCCGCCCTTGAATAGCGGTGTTTCGATAGTGTGCTCTGTGGTTACCATGTATACTACGCCGTCGCCGATTGCGTTGATCTGCATTGGGTAGACACCGAATGGAGTGTTAAAGCCAGCGTATGAACTGTTGGTAGAGCCTTCTGGGCCGTTGCCCCAAGTCCAAAGTAAGTTTCCAGTAGTAACGTCCCAAGCGTAGAGTATCCCTGCATAGCCTGTGCTATAGAGTATTCCGTTTGCTACAACTCCTCCGATGATTGGGATTGCTGGGTTGCCGTAGTAGTCAAGAGACGCCATTGGTGCGGTTGGACCCCAAAGCTTCTGACCCGTCGCCATGCTGTAGCCTACCCACTGCGTGGTTTCTTTGTATCCTTCTGTGAAGACGCCTTTCCCGCCGTTAGCTGTTATATCTGCAGGTCCCGGTTCGACTGTGATGTTGCCTGCTGGTGGTGTTATCGTGTTAGTCCACAGTACATTGCCAACGCTGCCTGCTGCCACACTTATGCCATAGTATGTATAAGGTGTCCAGCTATCCGATGAGAATGTTTCAAAAGGACCACCTGGGAAAGTGCCAGTTGAGACAATCAACATTTTGTTGTAGAAAGCATCTTGTATCGTTGGTGCGGCTGTCAATGAGGGTATTGAGACGTTAAAGTCTAGTAGGGCAGGATTGCTTCCGTCAGTATATGTCGGAATTAGGCCTGGAACTGTTGAAGCACCGGAATATGTACTATCCCATAGTTTAGATGAATTCCATTCTTGCAAGTAATATGGAGCTCCTGAATGTGCGGGACCGAATGGACCCATAGTGATTGGTCCGTAGCTTACGATGTCATCTACGAGGAATTCGCCTGAAGGTCCGAGCATCGTTGCACCGCCTGGAACATTGGTTATGTTGAAAATAGATATTCCTGTGAAGGCATCATACGCATACCAGTTGCCTGGACCGGCTCCAAAGATACCGCCGTTGGAGGCAGTTGAAGATATTAGCACTGGTGGCCAGACGCCGTGTTGGTTAGGGTCTTCAGCATCATATATGTACGCGAAGCTTAATGCTTTCATGGTTGGGTTAGTCCAAAGTGTCTGTCCTGTTTGCAGGTCAACACAGGTTGTCGCTCCGTATCCTTGTGAACCGGTTCCTCCTGCGACACCAGACCAGCCTATCGCGTTGGTGTAGATGAGCATTCCATCGACGATTATTGGGTTAGTGTATCTTTGGCTGTATGCCGATCCTTCGAAGTAGGTGTTTGCTGGAATAGCAACTGTGTTTCCTCCGACGACTCCGCCGCTTTGATACTGCTTAGTCCACATAATGTGGCTGGTTAGTGATCCGACTGCATCGCCTGGGAATGACTGCTGGTTTGAAGTTCCGCCCCAGCCTGCGTAGCCTGGGCTTCCGGTACCTAGCCAGTTTGACGCAAGGGTGTACCAATAGCTGTTTTCGCCATAGATTGGTCGAGTCCAGTATGCTGTTGGTAGTGGGCCGCTTGCCGTCGCTCCAGCAATAGGTGAAGATTGCACAGTAAGAGTTGTCGATGCGGTGCTCGGAGCATAGGTATCATTGATATATGGGTTAGGGAAAGTCGGTGGACCAAAAAGTGTAGCCTCACTATTAGCATCGTTGGTGAGCGTCAGTGTCTGTCCTGGGAATGTGAATGTTAACTTATAGGTGCCTACTGTATTTGGAGTGAAAGCATAGTCTTGTGCGGATGTCGTGTCTTGAACCACTGGGAAAGATTCCGTTGTGTTTGTACCGTCTGGAGCCGTAATGACCAGCTGGTAATCATGGAATCGATAGTTGTTAACTGTTAGTGTGTTGTCATAGAGCTTGTCAAGCCACATGATTACGTACGCTTGCTGGCCGACGCCGACAGGGCTAGGTGATACAGTGATAAAAGCGTAAGTTGGAATAGTCCATGCGGGTGTATGTGCATTTGCAGATGGTATAAGCATAATTGAAGCTGTCATTGAAAATATGAATAGTATCGAAATTGCAATAGAGATTGTTTTGTTTTTTCCAATTTGCATTTTTTTCTTTTCTCCTTAAAATTGGTAGGTTATATTACGGAGAAGTTTGCTTATAAGTTTATTGCTGGGCATTCAAATTAGCGCTTCTTTTATTATCTAAAAGTTTTCTTTTTAAACCTTTCAGTTCCAAAGTTTACACTAAGAAATTGACTGCAAAGCAAAGTTTCAATTGAAGCAGCTTGACTTGAAGAATCTGAATCGCTCAGGTTACTATTTATAGCCGTTCAGTTAACGAATGACTACGTTTAACTCGTACGCACAAGATTAATTGAATTAAGCTTTTGAAAACCAAGCAACCCCTGTTTATCCACCTCTTAGTTAACAAGATAGCCGAAAAGAAGAATATTTTGTCTTCAAGCAACATTTGAAACTTGCCATTTGTTGCTCATTCAGAAAGATGGACCTTCAAACCAAAAAGGCAACCGTATTTTAAACATTGCGAAGAAAAATTTTATATAAAACGCTCATATGTTTGGCTGTTATATCTTTCAACATCTAATGGTTAATGGAGTTTGGCGGCAAAGATAGATGAAATCGATGCGAAAATTATTAAAATCCTACTTTTAGAATCGCGGACAAGCTTCACCGACATAGCTGCTGAATGCAAAATAACCGTGACCGCGGTTCGGATGCGTTATAAACGTTTATGGAGAGACGGCGTAATTAACGGTGAAAAAATGCTTGTCAATCCCCACTGCCTGGGTTATCCGCATATTGCAGATTTGGGAATCATAACTTCGGTTGAAAACGAGAAAGAAGTCAAAAAATTTCTTGAAAGCAAACCTTACATAGGCGAATTAATCGGTCCCTTGGGGCATTACAGTTTTTGGGGAAAAGTCGCCTTGCGCGATCTAAACAAACTTCATGACATAATCGAGGATTTAGAGTCAAACAGCAACATCAAGCATGTCGACGCGTTTATCTGGTCAGAAGCCATAAACGTTGAGTTCCCTCAAAACCTGATTATCAACCCGATAGATCGGGAGAACCCTCAGAAAATCGTGGAGCAACCGCCCTTAATTAACCTAAACCAAGCAGCATGTGCCTTTGACGAAATCGACAAGAAAATTGCGTTAATTCTCACTCAGAACTCCCGCACCCCTTTCAAAAGCATCGCGGCAGAATTGAAGATTTCAAGCAAAACCGTAATTCAACGATACAAGAAGCTCCGGGAAACCCTGTTGACTCGATCAACCATAACCATCAACCTACATAAGCTCGGGTATAACGCACTTGCTAACGTTTTCATAAAAGTTTCCAATCGCAGCAAAATGCCCGACCTATACTCGCAACTTCTTCAAATTCCCAACGTAATAGTTATCATGCGGCAGATAGGAACCTACGACTTGTACTGCGCGATTCCGTTGGAAGATTTCAAGAAACTGTTTGAAGCCAACGAGAAAATTCTGAGAATTGCCGGAGTTGAAACAGCAGAAGTTTACATTACACCAGTTCCGCCTGCTTGGCCGCTGAATTTGTTCCCTTCGCTGATTGAAAGCGAATATATGAAGCCGAAGTATTGGCCTGGCAAATAACGAATTCCGTCAAAAGTTTCTTACTTTGCGTTCTTTTCTCAAAATGCGAAATGTTTAAGCATCAAACGGACATTTTTGAGGGGTAAACATTGAAGCTGTGAACCACAAAATGAAGCCTCATGTTACTCTCGTTAACCCAGCGGCTCCAGCTATGGCTGTGATGCACCTGCCGTTCGCTCTTTTAGGCCTAGGGTATTTGGGCGCGGTTTTGGAGCAAAACCAGTTTCCAGTCGATGTAATTGATTGCCAGGTACTCAAGTTATCTTTTGAAGATTTCAGAGCCGAGATATCTAAACGTCAGCCAGATATCGTAGGGTTCACCTCATCCACATTGACGTACAATACCGCGATGAAGCTAGTTAAGATCGCAAAGGAGGCTTGCCCCAAATGCATAACAGTTGCCGGCGGCGCCCACGTTACGTTTTGGGATGACAAGGCCCTTGAAGAATGCCCGCAGCTCGACGTCGTTGCAAGGAAAGAGGGAGAATACACGTTGTTGGAGCTGGCGCAGAGAGTTGAAGCAAACAAAAGCTTCGATGACGTGATCGGCACAACCTGCAGAAAGGACGGAAAAATAATCAGGAACCCCGATCGACCATACATCGAAGATTTAGATTCGTTACCGTTTCCGGCGCGGCATCTTTGGCCAATGGAGCGTTTCCGTGAATTGGAAGATATACTTTACCTTGCAACGAGTCGAGGATGTGTGTATTGGTGCGAATTCTGCTCAACAGTGAGAATGCACGGCCGCAAATACCGAATGAGAAGCCCAAAAAATGTCGTTGACGAAATCGAACTTCTGCATAAAACTTATGGCATCAGCAAATTCACGTTCTGTGACGACGCTTTCACCGTTGACCAGCCCAGAGCCGAGGAGTTATGCAACGAAATCATGAAGCGTTGCTTGAAGATCGAGTGGAACTGCGGAACAAGAGTTGACATGCTCACCAAAGACTTGCTTATGAAAATGAAGAATTCGGGTTGCATAACAGTGTGGTTCGGCGTTGAATCAGGCTCCCAGCAAGTCTTAGACGCCATGAAAAAAGGCATCACACCCGAATTAACCATGAAAGTTCTTGGTTGGCTAAACGAACTGGGCATGACGCCTATCCCTAACGTTATCTTAGGCTTCCCAGGAGAAACCAAGGAAAGCGCTTGGAAAACCATCAGGTTTGTTGAAAAAATATCTCCTCACGACACCGGCTTCTACAATGTTGCGACGCCATTTCCAGGAACGCCGATGTATGACATGGTGAATGAGAAAGGCTGGCTTAAAGTGACTGACTTTGACATGTACGACACCTGCCACCCCATCTTCGAAACTCCAACAATGAGTATGAAAGAGCTTGGGAAACTGCGACAAGCCGCGTACATGCACTTCTACCTTCGCAGAGGATACTACTTTGACAAAAGACGAAGATTCAAACTGAATACAGCGCTGGTTGTTGGGTACAATCTTGCTGCGTACATCAAGCTAAAACTTAGGAAATAGAAAACAAAAAAGTCTCAGAGGAAACACAGGGAAAACAATTCTTTTTCCTTCTTGACCGTAATTGATATTAGTTTTTGCCACAATGTTTAGCTTAAACCTTGGTTGGTGTCAAACGTTCCGCTCCTTACTATACTAGTCGCCATCGCCGTCATGACTTTAGCAATTGCCTTAGATTTGGCTGTGGGAGACCCTTCTCCGAATTACCCTGACAAGTGGGTCTTCAAGCTTCACCCAACAGTAGTCATGGGCAAATACACCAAGAAAATTGAGCCATACTTCAAGAACCCAGACCCGAAAGTGGAAAAGTTCCTCGGTGCCCTCTTGGCACTGACAGTAATAGCCACCTTCGCGGTCCCAGCCTATTTTGGCTTATGGGCAATCTACACTTACTTAAGCATCTTCGTTTACGCGTTCGTCGGAATAATACTGGTGAAAATGACCATTTGCATCAAGCTTGAAACTGATTGGGCAAAAGCTGTAGCCAAAGCGATTCAGGCGGACGAGATTGCAGAAGCCAAGAAGTACAGTCACTTCTCGAGGAGAGACTCAACAGATCTCAACGGTCCACAAATGGGCAGCGCAGTAATCGAGTCCATGGCTGAAAACCTGATCGACTTCAAACTCTCGCCCATGATGTCCTTCGCCCTGTTCGGGGTTACAGGCGCAATCGCCTTTAGAGCAATCAACACGCTTGACGGAATGGTAGGCTTCAAAGACAAAGAGCACATCAACACGGGATGGTTCAGCGCAAACCTTGACACCGTCGTCAACTATATACCAACAAGGCTTACTGCCTTGCTAATGATTGTGGCAGCAGCTATATTGCGAAAAGACGCAGTGAACGCTTGGAAAATTGCCCGCAGAGACCACAAGAAAACGCCAAGCCGAAACCACGGTTGGCCGATGGCTGCAATGGCTGGCGCTTTGCGGATTCAGTTGGAGAAACCTGGGCAGTACGTTTTGGGGGACAGCCAAGAGCCGTTGACGGGTGAGAAGATTTTGGGTGCCCTGCGGATTAGGGACGTCACGATTGTTCTGTGGGGGCTGATTTGCATTGGGGTCATTGTGGGTGTGCGCTTGTACTTCTTGCCGATTTAGTGCAAAGTTTTAATCAAAGCGCAAATGGTATTATGGCTTGAGAAGTACGAGCATGCGAGTTTGCTTGATTAATCCGCCTCGAATCCAGCCTAAAGCATGGGGAAAACCAAACGTGTTCCCACCCATAGTTTTGGCTTCGGTTGCCGCCGTCCTCGAGAAAAAGCATGCTGTATCTATCATCGACGCGCCAACCGAAGGCTGGAGAGACGTCACGGAGCTGGATGAAACCAAGTACCGGGTCGGCTTAAGCGATCAAGCCATCGCTGAACGAATAAAACAATGGAAGCCCGACGTTGTCGTGATGGAGATTCCTTTCTCTGGTTGGTCAACAACTGCTTTTGCGGTTATCCACGCGGTAAAAGAAGTAGATAAAAAAATTGTTATGGTTTTAATGGGGCAGCATCCTTCGGCTCGACCCGAGGCTTGCCTTTCGGATATAGATATTGATTTTGTTGTTGTGGGTGAACCTGAAAATACGGTTTTCGAACTCGTTGAAAAGCTAGAGGCACATAAACGGGATTTCAGCGGCATAGACGGGTTAGTCTTCTTGGAGAATGGGAAACCGACTTACACGAGACCACGCGCAATTATTGCCGATTTGGATTCGTTGCCGTTTCCCGCTAGGCATCTGCTTCCTATGAATGTTTACAATGAAGCCGTTAAGGAAAACCCGCTGAGGGGTGAGATTAGCAAGCCTTGGACTATCATGACGACCAGTAGAGGCTGCCCGTACAGATGCGTTTTCTGCACGAACTTCATCGTTTGGGGTAGAACCTGGCGTGGCAGAAGCCCCAAAAACGTAGTGGACGAGCTTGAATCGGTTGTGAAGACTTACGGGGTAAAGCAGATTGACTTCTACGACGAGAACATGACTTTTGACAAGAAACGCATGGCAGACATCTGCGACCAAATAGTCGAGAGAGGATTACACACTGAGTGGTTCACACCTAACGGCATTCGGGCAGACACGCTTGATGAAACCCTTCTGCGAAAGATGAAGCGAGCGGGCTGCAGGAAAATCCGCGTTGCCCCGGAATCAGGTGTCCAACGGGTCGTCAACGAGGTTATCGGGAAATGCTTAGATTTGAAGGCTGTCGAGAACGCGGTTATCTTGTGCAAAAAGGTCGGGATCAAAGTTGGCTGCTTTTTCGTCTTAGGATTGATTGGGGAAACCAAAGCTGACATCGAAGAAACCATAAAATTCGCCTACAAACTCAGACGCCTAGGCGCTGACAGCCTCATATTCAGCATAGCTATGCCCATTTACGGCACCGCGCTCTATGATCAGGCAAAGCAAGGCGGCTACCTAAGAGAAGGCTTCTGCGACTACGCACTTGCAGCCACAGAGCCCTTGATTGAAACCCCCGAATTCACAGCACAGGACCTACAGGTTCTCTGCATGAGGGCAAACATGGCAAACCCAACTTTCACAAAAGCAAAAATCGCAAGAGCACTGCGCCACCCAAAGAAAACCGCCAAGATACTGCTCAAAATGAAATAGCTAAAAGAGCTTATGCCTTGATTTTGCCGGTGTTTTTTTCACAAATATTGGATTTTTAGTTAAATTGAACCTGCAGGTTCAAAAAGTTGGTCTACTTGCAGTTGAATTACGGTTAGATTGGGCTTAAAATTGGAAATGCCGCATGAAAACGACTTTTAGGGGTTGGAAAAATTGAACTATTTTGATGTTGAAGTGGATCTTGTTTGAACTAAGTACATGTTGTCATCAAGCAACTTCTCAGTGGTCTTGATTTTGCGTTAGCATCTATGCAGTAAACTGGCATAGCAGGCTTAAAACAGCGTTGTATTTCGCGGTAAATTTTTGCTTGCAGCCTAACCGGTCTACCTAAAACAGTATTCAAATAGACAAGCAGTAAAGCGCTAAGGGTAGAGTTCTCGCAAGTTTTATAATCCTCTTCGGGTTCAACTTTAAACATGAACGGTTCTTCCAGCAGATCCCTGCTTGTTATCAAGGTTGTTGGGGAGATGCTGTTCTTCTTTGGTTTCCTCGCCTGGCTAGATGGCGCGGTTATACAGGTTACCCACCCTAATTGGCTGCCATTGCCTGTTTCCCATTTCTTGAATATTAGAACAGACACTTTCACAATCGCTATGTTTTTTGTCAGCGCCCTTGGATTTTTCATTTGGAGAGTTGTCGCTGAACTAACCAAAGCTAAACAAAGCAAACCCCAAATCGACTAGCGGTTTAATGACTGGCTGAAAACTACTTTTCCGTTAATAACAGTCAATTGAACGCCGATGTCACGAATTTTTTCAACAGCAGATGCGAATGGGTCGTCCGATAAAACTGTCAAATCCGCAACTTTGCCCTCTTCAATTATGCCTTTGAGGTTTTCCTCGCCTGAACAGTAGGCTGCATCGACGGTGTACATACGCAGGGCTTCTTCCAAGGTTAACCGTTGTTCGGGAAAGCTGGCTCTATGCAGTGCTTCTTGAATGCCCAACAGTGGGCTAAGAGGTTCCATTGGACAGTCTGAGCCACCTGCAACCTTAACGCCTGCATCTATCAAGGTCTTGAGCGGATGAAGTAATTTTGCCCTTTCCAACCCAAGCCGTGCTTCAGCCGACCAAACCGCGAATTCAGTGGAAATGACTGTGGGCTGAACCGTTACGATGACTTTGCAAGCTTTCAGACGCTTGATTAATTCCTTCTTCAGGACTGCCGCCTGCTCCATCCGAAAACGAAACCTCTCTGCAGGTTTGGTTTGCTCGATTACCTGAAGAGCCATGTCAATTGCCTTGTCTCCCATGGCATGTATCACGGGCTGAAGATCCATTCCTAAAACATTGGCAACCGAAGAAGTCAATTCTTGTTGAGTTAGAAGCATTTTACCGTTGTTCGCGGGATCGTCACTGTAGGGCTGCGAGAGAGCAGCAGTTTTGGAGTCTAGATAGCCATCGGTTGTGATGAAAACTCCGCCGACGTGAATCATAGAAGTGTCGTTTGGCTTGAACAACTCTTTTTCTTTGAGGAACTCGTATGGGACGATAACATTGACTCTTAAGGGAAGCTTCCCTTCCTCGTCGAGCCTTTGAACTATAGCGAGTTCGCCCTGCGATATCAATATCCAGTGTATACTGGTTATTCCTGCTTCTGCGATTTTTTGGCAGGCAAAACCCGACGCATCCACAAGCTCGTCGAAAGTTGGTTCCGGAACAGCTTGCCAAATCAGGCTAGTTGCAGTATCTCGAAAAATGCCTGTTAGCGCGCCTTTCTCAGCGTCTTTGTCGATAGTTCCGCCTACAGGAACATCCGTTTGCTCCGTGACACGAGCCAAAGTTATGGCTCTACTGTTTGCGGCGCAGATCATTGCGGATTCCCGGTACAGGATGATGGGGTTCTCGGGTGCAGCTTGGTTTAGGTCTTGTAAATTGGGCAGGCGTTTTTCTTTGAATCGGGTTTCGTTCCAGCCGCGACCGATAATCCATTTTCCAGCATTTGTTTGCTTTGCTTTCTCGCCCAACAGGCGCTGCAGTTCACCTATTGAATCCGCCTGTGTCAGGTCGAGCCAGAGCAGACATAGACCAAAATCAGCCACATGAACGTGAGTGTCAATAAAGCCAGGAACAACCGTTTTCCCGTTGAGGTCTACAACTTTGGTGTGTTTGCCAACCAGTTGCTTTACATCTTTGTCGCTCCCTACCTTGGCGATGTGGTTCCCTCTTACTGCCACGGCTTGAGCAAGGGGTTGACGAGTATTCATGGTTCTGACTTTTGCATTAAGGAATGCTAAATCTGCTGACAAACTTCACATTACCTTTTGGTCTCTATGACTCTCGCTATTGTGCAATTGGGATAAAACCCTTTTGCACCCGCCCCTATGAAGCGGCTTTCTTTACGGGTATACAATTGGAAGCTTTCATTTTCCCAGCGGCTCGAAACTCACTTTTCTTGACTTTTTTAGACTTATTTTAACTTATTTTGACTTTCTGTGACTCAACCTGCAAACAATCCAAGCCCTAAATCAAAAAAGCAAACCAAAACACAAAAATAAAAAAAGTTTAGCAACCGAAAAAACCGAAAACATCGTCCTTCAAACAGAAACACTCGTTGAGCCTGTTTTGCATAACACATAATAGTTTGCAGAGCCGATTTTAGCATCAAAGTCGGGGAAACAGCGTGAAAGCTCACGTAGTACTTGCTAATCCACCTTATCCTGAAGATGTGCCGCAAGCCGTCTTCATTCCGCTAGGCATCAGCTACCTGGTCGCTGTCCTTGAGCAGAACGGGTACGAAGTAGATGTCGTTGACTGCCAAGTAGCCAAACTCAGCCAAAAGGACCTGGAAGACAAGTTCCGAAGCCTCAAACCCGACATAGTCGGCGCAACAGCCGCAACCGTAACTTACTATCCAGCGTTGCAGGTCCTAAAAGCAGCCAAAGCCGCCGTGCCCAACTGCTTAACCCTCATCGGTGGCCCACACGTTACCGTTCTGGACGAACGCACCTTCACCGACAGCCCAGACGTGGACATCGTGGTACGCGGCGAAGGAGAACAAACCATGCTCGATCTCGCACGCTTAGCATCAGAGGGCAACCTGAAAGGTCTTAGCAAAGTTTTAGGCATCACATTCAAGAGAAACGGACAAATCATCCGCACAGCCGACCGACCCTTCCTTGAAGACATCGATACGCTTCCTTACCCAGCGCACAAGCACTTTGACGTAACCAGATACAGAATCAACGGCAAGCTCTACATGCCCATAATAACCAGCCGCGGATGCCCGTTTAACTGCGCTTTCTGCTTAGCATCAAAGATGTGTGGAAAAGGCTTCAGGGCACGAAACCCCAAAAAAGTCGTTGATGAACTCGAGTGGCTCAGAGACACTTTTGGGGCAGGAGCCTTCGCCTTCTATGATGATACATTCACCTCTGACGTTCCGCGGGCAATTGCCATCTGCGACGAAATGAAAGCAAGAGGGTTCGACATGCCGTGGGACTGCCGAACAAGAGTTGACAAAGTCTCCAAACCTCTGCTGGACAAGCTTCAGAGCACAAACTGCCAGCTCATCCATTTCGGCGTCGAATCAGGCAACCAACAACTGCTCAACACCATGCGGAAAGGCACGACAGTCGAGCAAAACGCAAATGCAATCAAACTGGCGAAGGAAGCAGACATTTTGGTCGCGATATCGCTTGTCATCGGATACCCAGGCGAAACCCCAGAGATGCTTAAGCAAACCGTGGATTTCATCCGCAAAACCAAGCCTGACTATGTCTACATGTGTGAGGCCGTTCCCTACCCAGGCACACAGCTTTATGATTACGTGAAGGAGTTGGGATTGGAGTTTTCGGAGAACTGGAATCTTTACCATGAACAGATGCAGGTTTTCAAGAACACGTTGCTGCCGCTGGAGAAGCTGGAGCAGACCAAAAAGCGAGTTTACGACGGCGTCTTCACGCCGACATATTATCTGCGGATGAGACGAAGAGGAGACTTCCACAGCGAAATCATGGCTCGCATGGCCCTAAACCATCTCGTTTGGAAGTACAAGGCTACAAGATGGGGATTTAGGCAACTGGGCAAGGTCAGACACGTCAAACAGAGTCCAGGCGGTCACAGTACCCCAAGCAAAGATCAAGAATAAAAAAGCTTAAGACGGCTTAACAGCCGTCGGTTTTTCAATTTTCTTTTTGTTTGCGTAGCTAGCTGTGAATAGCGCGACAATGGCAACCGTGGCGATACCGACAACTACTAGGACTAAGTCATGTCCAACGGCAACGTTGTCTGATGAAGTGGCGCTTGAAGGTTGCCCAGTGATGCCTTCTGTGAAGCAGTAAATGTTCCAGTCGTTGCATCCGATATACAGCATTCCGTTGGCAATGGCTGGCGATGACCAGCTACTTGATGGAGTGTAGCCTGTTGCGATTTTTTCGCCGTTTTTGATTGTGTCCAAGATAAGGATGTGGCGTTCGCTGGTAGCCATGTAGATTTTGCCATCAGCGTAGGATGGGGAAACGTATAGTTCGTCGCCTGTGTAGGCGCTCCAGAGTTCATGTCCGTTGGCTGCGTTGAGGCAGGCGATGTTGAATATGTCGAGAATGTAGAGGTTGCCGTTTTCGTAAATTGGGGAGGAAACGATGAATTCGGTGGCTCTGGTGTTGATGAAATCCCATACGAGATCGCCTGTTTCAGCGTTCACTGCGTAGTATGCTCCGAAGTCTGAGGCTGCAAAAACCATTCCTGCTGCAACGCACGGGGATCCTAGCATCTCTGTGCCGCCGAGGAACGAGTGCATATAGGGAATGGTGAAGTTCCACGCTATGTTCCCAGTGGTAGCATCCAGTTTGTATAGCATGCCTGCTGAAGGCAGTTGAGAAGTGAAGTAGACTGCGCCGTCTGAGTAGGCTGGAGAACACTCAATGGGTCCTCCCGCAGGGGTTTTCCACACTACCGCACCTGTGTTTGCATTAAGAGCATAGAGGTTCCCGTCCAAAGAGCCGATGAACACTAAACCGCCAGATACCACTGGCGACGATGTAAGCAAGAGGTTCGCGTAGGTGAAGTGCAAGTTGCTACCAACTGAGGTTTGCCAATTCAATGCGCCAGTTTGTGCGTTGAGGCAGTAGAGGTAGCCATCGTCGCTCTCAATGTAGAGCATACCATCTGCAATTGCCGGAGAATCTTCAATTGAGCCGCCTGTGGCGTATTTCCAGATTAGTTTGCCGCTGTTTGCGTCGAGGGCATAGACGTTTTTGTCCTGCGAACCAGCGTAGACTATCCCGTTCACGACAGAAGGCGAAGAGATAACTGAACCATCAGTGGTGAATTTCCAAGCTATCGTGAGGTTTGATGGACCTTGAGCGGCTGTGGAAGAGTGAGCTGGGTCAGCACGGAACATAGTCCAGTTACTTGCAATTGAACTTATAATCGGCGTCAAAGCTGGAGTCGGCGTTGGCGTCGCCGCCGGGGTTGGCGTGTTTGAAGGAGTGGGTGCTTGGGCTGAGCCACCAATCGCCCATAGTTCATTATTCGTTGAGTACTCTGTACCCGATGTTGTGTCCACAGCCGCAGTTACGTTCCCTGGAATAATGTACAAGTTCCCATATGCTACAATCGCGGATTCGCGAGGAGCCAGCGCTTCAATAGGAAGCGTCCATATGGTTTGTCCGTTGCAAGCGTTAATACAAGCGTACTGAGAAATCTGCGCAGGACCATTGTACGCTGCGTATTGGCCTGTCGTTACATATATTTTTCCGTCTGCAACAGTTGGCATTCCCGGCCACAGAAAGTCGTTATCTGGGCTCTTATACTTCCAGATGAGTGCACCAGTTTTTTCATTTAGGGCGTAGAGGTAGCCGTCTTTGTTCATTTCGTAAACTGTGCCGTAAGCGATTGCTGGCCCCGTAGTGAAGTACCCGTTGGGATCTGAAGGAGGTGTATAAGTCCATACGATTTTTCCAGTAAGCGCGTCGAAACAGTACATCGTGTTGTCATCTGTTCCGCCTCGGAAGAAGAGACCGCCCGAGTAGGCACCGTCAAAAATCATGGGTCCTTTCGTGAGTGTGTCCCAGATGATTTTTCCCGTCGTCGCGTTGAGACCCAACTGCTGGTTTTCAAATGAACCCGCAAAGACTATGCCGTCACCGTAGGTTGTTCCGATGCCTGCTTGTCCTCCTCCTGGAATGTAGGTTGTCCAAGCCACGGTCGGCGGCTTCGAGGGGTCAGCAAAGTTCCAAGCGACGATGAAGGAGTTGGCTTTTACGTAGAACATTTTGGTTTCTGGGCTGTACACGTTGGAGGTGAAGATTCCTGTATCCGCGCAAAATGATGTGCTGGTCCACAGGATTTTGCCGGTAGATGGGTCAAGGCAGCTGCCTTCCGTAACCAAGTGGGAAGAATCTATTTCATAGGCTATTGGCCAAGTCTTATTCAAAGGAATTACGGTGCTCCAAGCAATCTGGCCAGCCTGATTTACAGCAACCATTGAAGTGTTTGTGCCCACGAATATGAGCCCATCGAAGGCTGCTAGGTCGGGTTGGATTCCTGGCACGTTAGTTTTCCAAAGTATGCTTGGCATGTTAGGTGCCGGACCTGCTGAGAAGCGGGTAAATGATTCATCTCCCTGGAATTGGGGCCAATCATACTGATTCAAGTTTGTTGAAGTTGTGCCACTAGTCGACTGAGCCCTTGCATTCAGTTGGAGGGTTGATATTGAGGCGAAAAACGAGGAAACAAGGAGCAGACTTAGAATGGATATGACTAGGATTTTTTTGCGGATCAACAGCACCTCCAATTGCTAATTACTTGCGCATCTCTGATTAAGAGGTTAACGCTTTGGCACACGTCTCTTTATGTTTGGTTTCACTATAAACTTTACGGAGAGCCTTTGCTTGCATCTTTCCGCTGAAAAATTGCAGAAAAATGCTGTTTCAGCGAAAAATGCAAACTTGAGAGGTTACCGCACAATCTTTTTTAAGTTGAAACGAAACCTTAACTTAAATAATGAATGAGCGAGAGGGTGGATTTTGGCTTGACGAATAAGGGTCCTTTACTTATGACTTCTTGGAGGGCAACTGGCGCATGTAACGCCCGCTGCAGATACTGCAACGTTGACGCCACAGGCGCCAAAGCCCCCAGGGAACTCACAACTCAAGAAGCCTTCCACCTTGTGGATGAAGTGACAAAATTCGGCGTTCGCTGGTTCGGCATCAAAGGCGGCGAACCACTCACACGCCCAGACATCTTTGAAATCACCAAATACGCCAAAAGCAAAGGCCTCAACGTCTGTCTCCTTACCAACGGCGCCTTCGTTGACGGCTCTATCTACGACAATCTGGTCAGAGACCAAATCTGGACCAGCGTCAGCATCGACGGACCAGAAGAAATCAACGATCAACTCCGAGGCAAAGGCAGCTACCGCAAGGCGTTAGCCGCCATCGATAAACTTAGCAAGGGCAAAATCCTCAACGGCTTAGCCTGCGCCATAACCACCATAAACTACCAGCATCTCGACCACGTTTGCGAGTTGGCTGAGAAGTATCACGCGAACTTTGTCTGGTTCAACCACCTTGTCCCCAGCGGAAGAGCCAAGGAAATGGAGGACCTTACTCCCTCGCCCGAACAGTACGAGTGGGTGCTAAACCATATTTGGGACCTCACCGAAAAATATGAGGGCAAATTCGAAATCCACGTCCACTGCCCCCACTTCGCCCGAGTCGTCAAAATGCGCGGCATTCCAAACTTCGACGAATGGTATGAGCATAAGTTCCACGGCAAATGCACCTACTTCGCTTTCGGCGGCTACGTGTCCGTCACGGAGAACGGCGACCTCATTCCATGCTTCTACACCGATCTCACACCAACCGAACACCAGCGGCTAGGCAACATCCGAAACAAATCGTTGCAGGACGCCTGGAAAGAAGTTAAAGCCTCACCGTTCTACAGCAGCTTCCAAGACCGCAACCTACTCAAGGGCAAATGCGGAGTATGCGAGTACCGTGACCTCTGCGGAGGATGCAGAAACCGCGCGTACGCTTATACGGGCGACATGTATGCTGAAGACCCCGCTTGCGCTTATGTCCCTGAAAGCCTCCGTAAGATGTAGCCCCGACTTTTCCCACATTTAAAAGAAAACCTCTTTATTCCATAAGACCCGAGTTAAATAGGAGCAGAAATGAAAGCAGCAGCCTTTATTTTGACTGTGCTGTTTTTGGTTTGTGCCGTTTTGGCAAGCGCCGCTTCTGCAAGCCAACAAAGTCCCATTGCTTGGCCGATGTTTCATGGCGACCTCACCCATTCAGGCAGTTCCAACTCGGTGGCTCCGACGACGAATGCGACTTTGTGGAAATTCAATACGGGCGGGCAGGTGGATTCGCCAACGATTGTGGGTGGAGTAGTTTACGTGGGTTCGTTCGATCATAAAATCTACGCTTTCAACGCGTCAGATGGCTCAACCATTTGGAGTTACAAAACGGGCGGAGTAGTGATTTCCCGTCCCGCTGTCGTCAATGGCGTTGTCTACGTGGGTTCAGAAGACCACAACCTCTATGCCCTAAAAGCCGCAACAGGCTCAAAACTTTGGAATTACACAACTGGATACTACGTTGACTGCGATCCAGCTGTCGCCAACGGTTTAGTTTACTTTGGGTCTGAAGACCACAATGTCTACGCCCTAAGCGCTGTTACAGGAACATACTTATGGAACTACACAACTGGAAACAAAATTATGTTGTCCTCACCAGCGGTGAGCAACGGAATAGTTTACATAGGATCAGAAGATGACAAAATATACGCCTTGAACGCCTATAACGGCAACTACATATGGAGTTATGCGACAGGCAACCAAGTCGTTTCTTCACCATCTTTAAGCGGCGAGGCAGTTTACATAGGTTCAGATGACGGCACAGTCTATGCTTTGGACGCGGTTAGCGGCAAACCGATTTGGAAATTTTCATCTGGTGCGGCAGTCTACTCATCACCTTACGTAAGTAATGGGATAGTTTACGTGGGTTCAACAAACAGCAAAGTGTATGCGCTGAACGCTTTAAACGGAAAGATTGTTTGGGATTTTATAACGGGCGGTGCAGTTGCTTCGTCCCCCACATGCGTCGGAGGAACTGTTTACGTTGGGTCGGAAGATAGCAGGGTTTACGCTTTGAATGCTGCAAACGGAGGATTGCTTTGGAACTACACGACTGGCGACATGGTGATTTCACATCCAGCTTTGGCGCAAGATCTGATTTATGTTGGCGGATGGGATGGCAAACTTTACGCTTTAAACGCTGCGGACGGCAAACTCGTTTGGAGCTTTACAACTGGAGGGGAGATCGATTCATCCCCGACTGTCTCCGAGGGTTTAGTGTATGTAGGTTCGCATGATGGCTCAGTATACGCTTTGAATGCTTCCACGGGAATGGTTGGTTACAACTTGGAAATGCACAACAACGTTGTCTGGAGCTACACGACCCAAGGCATGATTCTGTTTTCATCTCCAGCGGTGGCCGACGGCACGGTTTTCGTGGGTTCCTACGATGATAGTGTCTATGCATTAAACGCAACGACAGGTGCTTTCATTTGGAGCTTCAAAACTGGCGACCCCGTGGTTTCTTCGCCCGCCGTAGAAAAAGGCGTGGTCTACTTTGGCTCAGAAGATCACAAAGTCTATGCATTAAATGCTTCTAACGGCTCGTTGGTTTGGCAGTTCGCTACCCTCGGTCAGATAACCGTGTCTTCAGCTGCAATCAACGATGGCAAAGTCTACATCGGGTCTAACGATGGAAATGTCTACTGTTTGGATGCTTCAAATGGAGCTATAGTCTGGAAATATGCAACTGAGGGATATGTGGTTTCTTCCCCTGCGATCGCGAATGGTGTGCTTTACGTTGGTTCATACAGCAATGAAATTTACGCCCTAAGTGCATCAAGCGGGAAG
>Ga0187860_1000966_pt1 | contig 26682 bp, 17 predicted proteins | sample June2016WEW_10_4_FD_132981 | JGI IMG/M metagenome (GOLD analysis project Ga0187860, IMG submission 132981) | Peatland microbial communities from SPRUCE experiment site at the Marcell Experimental Forest, Minnesota, USA - June2016WEW_10_40 | ecosystem: Environmental > Terrestrial > Soil >...
AGAAGATCGACGCCTCGAACAACTAGAGATGATGGCGCTTTGAGCGCCTCACGATAACAAACAACCGCTTTGAGCGGTTCACGCTATCTCAAGCCTCCGGCTTTGCCGGAGGTCGCTGACTGATTGCGTTGCGCCCTGCTCCGACCGGCGAGGCGCCGGTCGGAACACGCGAGGGCGCGTGTGCTCCCCAATTCCAACTGCATCGTTGGCTGAAGGCCGCGCGCCGGGGCAGTGTGCGGATGCGCCCACGGCTCCCGGCCGGTCGTTTGGTTCTTTATTCTGCATCCTCCATCCGGCATCCTGCGGCCCATGCTGAAACGGACACCTCTGTTCTCCGCGCACCAGATCCTGGGCGGCAAGCTTGTCGAATTCGGCGGCTGGGAACTGCCGGTGCAATACACGAGCATCATGGACGAGCACCAGGCGGTGCGAACGGCCGCCGGCATTTTCGATATCTCACACATGGGAGAGATCACGGTCAGCGGCAGCGCCGCCCCCCGGTTCCTGAATTCCGTCCTGACGAACGACATCGACAAAATCGGGCCTGGTGGCGGCCAGTACACGTTGCTGTGCAACGAACGGGGCGGCGCCATCGATGACCTCTACGCCTACCGGCTTTCGGAGGAGGTCTATTTTCTGGTCGTCAATGCGTCGCGCACGCAGGCGGACGTCGCGTGGTTGCAGGCGCGGGCCGCGGAATTTCCCGGGCGCGAAGAATTGCGCCTGACGGATGCCTCCCACCAATACGCCGCCGTCGCCGTGCAGGGTCCGCGTGTGGTGGAATTCATCGACGCCAGCATCCCGGGCGCCGCGTGCTCGGGCACGCGCGTGGACCGCGTCACCGCCTTGAAGAAGAACCAGATCGCCGGCTTCGCTTGCGGACACGCCAACGTGCTGGTGTCACGGACCGGTTACACCGGCGAGGACGGCTTCGAGATCGTCGGACGCGACGATTCGATCCGGCAACTCTGGGATGGGATCCTGGCCTCCGGCCGGCCGTTTGGCATCAAGCCCTGCGGCCTCGGCGCCCGCGATACGCTGCGCACCGAAGCCTGCTATCCGCTCTACGGGCATGAATTGGACGAGAACACGACGCCCATCGAGGCCGGGCTCGGGTTTTTCGTCGCGCTAGACAAGGGTGAATTCGTTGGACGCTCCGTTCTGGCCGCACAAAAGGCGACGGGTGTGTCCAGGAAATCCGTCGCATTCACGATGACGGACAAGTCGGCGCCGCCGCGTCCGCAGTATTCGATCTGGGCCCGCGGCGCAAAGATTGGCGTCGTCACCAGCGGCACGCAGAGTCCGTCGCTGGGCGTTGGCATCGGCCTGGGCTATGTGCCGCCGGACCTGGCGGCGCCGGGCACGGCCATCGAAATTGAGATTCGGGGCAAGCGCCCGCCCGCGGTGGTCGTGCAGAAGCCATTTTACCGAAGGGGTCAAGCTCCTCAAAGGGTAACTGATTCGATTTGACGCGCGCCCAGGGTCCGGTTTTTTGGCACGCCCAGCAAGGGGATGGGTAAACAGGCTGCCAGCCTGTGCCGGCCGGGGACTCGCCGGCTGGGACAGGGGAGTCGCCCGTGCTACCCAAAACTTGTGACGCCGACGCTGACGGAGTAATTCCCGCCTTCCCAGCGCTGGGTGTCCTTCCAGAAAAAGGTGAACTCGATCACCGAACCGCCCGGCAGATTCTTCGTCGGAACATCCACAAACCATAGATTGAGCGGGCCCACCCGGGTGGCGTCCGAGGTCCGGGTGTTCGCCCAGCGATCCTCCGACCACACAACCGTGGCCTCCGTGGCGACGATGATGCGCAATGTTTTTCCAGGGGACATTCGCCGAAGCGGATGGCGCAAGTTCCAGATTTCATGCCGGCTTCGCACCGGGTTGACGACATAGCGCTGGAATGCCGGTTCGACGCGATCGAAGCAGATGCCGTCGTGAGCACTGCGCACGAGGGACAGGTATTCGGCATGCGACCAGCACAACGGCATGGCCGCACCCGTCGGCTGGCCACGCCTCATCCCATTCTCCGGCAGGTCATCGGCGTCCCATAACTGCTCGCTGATCATCCCGCCTTCGTTGGCGAATTTTTCCATCGTCGAAATGAAGGGCATGGCATTGCGCCCGGCGGCGAGTTCGTAATGACCGCGTTCGCCGGTCAATATCGGCCAGGACCGGCCGACGCCCGTGCCATCGAAGGCGCTGCCGTCCTTCTTTTGCCCATAGCCGTCGTGGTTGTAGCGGTGCCAGCAGGGGCCTTGCGGCAGATCGCGTTTGAGCACGCGATCGATGACTTCGATCGTGTCGCGCACGACAGGGTCAGTCGCCGCACGGATTCCCAGCCGCACCAGGTGAAGAAAATCGCCGCCCACAATGTTCCTTGCCGGGTGAAGGCCGCCGGCGTTGCCGATGTCGAGCATTGTTGTGTTGGGATCGGAGTGCGGATCGGGCGCCAGAGGATCCGTGGGATTGATCCGCACGTAGTGGCGCGGGAAACCCCCGACCAGCTCGCCGCACGTGGTCACGGTCCATTCCTCGATGTGCGCGGCCAGCCAGTCGGCATAGTTCAGAATAAACTCCGCCGTGAGGGTTTCGCCGACGCACTTGGCGAACTCCGCGGCACACACCAGGCCGGCAATCACCGTCGCGAGCGTCGAGGGTGAATAGCCGGCGTTTTCCTCCCAGCGTTCCTGCGCGGTGACCGGGCCCTGGCGTATGAGATAGGCCGCGGCACGAAAAATCATGACACGTGGATCGAACCGGCCCAGCGAGGTGTCGTTGTTGCGCAAACGCCACGCCAGCAGGATCGGAGCGGCAATTTCATCCAGTTGCACACCGGACCAGTAGGCCTTCCCATTGATCCAACTGTTTTGCGGGAAACTGCCGTCCGCCCGCTGGCTGGCCGCGAGCCAGATCAAGGCGCGCAGCGGGGTCCCGGTCTGGCCTGTCGCCAGCAGCGCGGTCGCGCTCTGCACCAGGTCGCGCGTCCAGACCAGATGATAGCCGCCCAGATCATTGTCGCACTTCGTTTCGCCCCAGGGGATGCTCATCGACGCCACCAGTGCGCCTTGGAACAACTTGTCTTCATGGGCGAGCAGGATGCAGCGGCTGAGCCGGTACAGGTGACCGTCGTCCGAGGTGTGCCGGCTGAAATCATACTTCGGATTGACGACCGTGCGCTGCCACTGGCGGACATAGGCCGCGCGATGAGTTTCGAAGGGCTCCGCCAGCGATTGCAGCATCTTCGCCACCGTGCTCTGGCAGCTTCCTCCGAGGGCGATGGCGATCGTGAAATCGTCACCCGCCCGAAGATCGACTTCACCCGTCAGCGCGATGTTGCCGTCGTTCGCCTCGTTGAATTCCCAGTCCATTTGGAAATGGTTCATCAAATCCTGCCAACCGTCGCTGGCGCCGACATATCCGACCGACCGCCGCGAAAATCCGGCGCTGCATCCCATGACCAGATGGATGTCCTTGCGTTCCGCATGGAGCAGTTGGTTGCCGTTGATGTCGGAACACCAGCCGGAGTTGCCGGCGCCATGGCGCTCGATATGCGGCGCCAGCAGCGCGTAGAGGTGCAGCCTGCCGCGCAGGGATGGATCGGCCACTTCGAGCCTGGTATGCACGAGCAGCACCGACCGGTGCGGATCTGCAAGGACGTGTTTGACCAGCCGGTAACGCCCGCTGGGTTCCGAGTTGGTGAGGCGATAGAAAACACAATCGCGTTCCGGGTATTCGATCCGGTGGTCCAGGTCGCGCTTTTCCTCGTGGCAAAACGTTTCCCCGTCCGTGATCAGGAACTGAAAATCACGCGTGTTCGGTGTGTCAACCGAGGGGTAGTAAATCTCGTTGACGATGCCATGGCTGAGCGTGAACCAGAGCCGGCAGCTCGTGTGATAGGCGGTACCCAGGCCTTCCTTCGCGCTGGACGTCCAGCGGGGTTCGATGCCGGGCGCGCCGAATGCCATCGGGTTTTCAGACGGGTTCATGCGGGTATTCGTTGCGGTATCGCTGCAGGGCGCCGAGATAATCGGCGTAACCGAGCTCGGCTCGCAACGGCTCGAAGAGGTTCCAATAACAGCGCGACCCTCCGCTGCCGACCTCCTTCTCCAGATGATGCCAGAGGTCCGCCGTGACGCGATTGTTATCGAGCAGAGTGTTGTCCACGTGGAACAGGAAAACGGTTTTGCCGGGAGCCGGCCCTTTGGGATGTTTCATTTGTATTCGCTTTTTTGGACGAATCGCTCATGAGTTGATCCAGTATAAAGTTTGGTCCAAAGGCGGTGTCGGCCTCGGGATGCGTTTGCATTATTTCCCAGAAGGGCGGCGGGTGAAAGCTTTTTGAGCAGCCCCTTCGCCCCGGACGCATCGTGAGGGAGTGTTGCCCAAAGACTCGGAGCGCGGCTCCATGAGCCCGCAGCACGGCTGAAAACCGGGGCGCTCTGGAATCCACCCACGCACCACGCATTGCGGGGCTGCTGCAGGTCACAGACCTGCTCTCCGGAGCGCGGACATGGCTGTGCACGCTCCCCCCGGTTTGTGACGAAAGCCGGCGCGCGGCCGGGGCGTCAGGATTTCAGAATGTATTCGGCCTTGAAGTCGCGTTTGCTCGAATCGTGCTCGAGTTTGAAGCCGACCTTTTTGCTGACGTGCTGCATGCCGTAATTGTCGGCCAGCACGATGGCGGTGATGCGCGACAGCTTCTCGTCGCGTCCGATTTGCACGAGTCGTTTGAGCAATTCCGTGCCGAGGCCCTGGCGCTGCCACTGGTCGTTGATCAGGAGCGAAAATTCGGCTTCGTTCCGCCCATGCGCCTTGCTCAGCCGGCCCACGCCGATAATTTCAAACGCGCCGCCCTTCGGATTCTTGCGCTCGGCGACCAGCGCGATTTCGCGGTCGTAATCGTTGAAGCAGATTCGCGTCAGCCGCTCGTGCGCGATGCGCTGGTCCAGTTTGATCTGGTTGAAATAGCGGTGATACACGCTCTCCTCGGAGAGCGTTTCATGGAACTTCACCAGCAACGGCTCGTCTTCAGGCCGGATCGGACGAATCGTGACCGCCGTGCCATCTTTCAGCTTCCACGGGGACACAAATCGGGTCGGGTAGGGGCGGATGGCGAGCCGGGGCAGTTTGTCTTCCGTCGTCTTCGCGTCGTGCAGGATCACCCGGGCGTCGAGCGCGACCAGGTCATCGGCGGACGCGAACAAGGGGTTGATATCGATTTCCTTGATCCACGGCTGTTCGGCGACGAGCTGGCTAAAGCCGACCATGATTTTTTCCAGCGCGGCGAGATCCACCGGCTTGCGGCCGCGAACGCCTTTGAGCGCGTGATAGATCCGGGTCGTCTCCATCATGCGGCGGGCGAGGGTGGTGTTGAGCGGGGGCAGGGCGAGGGCCTTGTCCTTGAACACTTCAACGAGCTGGCCGCCCATGCCGAAAAGGAGCACCGGGCCGAACTGGGGATCGATGCTGCTGCCCAGAATGATCTCGTAGCCTTCGCTCAATTGGATCATCTTCTGCACCGTCACGCCCTGGAAATGTTTGGCGCCCGCCTTTTCCGTGCAGGCGGCTTTGATCGCCTTGAAGGCCTGGCGGACTTCGGCCTCGTCCTTGAGGTTCAATTGCACGCCACCCACGTCGGTCTTGTGCGTGATGGTCTCGGAATAGAGCTTCAGGACGGCCGGAAATCCGATTTCACCGGCCAGTTTGGCGGCCTGGGCCTCGGTCGTGGCAATCCTGGTGACGACGGTCGGGATGCTGTAGCAGGCGAGCAGTTCCTTGGATTCAGCCTCGGTCAGGATCGTGCGGCCCGCCTTCTTCACGGATTCAATCAACGTCCGGGCCTTGGATCGGCCCGAAGCCAGATCGTCCGGATTGGCCGACGGCACCGGGGTTTCGTAGAGCGCCCGGAGATTGTCCGCGTAGCGCCACATGGACGTGAACACCCGCGCTGCGGTGTCGGGATACGGAAAGGTCGGGATCCCCGCGTCGTTGAGGATCTTCTCGCCGGCGGCGACATCGGCGCCGCCCATCCAGCTTGCGATCACGGGCTTGCCTTCGATGTGGCCGAAGGCCCTGAGCTTCTCGGCGGTGCCGGTTGGATCGGTCATCGCCTGCGGCGTGAGGATCACGAGCAATCCGTCGCTGTTCGGATCGCGGCCCGAAATCTCGAGTGTCTTGGCATACGTCTCCGCGCTGGCGTCACCGAGCACGTCGATGGGGTTGTTGTGCGACCAGGCGGCGGGAAGGATTTTATTGAGTTCACCGATGGTGCCTGCGGACACTTCTGCGAGGGCGCCGCCGCTGGTCAGGAGCGCGTCCGTGGCCAGCACGCCCGGGCCGCCGGCATTCGTGATCATGGTCATGCGATTGCCCCTGGGCCGGGGCTGACGGCCCAGCACTTCCGACATGTAGAACAGGTCGGAGATGTTGTTGACGCGCAACACGCCGCAGCGCTTGAAGGCGGCTTCAAGAACGTCGTCGCTGCCGGTCAGCGAGCCGGTGTGGGAGGCAGCGGCTTTGGCGGCGCCGGCGGTGCGCCCGGGCTTGATGACGATGATCGGCTTAGTCAGCGCGACTTCGCGGGCGGCCGACAGGAACGCGCGGGCGTCCCCGATGGTCTCCATGTAGATCACGATGCTCTTGGTGTTCGGGTCGTCTCCGAGATAGTAAATCAAATCGCCCCAACCGACATCGAGCATGGAGCCGATGGACACGAACGCGCTGAAACCGACGTTTTCCTTCAGACTCCAGTCCAGGACCGCGGTGCACAAGGCGCCGCTCTGGCTCAGGAAGCCGACGTTGCCGCGCCGGGCGATGGTGCTGGCGAACGTGGCGTTCAGGCCGTTGGCGGTCATCATGACGCCGAGGCAGTTCGGGCCGACGATGCGCATCCCGCCGCGGCGCGCGTCGGCGAGGATTTTCTGCTCGAGAACCGCCCCCTCGGGACCGGTTTCCTTGAAGCCGGCGGAAATGATGATGGCGCCCGCCACGCCGGCCGCGACGCAATCCTGGATGATGCCCGGCACCGTCTTCGCCGGCGTGCAGATGACCGCCAGGTCCACCTTTTCCGGCACGGCCGAGATGCTCGGAAATGCCTTCACGCACAAGACCGAGGCCCGCTTGGGGTTGACCGGGTACACGACACCGTCGAATCCGCCGCGGCCGAGATTCTGGAAGACCGTCCTGCCCACGCTGCCGGAGTTCTCGGTGGCGCCGATGACGGCGATCACTTTGGGTGAAAAAATGGAATCCAGCGGATGTCTGCGCGCCCGCAGAATGTCATGCGCGGACTCGACCGGTTGGGAGTTGGGTTCAGCTAAAGTTTGCATGCAAGATTTCAAAAAGATTCAGGAAAATTCCTGTCATTATTCCGTGCCGGCGCGTTCGATTCACCAAGGCGTGAAGCGAACCTGCCTGGACCTGGGAAAGTTCGCAGGCGTGCGGGTTGCGGACTTCCCTCTGTTTGCCAAACATTAACCGTTTTTTGCAGAACCGCCACCCTGTACCGGGTGCGCGGCGCGGAAGCCTCGTCGCGAGGGCTGCAAATGGCGGTTTCGGCCCGCGTGCCCAGCCAGCAGGTTCGACGGCTGGCCGAAGTGAGGCGCAATTGCGGGTTGGGAAGCCTCCAAGTCTTTAATCAAGCCCGACCGCGACTTCTCAATCGTTGATTCCCCAGCCTTCGAGGATCGGCGTCCGGTTGTAGGGCAGAATCACGGCCTCCCGGGGTGACTCGGTGGGCTGCGCGCCCGAGACCGGCGGCAGGCTGCTTTCCGGAAACGGGATTTCCTGGGGCAGAAAATCGATCTTCGCCTCGGCGGCCGCATCCTTGAGAAGGGAATGCGCCAGGACGGCGGCCTGGACGTCCTCACCTGTGAAGTCCACCAGCGCCATGAGTGCCGCCGCCTGCCCCCGCTTCCGCGGGACCCAGCCGGTGATCCAGGTCTTGACGGAGTCGGGCAATCCCCCGTTCCTGGCGTTGGCGACGATGATCACGTCCGCTTCGATAGCATCGTCCACGGCGATCTGGTTGAGCTTGGTGCTGCGCAGCACGTCAAACTTCCACATGCTACTGCGCAATTCGGCGCCGCCGCCGAGCTGGGAGACCAGGAAGTGGTAGGCATCCATGGCCCGCTTGCCGGATGCGAAATCGTCGTAAGCCATCACCACCCGGAAGGCCGGTTTGGGCGGGCCTCCTGCAGCCCGGGGGATCCCCTGAGGAGGGCTTGCTTTCACTTACTTCACCCTGCGCGTGGGTCTGCGTCTGGCAATCCGGAAATGGGCGCAACAGTTCTAGGGGAATTGCCTAGAGCCACTAAGTGATTTTGAATTGTTCAGACCCGGCCTGCGCCTCGGACCAGCGAACGGCGTAGCGGATGAGGTCGGTGGCGGTGTTGACTTTGAGTTTCTCCTTGATATTGGCGCGATGCACCTCGACTGTTTTCACGCTGAGGTGCAGGTGGTCGGCGATTTCACGCGTGCCTTTTCCCTCACCGATCAGTTGAAACACTTCGAACTCCCGGTCGGACAATCGTTCGACGGACGACCCGGCGTTCTCGGAGCGGCGTCCGGAGAAGATTTCCAGGATGTGCGCCGACATTTTGTCGCTGACATAAATGTGCCCGCTCAGGACCTGGCGGATGGCCTCCACCAGTTTCTTGCCCCCTTCCTGCTTCATGATATAGCCGCGCGCCCCGGCTCGCAGCACGCGTTCGGCGTACAGGGATTCATCATGCATGGAAACCACCAGGATCAGGACCTTCGGACACAGCACGTGAATGTCCTTGATCAACTCCAGTCCGTTCTTGTCGGGGAGCGAAATATCCACCAGCGCGAGATCGGGCTTTTGGGCCGCCGCCAGGTCGAGCGCCTGGGCCGCCGTGTCGGCTTCGCAACACACCATCAGGTCCGGCTCGCTCGTGATCAATTGGGCCAGACCCTGGCGCATCATCGGATGGTCATCGACGATCAGAATCCGTTTTTTCCCCTTGGAGTTGGTTTTTCTTGGGGCCACTTGCGTTCGCTTTCTGTTCAGAGTTGGAGCTGAGCGCGACGGCGCACAGGACGCGCCCGCCGCCCTCCGGGTTGTTGTCCAGGGCCAGCGTTCCGCCGATCATTCCCGCACGGGATTGCATGATGCGCAAGCCCATTCCACTTTGGCGTGGTGGGATTTGGGGGAAGCCGCTCCCGTTATCGTTGACGGCCAGCAGCAGCTGGTTCTGCTGCTGTGCCAATCGAATCACGATTTGCGTGGCCCTGCCATGTTTGATGGCGTTGGACACGGCCTCCTGTGCGATGCGGAAGAGATGGGTCGCCACGGCCGGGTCCCGCACCGGCACGGGGGCCTGGCACTCGAAGCGACAGCCGAGCTGGAAGACTTTTTCCGTGTTGGATGCCAGTTCCTGGAGCGCGGCCATGAGGCCTTCCGATTCGACGGTGACGGGAGAAAGGCCGAGGGCGAGCAGGCGCGTCTGGCGGATGGCTTGGCGCACGTGTCCGGCGATCTCGCCCACGCGCTTCGCATCGACTTTGGATCGAGGCGCGATCTTCTGTTCGAGCGCCTGGCTCATGAATTCGATCCCGGCGAGTTGCTGGCACAGGCCGTCGTGCAGGTCCTGTCCGATGCGGCGCTGTTCGCGATCGCTGATTTCCAGGATCTCCTTCTCGAGCCGTTTGCGCTCGGTCATATCGCGCAGGATCACCAGCCAGTGGGTGATGCGACCGCTCTTGTCGCGGACCGGTCCGACGCGCCATTCGACCCAGTGTTCCTCGTCGGCGATGCGATGCGTGGAAACGCCTTCCAGGAAGGGTTCCTGTTCCGGGAGCCCCTGCCGCAGCCGCTCCTGGACGGCGCTCAATCCGCCCAACGCGCTCAGCGGTTGTCCCGTCACCCGCTCCGGCGAATAGCCGGTCAGTTGTGTAAAACTGGGGTTGACGTAGAGAATCCGCGGATCGGGAGAGTCCGCATCGGCAATCAGCACGGCGCTGAATCCGCGCTCCACCACGCTTTCGACGAGGTTCACCCGCTCCTCGGCCGCGGCGAGGCGGCGCTCCGTTTCGATCTGCTCGAGGACGTGTTTGACCACCTCGGGCACGAACTGCAGGAACTCGACGTCCTTGACGAGGTAGTCTTTCGCCCCGCCTTTCATCATTTCGACCGCGACGCGTTCATCGCCCTGTCCGGTGATGACGACAAAGGGAGGCAGGGGCCGGGTTTCCGACAGCCGCCGGATGAGTTCCTTGCCTTCCATGTCCTGAAGTTTCAGGTCCAGCAGCAGGAGGTCGGCGTCATTCGCGGCCAGCCACGCCAGCGCCTCCCGGCCGGAACGGGCGCTGCCGGTGCGGAATCCCTCCCGCTGCAGCGCCTTCTCGATGAGGCGCAGAAGGCCGCGGTCGTCGTCCACGATGAAAATGGTTCGCTGGTTCGCGCCGCCCTGCATACGACTGGCTTCTGTCAATCACCCGCCGCCATTGATGTCGGGAATCTGAACGAGGGAAATATAAAGTCCCAGGCTTTTGATGGCATCCGCAAACTTGTCGTAATCCACGGGCTTGACGATGTAGCTGTTGCATCCAATTTCATGGCACCGCTGGACCTCGCGCGGATCATCCGTCGTCGTCAGCATGATGACGGGAACCTTGTGCAAATCGGGATCGGCCTTGATCTGGCGCAACACTTCGACGCCATCGACGCGCGGCATGCGGATATCCAGCAGGAGCAGGTAGGACACGTCCGCGGCGCGGCGCCGGCCGGATCCGCGTCGGAAGAGAAAGTCCAGGATGGCCTGCCCGTCCGCGAACCACTGGACGCCGTTGTGCAGACCCGCGCGCGTGAGGTTCTTCTCGATCAACCGCGCGTGGCCCGCGTCATCTTCGGCGATGAGTATGACCACTTCACGTGCCGTTTTCATGCCCTTATGTTGCCTGCGCGGGGGCGGGGAGGGAAACAAAAAAGGTCGTGCCCGCTCCCGGCTCGGATTCGACGCGGATACTGCCGTTGTGGCGTTCAAGAATGCGCTGGGCGATCGTCAGACCCAGCCCCTCTCCCATGCCGTGCGAGGGATTCAAGCGGTGGAAAATCTCGAAGATTTTTTCCTGATGTCCCTGCGGGATGCCGATGCCGTTGTCGCGAACGGTGTAAATCGCGCGGTCTTCCTCGATGCGGCCCGCCACGGAGATCAGGCCGGGGCGTTCGGGATCGAGGTATTTGATGGCGTTGTCCAACAGGTTCGAAAAGACCTGGTCGATTTGCGTGGCGTCGCCCAGGCAGTCCGGCACCGTCCCCATCTGCAACGTCGCTCCGGCCTGTTTGATCTGAAACTCCAGGGCCTGGGCGATGCCGGACAGCATGGTTTTCACGTCGAGGCGCTCGATTTTCAGCGCGGCGCGGCCCAGGCGCGAGTACCGCAGGAAGCCGGACAACAGCGAATCGATTTTTGCAACGCCCGCCTCGATGTATTCAAGGGCCTCCGGAATCTCTTGAGAGAGGAGTTGTCCCAGTTCCGCGAAGCCGGCGCCGGGTTTCAAATCCGGCACGAGTTTTCGAAGCCTGGCGCAGGCCTGGGCCAGTTCCTTGCCGAACCCTTGAATGTTGACGAGCGGGGAGCGCAGATCGTGCGAGGCCGCATAGACAATCGTCTCCAGTTCCTTGTTCTTGTCGGCGAGGGTCTGTGCCAGCGCGGCCAGCTTTTCCTCGGCCCGCTTCCGCTCGGTGATGTCCTGTTTGACGGCAACAAAGTGGGTGATATCGCCCTCGCCCGCGCGAACCGGGGTGACGGTCATTTCTTCGGGGTAAAGCGAACCGTCCTTGCGACGATTCACCATTTCACCGTGCCACGACTGGCCGCGCCGGATGGTCTCCCAGAGCTCGCGGTAGATCTCCGGCGGATGCTTTCCGGATTTGAGGATGCGCGGATTCCGGCCCACCACTTCATCCCGGTCGTAGCCCGTCAGCCGGGTGAACGCCGGGTTGACCCAAAGAATTTGCCCGTCGGTGTCGGTGATCGCGATCCCATTGGCCGTCGATTCCAGCGCCTCGGACAACAGCCTTAATTGTTCCCCGGCCCGCTTGCGCACGGTGATGTCGCGGATAAATCCCGTGAACAAACGCCGGTCGGCCAGGCGCACCTCGCTCACGGAAAGGTCGATCGGGAAAGTGGATCCGTCCTTGCGGCGGGCGGCGACCTCCCGGCCGATGCCGATGATCCTGGCCGTGCCGGTCCGCTGGTAATTTGCAACGTAGCTGTCGTGCCGTTCCCGGTCCGGCGAGGGCATCAGCAGGCTCACGTTCCTGCCGATGACCTCCGCGGCCTTGTAGCCGAAAATCATTTCGGCGGCGCGGTTAAAGGACTCGATGCGGCCGCGGTCGTCGATGGTGATGATGCCCTCTGCCGCCGTCTCGAGAATTGCCCGCAGCCGTTCTTCGCTGTCGGACAGCGCCGTTGGGGGCTTCATTGGCGGGGCGCCTTGGTTGCCGGGGCGTCTTTTTTTCGATTCGAGCGCCTGAAGGCGCGCGGCGAGCGCGGCCTTGGTCATGTGCGTGTAATCGGCCATGCGGAACGGCGGCAGTATTGGAGAACCCGGCCTCGATTCCAATCCCGAAGTCAATCCCTGGAAAAGAAGAGCCGCGGGCGCTTCCACCCGCGGCTGGAGGAGGCTGTTGGGGGTAACGGGCGCCACGGGGGGCGCCCAAATCAGTTTATTTGCCCAGCAATTGGGCCCGATATTCCGTCGGAGATTGGCCGAGAATCTTCTTGAAAACACGGTTGAAGTGGGTGAGTGACTGGAAACCGACTTCAAACGCGATTTCGCTGACGCGCAGATTGGGGTTCAGCAGCAGGTTCTTGGATTTCTCGATCCGCACGCGCGAGAGGTAATCGGTGAAATTAATGCCGGTCACTTTCTTGAACATTTTGCAGAAGTAAAACGTGCTCGTGTTCACGGACTTTGCCACCTGGCCGAGGGACAGCTCCTCGGTCTGGTGCTCGTGGATGTACTCCTTTGCCCGGGTGATGACCGGGGGCTCGGCGTTGTCCTGCTGCACCACGACCTGGTTGCTCAGCATCGAAAGGTGTTGCGCGAAGATCGTCAGCAGCTTGACCGCCGAGTCGTGGCGCTTCTGCGGCACCACCTGCGTGCCGAAGAACGCCTGCTTCAATTGTTCGCGATCCAGATCCACGCCCCATTCCCCGACCTGTTTGGAGGCCCGCTCGAACTGGAGCGGAGTCGGTTTCTTGCGGAAAACCTGGCCGGTTTGGAGAAATCCGATGAGCCGGTCGCCCAGCCGCACCGGCACGGCGGTGTCGCACATCCCCATCGGACACGTCGCGGTGTGCGGTTCCTGGGTCGCCCGTTGGGAGAGTGTTTCCTGCACCTGCAAACACGCGCCGCACGCGCGGCTTCGTTGGGCCAGAATCTGGCAGAACGGGCCTTCATTGCGTTTGCCGTGGTGCGGCAACTGCCACGATTCCACCGGCCGCAGCGCCACCGGCAGACCGGTCGTCTCGCTGAACGCGCGCTCGTATTCCTGGTAAATCTTCGAGCCGACCAGGGCCTCGACCAGCGCCCGATTGGCGTGGCCGTTGCCGTTGCCGTTGGCCGAGGGCGCCGCGTAAGGGTTCTTCGGCCGCAGCACCGGCGCCTTCTTGAAATCACCGGCGCGAGACGGGATCCGCCCGTCACCCGCCGCAGTCCCCCGAGGATCGCCCTCATCCGTCCGGCTCACCATTTCTTGCCTTACAAAAGTTGTTTGCATGGGAGCAATTTAGGATAAAGCAATGGAAACAACAATTGGGGCGCTGCCGGGTGCTGACTAGCCAAATGGATTACCCAAGGTAGGGGAATCCCTTACCACGCCGGGTCGCCGCCGGCGCGGCTGCGGGTGGCTGTGGTGTCCGGATCGGGCCTGTCCTCCGCGTTTTCCGCGTCTGTTCTCGTGCTGATGCTTCGGTCGCAAACCCGCTCGCGCTCCAGGCCCCCGGGCGCCCGGGCGCCGCCTCTCCGGCGGTCGTCCGCCGGGTCCGGGCGCGGAGAGACCCGGCACCGCGGACCGGCAGGGAACCGACGGCGGAGCCGCGAAGGCCAGCCCTCTTTTGTCTTTTGCCCGGCCATAGCAGCGGAGCGCTCGAGTCGGTTTCGGGGCCGCAGGGGGCAGTGTCCAGTGCGCGCGGGCCGCCGGCACGGATCCGGGTTTGACTTGCGCCGTCCCTGTGCATTCGACAGACTTTAGAGCGTGTTTGCGCCTCGGCCACTTCTGGAACGCGTGTGGGCGATCCTCCGCAGATCGCTCGATCCGGTCCAACCGCTCCTGGCTTTCTGCCACGGGATCAAGGCATTCTGCTTCGGACCCGGCCGGGTGCGGAGTCGGGCTCGCCGCGTCGCGCAGGTGGGCGGCTGCGCGGCGGTTCTCGGCTGTGCAAGCCTGCGCCTGTTCGCCGCAACTCCACCGCTGCCGAACTATTTCATGCGTGTCTGGCAGACGGAGGAAGGGCTGCCGGAGAACGCGGTGACGGCGGTGGTGCAGACGCAGGAGGGATACCTGTGGCTGGGCACCTACGACGGCCTGGCGCGATTTGACGGAGCCAGCTTCACGGTGTTCGACAGCGACCAGAAGAAGATGCCCGAAATGGGCAGCAGCCGTGTGGTAAGCCTGTTTGAGGATGACATCGGCATCCTGTGGATCGGTCATGAAACGGGGGAGGTCACGTGTTACCGGGACGGCCGTTTTCAGGCGGTCTCGTTCAAAGGGGACAAGGAAAACAGGAAGATCCTGGGGATCAGCGCCGACGAGTCGGGCAGAATCTGGATGTTCAAGGACGATGGCAGACTGGTCGGGCTCGACGGCGAGGTGATTTCCGCTCCCAACGCGGGGACTCCGGCCAGTGTGACCGCCTTGGTACGGAACCATCGCGGACAGTTGTGGATGTTGAATGGCGGGGAGGTGTTCAAGCTCGAAAAGAATCAATTGGTTCCGATCGCACCCGGTGGCGGCTCGGTGGGCGGGTTTGTCTCCGGGATTTGCGCGAGTGATGATGGCGGACTGTGGATTGTGAGCGGCGGGCGGGTGCGGAAGTGGAACGGGCACGAGTTGACGGACGACCTGGGGGCGAGCCCATGGGATCAGGGTTCGATCACCACGGCCATTGAGACCCGGTCGGGCTGTCTGGCGGTCGGAACCCTGGACCAGGGGCTTTATCTGATTCTTCCGCATCGCGGCGTCATTCACTTCGATCGTAAGAGCGGATTCCCGCACGATTGGGTGCGTTCGCTGGCGGAGGACCGTGAAGGCACTCTGTGGGCCGGCACGGGCAGCGGCGGGCTGGTGGCTCTGCGCGCGGGCAACGTTGCGACGGTGAATGCGCCGGATCAATGGCAGGGCAGGGTGGTGCTGTCCGTTTCGGCGGCGCACGACGGAGCACTGTGGATTGGCACCGAAGGCGCGGGTTTGTATCGCCTGTTCGAGGGCGAATGGTCTCATTTCGGGGAAAACAACGGGCTCTCCAACCAGTTTGTTTGGTCGGTTTCCGAGGATTTGCAGGGCCGCATCTGGGCGGGAACCTGGGGCGGCGGCCTGTTCCTCCGGCAGGGCGATCAGTTCGCGCCGCCGGCGGGACTCGAGGATCTCACCGTGCCCACGACGGCCCTGTTGCACGCAAAGGACGGGGTGACGTGGGTGGGCACCGGTGAGGGCATCCTGCGCTACGCGACCAATGGGATCTCATGGTTCGGGAGGCAGAAGGGGTTGACCCTGCCGGACGTGCGGGCGGTGGTGGAAGACAGCTCGGGAGACTTATGGTTCGGCATGCTGGCCGGCGGGCTGGGTCGGCTGCACGGGAACGAGGTCCGACAATTCCGAAAGCGCGACGGCCTCTCGATCGACTATGTCCAGTGTCTGCATCTGGATTCAGACGGCGCGCTGTGGATCGGAACTTATGGTGGCGGATTGAACCGGTTGAAGCACGGGCAGTTTTCCTCCATCGACACGAGCCAGGGGCTGCCCAATAATTTCATTTGCGACATCGAGGAGGATGACAGCGGCAATTTCTGGTTCAGCTCGCACGGAGGCATTTTCCGAATCCAAAAGGGAGAGTTGAATCGTTGCCTGGACGGCCAGACCAAATCCGTGCGGTGTCTGAGTTACGGCAAGGGCGACGGGATGCCGACGCTGGAATGTTCGGGCGGACTGCAACCGGCGGGCTGCAAGACGAAGGATGGCCGCCTCTGGTTCCCGACCAGCAAGGGTCTGGTGGTGGTGGACCCGAACGGCGCCAAGGCCAACCAGTTGCCTCCGCGGGTTGTGATCGAAAAGATGCTCGTGGACGGCCGTACAGTGGCGAAGGCGCCGGACGACAGCGCTCCATTGCGGCTTCCGCCCGGCCGCCAGCGGTTTGAATTCCGTTACACCGCCCTGACGTTTGTCGCTCCGGAGAAAGTCCGCTTTCAATATCGCCTCGAAGGGCTGGAAACCGAGTGGATGGACGGCGGGTCAAAGCGGGCTGTGAACTACGGCTATATTCCCCCGGGCCATTACAACTTCCGCGTCGTCGCCTGCAACAGCGACGGTGTCTGGAACCTGACCGGCGACGCACTCGAGTTCACGGTGCAGCCGTATTTCTGGCAGACGTGGTGGTTTCGCGCGCTGACCGCGCTGGCCGCGGCGGCGCTCCTTGCGGGAAGCGTGTTGTCCGCCACGCGCCGGCGGATGCGCCTCAAGCTCGAGCGTGTGGAACGCCAGCGCGCCATCGAGCGGGAGCGTTCCCGCATCGCCCAGGACATCCACGACAACCTGGGCGCAAGCCTGACGCGCATCTCGCTTCTCAGCCAGTCCGCGTTCGGGGAACTGGACAATCCGAAGCAAGCCGCAACCCAGTTGGAGCGGATCTACGACACGGCTCGCGAGCTGACCCGTGCGATGGACGAGATCGTGTGGGCCGTCAATCCCCAGCACGACACGCTGGACAGCCTGGTAAGTTACCTGGGCAAATTCGCCCAGGATTTCCTGGGTCCGCTGCACATCCGCTGCCGGCTGGATGTGCCCGAGCAACTGCCGCCATGGCCCGTCACCGCCGAAGTGCGGCACAACCTGTTCCTCGCCTTCAAAGAAGCCTTGAACAACGTGCTGAAACACGCCTCCTCCTCCGAGGTCTGCGTCTCGCTGAAAACCGGCCCGGACGCGTTCACGCTCGTGATTCATGATGATGGCGTCGGGTTCTGTCCGGAGGCGCCCGCCCAGCCAGTGTCCAACGCGCCGAGCCGCATCGTGCATGGCCACGGCCTGCCCAACATGCGGCTCCGCTTGGAAAAAGTCGGCGGACATTGCGAAATCCAGAGCGCCCCCGGGCGTGGAACCGAAGTGAGATTTGTGGTGGCGGTTGCCGTTCGTTCGACATGAACGGTCCGGGGCGGAACGGCCGGGAGCCGGGATCGCGGCGCCGGCATGCAGTGCCGCCTGACGACGGAGCATGCACCGATCGCCAAGAGGCGCTATGAATGGCCTGGCGGATGAAGGTTGTCCCTAAAACTGACGACACGCTGCGGTCGGTGTGGGCGAGTAGGATAAAACTGCCGTGAGTATCGCTGTATCCATAATTGAGGACGATGTTCCGGCCCGGGAGATACTGGCGGGCTGGATTCGTCGTGGAGAGGGTTTCCGTTGTGTCGGCGAGCATGGCAGCGCCGAGAGCGCCGTGGCCGCGTTGCCGCAGGAAAAGCCGGATGTCGTGCTGGTGGACATCAACCTGCCGGGGATGAGCGGCATCGAATGTGTGCGGCGGATGAAGCTGGTCCTGCCCAACACGCAATTCGTGATCGTGACGGTCTATGAGGATGCCAACCACATTTTCAACGCGCTCGCCGTTGGCGCCAGTGGTTACTTGTTGAAGCAGACGCCCCGGACCGAGCTGCTCGCCGCGCTCAAGGAAGTTCACGCAGGAGGCTCACCCATGAGCAGCAATATCGCCCGAAAAGTGGTGCAGTCCTTCCGGCGCCCGACGGACGAGACGGACGGCGCGGCGGACCTTTCACCGCGGGAGCGCGAGGTCCTGGAACTGTTGGGACGAGGCTATCTCTACAAGGAAATCGCGGACTCACTCGGGATTGGCGTGACGACGGTGACCACGTATATCCGCCGGGTTTACGAAAAACTCCACGTGCGGTCCCGGGCGCAGGCCGTGGCAAAATTCGCCCACAGGCCCCTGGGCGACTCGCCTTGACCGCCGTGGTGAGGGTGTGGCTTTCCCGAGTTCGTGGCCCGAATGCCCGCCACAAGTGACATCGAGGCTGAGCGCGCGCCGCTCCGGGCGCCGGGTGTTTGCCAGTGCGGAAATAGTTCATGAAAAACCTGAACTTGTTCTCCGTTGGATGCCTCCTTCTTTTAATCTCCGCCATCGCCCGCGCGGAGCCGGTCTCCCGCGATTTCATCACCGCTCGCGGCGACCGGTTGTTTGAAGGCGGCAAGCCGTTCCGATTCATCTCGTGGGACATCCCGAATCTGCAGCTCATCGAGGACGACCTGCCGTTCGCCGAACTCAATCCGTGGCGTCTGCCGGATCGTTTCGAGATCAACGATGCGCTGGCGACGGTTCGCCAGATGGGCGGCACGGTGGTGCGCACTTACGTCATCTCGGTGTGCCGCACCAACGACGCGCCGGGTGTGCCGCGGCATGTGCTCGGTCCAGGCCGTTTCAACGAAGAGGCGTTCCGCACGCTGGACCAGGTGATTCAGGAGGCCAACGGGCACGGAATCCGCCTCATCATTCCGCTGGTGGACAATTGGACCTGGCAGGGTGGCCGGGCCGAATACGCGGGCTTTCGGGGCAAGCGGGAGGACGCTTTCTGGACGGATCCACAAATCACCGCTGATTTCAAGGAGACCATCCGGTTCGTGCTCCTGCGCACCAACTCTCTCAGCGGCGTCGTTTACTCCGATGACCCGGCCATTCTCTGCTGGGAAACCGGAAATGAACTCCAGTCGCCGCCTTCCTGGACGCGTGAAATCGCCGCGTACATCAAGAGCCTCGATCCCAACCACCTGGTGATGGACGGTTTCAACGCCAACGAACTGCGCCCCGAGTCCCTCGCCATGCCGGAAGTGGACATCGTCACCACACACCATTACCCGGGCTCGAAGAAGTCCTTCGCCCAGTTGATTCGCGAGAACGCGGCCAAGGCCGAGGGCCGGAAGCCTTACGTCATCGGCGAATTCGGATTTGTCGGCACTTCGCAAATGGAGGAGGCGATCAAGGCAATCATCGAAACCCACGCCTCGGGCGGACTGCTCTGGAGCCTGCGCTTCCGCGATCGCGACGGCGGTTTCTACTGGCACAGCGAACCGTCCGGACGCAACCAATACAAAGCCTTCCATTGGCCCGGTTCACCCATCGGCGCCGCGTATGACGAGATGAATCTCCTCGCCAGGGTCCGCCATTACGCGTTCTCGATCCGCGGAATTCCCGAGCCGCCGGTGCCGGTTCCCGCGCCGCCGACGTTGCTTCCAATCACCGGCGCCGCGGCCATCTCGTGGCAGGGTTCTGTCGGCGCCTCAAGCTACACGGTGGAGCGGGCGCCGAAGGCCAGCGGACCCTGGTCCGTGGCCGGGGACGGCATTGATGAAAGTTTCGTGCAATATCGTCCCCTCTTTGCAGATCAGACCGTGTCTTCAGGCCAGTGGTATTATCGCGTTCGCGCCGCCAACAGCACCGGCGTCTCGGTGCCTTCGAATGTGTTCGGTCCCGTCCCGGTCACACACGGGACCCTGGTGGATGAGCTGGCTGATTTTTCAAAAGTCCACGCCACCGAGGGCCGCCTGGCGATTCAAACGCGCAACTCCCGTCAGGCAAAGGAAGACGCCCACCGCGCCGCCGGCAAGGCCGGTGACGCCCTCGTGTATCAGGTTCCAACTTCGGTCCAGGGGTTTCGCGTGTTCGCCTTCTTTCCGCACGACGTCGCGGACCTGAAATTCGCCGGGTCCGCCGACGGCACAGTTTATCACGACCTCGGTGCTACCCAGAGTCTCCATTTCCAGGGCCCCGGGGATTACAAATACTGGAAGCCGGTCTGTTACCAGGCCGGGAATGTGGGTCCGGGCTCCCAATTCCTGAAAATCGAGATGACCGGCGAAACTCAAATCGGCCGGGTGGAAATCACGTATGCGGCGGAAAAGCCGGGAGGCTTCCCATGAATTCACAAGAGACGCAGAGTTTTTCCCAGCGCGTCAGCGATCAGCTGTTCGTCCACCTCATGCCGTTCTGGTGCGGGCCCGCGCTGGACCGCGAACAGGGCGGCTGGATGGCCTGCCTGTCCAACGATCTCAAACCCGACCGCACACAGCCCAAGGGGCTTATCGTGAACAGCCGCATCCTGTGGGCTTTCTCGGCCGTCCACCGGAAACGCCCCGACCCGCTCTTCAAGCAGATGGCAGATCGCGCCTTCGACTTCGTCATCAGCCGCTTCTGGGACGCGCAGTTCGGCGGAGCCTTCTGGCAGTTGGACGACACCGGACGCGTCATCGACGATTCCAAAAAAATCTACGGCCAGGCGTTTTACATCTATGCGCTCGCGGAATATCACCAGGCCTTCCATGCGCCGCCGGCCATGGCGCGCGCCATCGAACTGTTCGAGTCGATCGAACGGCATGCGCACGATCCCCGATTCGGGGGCTACCTCGAGGTGCGGCGTCGCGATTGGTCGGAAACCGGCGCTGACGCCCGGCTCAGCGACAAGGACATGAACGAGAAGAAGTCGATGAACAATCACCTTCACGTTCTGGAAGCCTACACCAATCTGTACCGGGTCTGGAAGGATCCGCGGCTCGAACAGCGGCTGCGCGAATTGATCGGGCTCTTCGAGAAACGCATCCTCGACCCGCGCACGCATCACTTCAACCATTTCTTCGACGAACAATGGCGCGTGCGGTCGGACACCTACACCTTCGGCCATGACGTCGAAGGGGCCTGGCTGCTCTGCGAAGCGGCTGAAGTGCTGGGGGATCCTGTTCTGCTCGGCGCTGCGCGGATGCTGGCGGTGTCGATGGCCGCGACGGCGCTCCGGGAGGGTGTCGCGGCTGACGGCGGGCTTTATTACGAAGGGAAGGGCGGAACCATCATCGATCCGCGCAAAGAATGCTGGCCGCAGGCAGAGGCCGTGATCGCCTTCCTTCACGCGTTTCAAGTTTCGGGCGATTCGAAGTATCTCGATGCCTCGATCCGCGCTTACGATTTTATCGAAGACCGTATCGTGGACCGTGTTCACGGTGATTGGTTCTGGCGCATCAACGAGGACGGCCGCCCCGACCCGAAACTTCCCAAGGTCAGCGAATGGAAGGGGCCGTATCACGGCTCGCGGATGTGCCTGGAAACACTCCGCCGGTTGCACACAATGCAGTCATGACAAGCCGAAGCCACGGGCACCCGGCGCGGCTCTGTGGCCGCAGCATGCGTCTGAGGAGGTGAGGCATCAAGAACTTCCCGACATGCCGCCATTGTCAACGCCTTCTGCGGGTCACAGACCCTCTGTCTGGAGCGCGGCTCTGCGAGCCTCAGCCGCAACCCCCTTGACGTTCCGTCATCCCGCCAGCGCAGCCAATGTGGCATTGGCTTGGGCGATCACCGCCAGGGTGCTTGTGTCCGTATCGAACACGGAATTGAGCCCCTGCGGTTCGCAGGGCGGGTCGCCTGTCAAGGCGGTGGTTGAATCCGGTTTGCCGGCACCCGGCCGGCCTTCACCGCCCCAGGTCCAGAAGTTGGCGCCCTGCAACGCCCGGCCGGCCTTGCAGGAATTCGCCACCTGCTGGAACATCCGGCCATAATAATCGTCGCGCGCCATCGTGGGCGTGCCCGGTTCATGTTTTTCATGGTCGCGCGGCAACCCGAATTCCTCCAAAACCAGCGGCTTGTGCAGCGTGTCTGTCGCCAGCACCGTGTGTTGTTCCACGTGGTCCATCGCCCTCGCCGCCGCTCTTTCGTATTCCGGCGAAAGCTGAGGGTCCTTGAGCCAGCCCCAGTTCTTCAGCCACAGGTGCACGGTGACGTAATCGATCGCCACGGTCTTGTGCACCTCGACAAAAACCTCCGGCTTCTTCAGGGAGCCCCAGATGCCTTCCGAGCCGGTGCAGACCAGATGGTTCGGATCAAGGTCGTGAATGAACCGGGCCGTCTGCTCCACCCATTTGGCGAAAACGGGGACATCATCGACCGTTTTGGCGTCGTCGGTGCCGGGGCGGGGCTCGTTGGCCAGTTCCCAGGTCATGATGGCCGGGTCATCGCGGTAAATCTGTCCGTTGACTGTGTTGCGGCGCTGTATCAACTGCGAAACATAGGCGCGATACAGCTCGTTCGCAGCCGGCAGGGTATAAAACCGGGCGGAGAATTGCATGAAGGCGTGCCAGTCGCCACGGGCCACCACCGGCCGGTCCGGGTCGAGGATGGTTTCTCCCGTCACCCAGCGGACGTACTGCGCGAAGCCGCCGGACCACTGCCAATAGTTGGAGACAAACAGAATTCCCCGCATGTTGCGTTTCACCATTTCGGCCAGGCAAAAATCCAGCCCGCGAAGCAGGTCCTCGTCCCAGTCACGCGCGCCCCGCTTGGTGCCGCGGGGGATCGAGCCTGCCAGCGGCGACGTCTCCGAGCCCGCCAGCAGGCGGATATTCGTCACGCCGATCCGTTGCAGGCGGTCGAGCTCCCGCGCGAGCCGCTCCCGGCCGCCCGACAGCGCCGGGTCGCCGAGATAGCAGCCATACCAGAGATTGGTCCCGACGTAGAAGCAGGGCCGGTCCCGCAGTTCGAACCTGCCGTCGCGGACGCGGACGAAAGGGTCGGGGCCTTTTCGCGGCCGCGCGCAAACCGTGCGGGCGCCTGCGCATCCGGCCGCGACCAGCGGCAACGCCAGGGCGCTGGTCTTGAGGAACGTTCTGCGCGAAGTGTGCTGGTGAATCATCGACAGGCCGCCGGGTTTCAAATGAATGGTTGTTGCTCTAATTCGGCGATACGCCCCGCGTCGCAGTTTCCGCGACAGGCGTCTTGTTTCGCCTCAGCATTATTACCATCCCGACGAATCGATCAAGTGGCCCGTCGGATTCCGGAGTAGCCACTTTTGATGACATTGCCATGGGCAAACTTCATCCTACCCTCAAACCCGGAATCACTGAATTGACATGACCACAAAATCCTTCAACGAACAACTGAAGCGGCTCCGCCGGCAGCACGCGCAACTCATCCGGCGGCGCAATCGCCCGCAAAAGAACGGCAATGGCATCTTCGACCGCTACGAACTGCCCGTTCTGACAGCCGGCCACACACCGCTTTCCTGGCGATACGATTTCAACCCCGCCACCAACCCGCGCCTCATGACGCGGATGGGCATCAACGCGGTGTTCAATGTCGGCGCCATGGAGTGGAACGGCAATATCGTCCTGATGGGCCGCGTCGAGGGCTGGGATCGCAAGTCGTTCTTCGGCGTCGCCGAAAGTAAAAGCGGCGTGGACGGCTTCCGGTTTTGGGATTACCCGGTCCGGATGCCTGGCTACGAACCGCAGGAAACGAACCTGTACGACATGCGCCTCGTCTGCCACGAGGACGGCTGGGTGTACGGCCTGTTCTGCGCCGAGCGTCACGACGACTCCAAACCGGGTGATCCGTCCGCCGCCATCGCCCGCTGCGGCATCGCGCGCACCAAGGACCTCGTGAACTGGGAACGGTTGCCCGATCTCAAGACCCACTCCCGGCACCAGCGCAATTGCGTCCTCCATCCGGAATTCGTCAAAGGGGAATACGCGTTCTATACCCGCCCCATGACCGACTTCGCGGCCACCGGCACCGGCGACGGCATCGGCTGGGGTTTGTGCGATGACATCGAGAACGCGGTCATCGGACAGGAACAGATCATCGACCCGCGTTTTTACCACACGCTCAAGGAAGGCAAAAACGGCCTGGGCCCGGCCCCCATCCGGACGAACAAGGGATGGCTGCACCTGGCGCACGGCGTGCGGAACACCGCCGCGGGCATGCGGTACGTGCTCTATCTTTTCCTGTGCGACCTGAAGGATCCCACCAAACTCATCAGGTCTCCCGGCGGTTATTTCCTGGCCCCGGAAGGGGAGGAGCGGGTCGGTGACGTCTCGAATGTGGTCTTTGCCAATGGCTGGGTCGCACGCAAGAACGGCGACGTTTTCATCTATTACGGCTCCTCCGACACCCGCACCCACGTCGCGACCAGCACGGTGGACGGGTTGCTCGATTACGTGCTGAACACGCCGGAAGACGGCATGCGCTCCTCGGTTTGTGTGGAGCAGCGCTGCCGGCTGATCGAAAAGAACCTGCGATTGTCAGGCCGGAATAAACGTTAGCAGGATCTGCGCGGTGCTTGTTTAGCGTGGAGCGTGGAGCGTGGGATGTTTTGTTTCTTTATTCTGCATTCATCCTTCAGCCTTCCCCGGATCCTATCCGAGTTTCACCGTCCCTCCCGTCTTGATGGATTCATAGATCGCCGTCATTATTTTCAGATCGCGCAAGCCTTCTTCGCCCGGCACCCGGGACGCTTTGCCGGCCAGGATGCACTGCGCGAAATCATCCATTTCGGCCGCAAACTGGTAGAGTTGACCGAGGGGATCGACCTCGGGAAACCGTATTTCCTTGCCGTCGCTGCGCCGCCCACGGTTGCCATCGTAGTAAAATCCCGGGTCGAGCTCGAACCAACCCTTGTCGGCGACCGCCCGGTAGCACCCGACGACTGCGGAATTATAACTGGTGCTGCAATAGGCAACCACCCCGCTTGGAAACTTCGTGTGCCAAACCACCGTCTCGTCCACCTCTTTGAATTTCACCGGGTCGGTCTTTGTTTCCATCCCGGAGACGGCAATGGGTTCCTCGCCGGTGATGAAACGGGTGGCTTGCAGCGCGTAAATGCCGACGTCCATGAGGGCGCCACCCCCGGCCAGGGCTTTGTTGAATCGCCAGGCGTCGGGCGGAAGGTCGAGGTGGATGTCGAAACAGGCCTGGATGACCCGCAACTCGCCGAAAACCTTTTCCCGCGCCAGCCGGATGCACTCGAGATTATGCGGTTCAAACCGGCAACGATAGCCAACCGCCAGCAGCCGGTTGGTCGCCTTGCAAACGTCGATCATCTGCTGGCATTTATCGGCCGACGCCTCCATCGGCTTCTCGCACAACACGTGTTTTCCCGCCTTTGCCGCCCGGATCGTGTGTTCGGCGTGCAGCGCGTTGGGCGTGACCACATAAACGGCGTCGATGTCCGGGTTGTCCGCCATCTTCGCCATCGTTTCGTAACTGTAGATGTTCCGGTCCGGGATTTTGTATTGCGCCTTCCACTTCTCCGCCTTGGCGGGTGTGCCGGTGATAATGCCCGTCAGCCGGCAGTTTTGGGTGTGTTGCAGCGCGGGGGCGATTTGATGCGTGCTCAGGGCGCCGAGACCGCAGAGGGCGAAACCGATTTTCTTCTCCGACGCCTGCGCCAGCGCACGGGTTACTGCGGTGCTGATAAAGGGGGCAGCCAGCGCGGCTGACGCGGTTTGCCGGATGAATGTGCGACGCGGTAGTGTCTTCATGCCTTTGGAGCGGAGAAAAAAGCGGAGCGCCGAGTTGTTGATAAAAACGCCTGAGATCTCATGGACGAGGGAGTTTTCGCCAAGCCCCGACAAAGTTCAAGCAACAAACATCACTGAGTTTGCAGGCGATAATAGCTGGTTGCGTTGGTGGCGGTGGCCAATGTCACGGACCATTGATTACCTGACACGAACGGCATGTTGGTAACGGGATTCCAGGGGGCCGTCGGTGTCAGATTCGTCGCAGTATAAAGCCAATAATAGGCTGCATCAGGTGAAGCCGTCAGCGTCAGGTTGCCGCGTTCAGTGCTGGTGATGGCGAGCGTGGGCCGGGATCCCACGCCGGCAGTCCACGCCAGGCTGCCAAATTCATAAGCGCCCAGGTCGGGTGCACTGCCAATGTAACCATCGGTGAAACCGGGAATAACCACACCGGCATCGATGGCGGGCGCAGTGGGTTTCAGGCAGAAAACCTCGTTCGTCCAGTTCACGAGCTGCGTCTGTGGTGAAGCGGCGAGAAAGAGATTGTTCGATGCCGAATACTGATCAATGTCGTTCGTCCAGACGGTTGGGTCCGGGTTGCTGCCCGGCCATGAATCATAGGTGTAAGCACCCACGTCGGCGCAGTTGAAAAGTGTGTTGTTGTAAATCAAGTGACCATAGGCCGGCGCGTTGATCCGGATGCCCGAATCCCCGCCGCTGTTCCAGCAAACATTGTGGTCCACCACAAAGTTCCGGTCATAGTTGTCGAGGTAGATCAACGCAGAAGGGATGGGATAGTTGTTGTCGTGGATCCAATTATACGCGATGCGGGTGGCCGGCCCGCCGGGCCGCTGACCGTTGACGCCCCAGACATAAATGACGCCAAGATCCTTGCACAGCAGTCCCGGGGCGGAAAGATCGTTGAAGCGGATGTCGGACCCGGTGCCCTCGGGCCGGAGGATGTCACGGCCCGAACTGTGCGCGGTGTTGAACGTGACGATATCCCCGCTGCCGTGGAGGGCGAGGCAGCAGGCGTAGGCGCCGGAGTAATCGGTATTATAAATCACATTGCGGGTGATGACGTTGCTGCTGCCGCTGCTATACACGCCGGACCCGGCCGTATTGAACAGCATGCAACCGCGGAC
>Ga0187860_1000967_pt1 | contig 26662 bp, 22 predicted proteins | sample June2016WEW_10_4_FD_132981 | JGI IMG/M metagenome (GOLD analysis project Ga0187860, IMG submission 132981) | Peatland microbial communities from SPRUCE experiment site at the Marcell Experimental Forest, Minnesota, USA - June2016WEW_10_40 | ecosystem: Environmental > Terrestrial > Soil >...
CCTGCCCGCTGCGCTCGCTGCCCTGCCCGCTGCGCTCGCTGCCCTGCCCGCTGCGCTCGCTGCCCTGCCCGCTGCGCTCGCTGCCCTGCCCGCTGCGCTCGCTGCCCTGCCCGCTGCGCTCGCTGCCCTGCCCCCAGCCCCCCTCGCTGCCGCGCTCGCTGCCCGCTCGCTGCCCGCTCGCTCCGTCCCGCTCGCACCGCCCGGCCATGGCCACGTATCGTCATGGGCAGGAACCGGCGTCCAGCGGATGGTGCGGCCATGGGTGACATCATCAGCCAGGGCGGCAACCGCGAGCCCAGCCCGTGGCCGCGCCGACTGGCCGTGGTCGTCGTGCTGGCCGTCGCGGTGACCGTGCTGGTGGTCCGCCACCTCCCTGGCCGAAGGGCCGCGCCCGCCCGGCCCGCGCAGGCCGCGGCCAGCGCGACCGCGGTACCCGGAGTGGCCACGGGCCCGGCGCTGAGCGCCCAGGGCCGGCCTGACGGGGTCGCCGGGCCGACCCTGCGCTGGAACCGCGGCATCCAGCTGCCGGTCGCCGGCGTGCAGCCTGCCTGGTTCTGGCCGGCCACGGGCCGCGAGGAAATGATCGGCGGCCTGCCCCGGCGCAGTTCCGGTTATCTGCTCAGCCGCGTCGGCGGCGGCTGGGCGGTCGAGCCCGGCTCGGGCGGCCGCGAGTGCGGCGGCTGCGTCGGCCCGGGACTGCCGGTGTATTTCCTGGCAGATGGCGCCCGGGCCGTGACCCTGGCCGGAGTGGCCGATGCGGTCGCGCCGGCCGCTGCCGCCGGTGCCCTGTGGCTCACCAGCTACCTGCCGGGCGCCGACACGGCCACGACCGCCGGGACGGCGCGGGAAGTGAGCAGCACGGGCACGCCATCCGGGCCCGCGATCAGCCTCCCGGCCGGCTACGCGATCGATCAGGGAACCAGCCGCGGCCTGCTGCTGGCACCGGCGATCGCGGGCCCGGGGAAGAATGCCGACGAGCTGTGGAACCCGGCGACCGGGCAGGTCATCCGCAGGGTCATGAACGTGCTCGCGGCGAGCGCCAGCGAGATCGCCTGGGCACCGTCGTGCACCGCGCGCTGCCAGGTGCGCGTGCTGGACCTGGTGACAGGGCGGAGCACCGGGATCTGGCTGCCTGCCGGGAGCTCGGCGGCAAGCGGCATGTTCAGTCCCGACGGGCATTACCTTGCCCTGCAGGACAGCGTCGGGTCCGGCGGGGATGACGGTGAGCTATCCATGCAGCTTGAGGTGGCGGCGCTGCCGGACGGCCGGGTGAGCGTGGTGCCCGGCACCTGGGCCAGCAGCGACGCCCTGGCCGGGTTCGGCTGGCCCGTGGCCGGCGACACCCTGGTCGCCGAGCTGAGCTTCACGACGGTCATGCAGGTCGTGTCCTGGCAGCCGGGGGAGGGCCGCCCGGCCGTCGCGGACATCGGGCCGGGGCAGAACCCGACCTCGCTGATCCTCGGGTACGAGCTGACCGTCAGCTAGCTGCTCACCCGGCCGCGCGGCCGCCTGGCCAGCGCCGCCTCACTGGTCCAGGATGCGCAGCCGCTGCGGATCGTAGAACGGCGCGATCTGCAGTCTGGCTGGCACGTCGCCGGCCGGCGTGCGGACCCGGAAGCCGCCGGCCGCCAGCCACTCGCCGGTAACGCCGTCCTTGCTGGCCACCTGGGCGAGAGCGACCGCGCCGCCGACGGTGTAGCCGTAGGCGGCGGCGCGGACATAGCCGGCCCACTCGCCATCCAGCAGCACCGGCTCGTTGCCGAATAGGTCCACCGCCGGATCCTGGACCAGCAGTCCGACGACGCGATAGCGCGGCGGTCCCGCCGCCCGCGCCGCCAGCAGCGCGTCCCGGCCGGTGAACCCGCCGGGCTTGTCCCAGGCCACCGCGAAGCCGAGGCCGGCCTCCAGCGGGTTGTCGGTGTTGTCGATGTCGACGCCCATGTCCCGGTAGCCCTTCTCCAGCCGCAGCCCCGCCATGGCCTGCAGGCCGACCAGCCGGAAGCCGAGATCGGCGCCGGCCTCGGCCAGGTCGTCGTAGACGCCGAGCGCGTACTCGGTCGGCACGTGCAGCTCCCAGCCCAGCTCGCCGACGTACGTGACCCGGATGGCCAGCACCGGCGCGTAGCCGACCTGGATCGGCTGCGCGGCCAGGTAGGGAAAGGCCTCGCCGGACAGGTCGGCGTCGGTCAGCCGGCCGATCAGCTGCCGCGACGCCGGGCCCTGCACGGACAGCAGGGTGGTGCCGGAGGTGACGTCGGTGACGGTGACGACCTCGCCCGGCCGGGTCGCCCTGCGGATCAGCGGCTCGATCCGGCGGTGGATGATGTCGCTGGCCACCACCAGGAACCTGTCGGGCTCCAGGCAGGTGACGGTGACGTCGGCGATGATGCCGCCGGCCTCGTTCAGCCACTGGGTGTAAACGAGCCGGCCGGGACCGAGGGTCACGTCGTTGGCCGAGAGCCGGCCGAGGACGGTGCCCGCGGCCGGTCCCTGCACGAGCAGCTTGGCCATCAGGCTCATGTCCAGCAGGCCTGCCGCCTCGCGGACGGCCGCATGCTCGCGTCCCACGATCGGGTGCGAGCCCTGGCGCCGGTAGTCCAGCGTGGCCGCGGGCGCCTCGCCGGGCGACGCGAACCATTCGGCGTATTCCCAGCCGGCTGACACACCGAAATGGCCGCCCGCGGCGACCAGCCTTTCGTGCAGAACGGAACGGCGCACGTTCCTCCCGGTGGACGGCTTCCAGGCCGGCCAGACGGCATCTCCGAAGAGCACGCCGAGCTGCTCGACGGTGCGCTCGGCCCGGAACCGGCGCGATGTCTCGTGCGCCGCGGTGCGGTCGATGGCCACGCCGGTGGCATCGACCGGCGGGTACCCGTCCACGATCCAGTGCGCGACCATGTTCCCGACCCCGCCGCCGGACAGGATGCCGAGCGAGTTGAGCCCCGCCGCGACGAAGTAGCCGTCCAGCTCGGGGGCGGGCCCGAGCAGCGGCCGCACGTCGGAGGTGAACGACTCGGGGCCGCAGAAGAGGGTCCGCACCCCGGTCTCCGCCAGCGACGGCACCCGGCTCATCGCGCGCGCCAGGTACGGCTCCATCCGCTCCCAGTCCGGCGGCAGCTTGCCGAAGGAGAAGTCGCGCGGCACCCCGTCCAGCGACCACGGCGCGCCGGCCGGCTCGAACAGGCCGACCAGCATGCCGTCGCCCTCGGGCCGGTAGTACCCGTAGCTGTCCGGGTCCTCGATCACCGGCAGGTCCTGGCTCATGCCCGGCACCGCGGCGGTCAGCAGGTAGTAGTGCTCGGCTGCCTGCAGCGGCACCTGCACCCCGGCCAGCGCCCCGAACTGCCGGGCCCACATGCCGGCCGCGTTCACCACGATCTCGGTCTCGATCCGGCCCGCCTCGGTCAGCACGGCGGTCACCTGCCGGCCGCGGGCCTCCACCCCGGTCGCGGCCACGCCCTCCACGATCCGGACGCCGAGCCGGCGCGCGCCCCTGGCCAGCGAGGTGGCCACGCCCACCGGGTCAGCGCGTCCCTCGTCAGCGACGTAGAAGGCCGACAGCACGTCATCGGTGCGGGCCAGCGGCCACATGTCCGCGAGCTCGCGCGGTGAGATCTCGGTGTCCTCGACGCCGAAGCCGTGCATCCAGGCGGCCTCGCGCCGCAGCGCCTCCTGCCGCTGCGGGGTGGTGGCCAGCGAGATGTGCCCGACGGCGCGGAAGCCGGTGGAATGCCCCGTTTCCTGCTCCAGCCGGGCGTACAGGTCACGCGAGTACCGGCTGAAGAACAGCAGCGTCTCGTCGGTCATGCCGGCTGAGGTGATGAGCCCGGCGGCGTGCCACGTGGTTCCCGCGGTGAGCTGATGCTGCTCCAGCAGGACGACGTCGGTCCAGCCCAGGTGGGCCAGGTGGTAGGCGATGCTGCAGCCGATGACGCCGCCGCCGACGATGACCACCTGGGCTCGTTCTGGCACGGTGCCGCGCGCGGTATCCGGCTCCATCGTCACGACGCCCCTTCCCTGGCCTGCGCGCCGGGCGCTGGCCAGGTGCCATCAGTAACACGCCGGCCAGCAGGCGTCCAGTGCCAGCGACCGCACGTGCGGGAGAGCCAGGGCGGGCCGGCTGGCTCACTGCTGTTGTGTTTTTGGCGTTTATGCCTGATCATGGAGGCATGGAGTCGAAAGACCTTCTGACCACCGGCCAGGCGGCGCAGCTGCTGGGATGCTCGCGTCAGCACGTGGTGGACCTGTGCGAGCGAGGATTGCTGCCGTTTGTGACGGCGGGTTCGCACCGGCGCGTCAGGCGCACCGACGTGGCAGCGCTTTCCGCCCCGCGGCTCACCCGAGATCAGGAGCGGTCGCTGTGGCTGCACCGACTAGTTGCCGGCCGCCTTGCCGTGGACCCTGATTCAGTCCTTGCGCAGGCCCGCAAGAACCTTCAGCGCCTTAAACAGGTCCATCCCGGTGGCATGACGGCGCTGTGGCTGGCCAGGTGGCAGGCGGTTATCGACGCGGGCGAGGACGAGGTATTCAGCGCCCTGACCTCGCCTGCGCCCTGGGCGATCGAGCTTCGGCAGAACAGCCCGTTTGCCGGTGTGCTCCGGCAGGAGGACAGGGCCGCTGCGCTGGCCGCATTCTGCAGCCACTGGCGCAAGGAACATGCGGCGTGACCAGAGAGCAGCTTGAGCATGTCTTGCGGGCCGCGGCCAGGATCGCTGATGATCCTGACGTGCTCGTTATCGGCAGCCAGTCGGTTCTCGGCAGCTTCACCGAAGACGAGCTGCCCGTCGAGGCGACGGCATCCATGGAGGCCGATGTCGCGTTCTTCGGCGATCCAGAGGAGACAAAGGCGGATCTTGTTGACGGGGCCATCGGGGAACTGTCCGACTTCCACGAGACATTCGGCTTCTACGCTCAGGGGGTCAGCGTTACCACTGCTGTACTCCCGGAAGGCTGGCGCGACCGTGTAGTCACCTTCGTCACCCCCGCGACTGCGCCAGGGCGCGGACTGTGCCTGGAACCACACGACTGCGTCGTATCGAAATTGGTCGCTGGTCGTGAGAAAGACCTGGTCTTCGCAAGCGCGCTGGTGCGTGCAGGACTGATCAATCTCGACACGCTTGCTCATCGTATTGAGACAGTTGACGCTCATCCGCTTGTCATTGAGCGGATGCGGAGCTGGATATCTGGACACCACGCCTGACGAGCCCATGGCCGGCATCGCGCTGACCGGCCTGAGGCAGCGGCCGTCACTGTGGCGCTGACTCAGGCTGGCGCAGGGCCGGGAGCGTCCCGGCCAGGCTGAGGCGTGCGGCCGTGGCCCGAGGAGGTGCGGCGCGCCAGGTCGGCAGCCTCCAGGCGGTCGGCGAGCCGGACCGCGCCTGAGTGGGTCAGGCCGAGCGTTCTGGCCAGGGCGGCGACGGGCTGGCCCGGGTAGTGGGCCACTGTCACCAGCGCCGCGGGGCCAGACGGGCCGCGGCCGTTCGTTCCCTATCTGCCTTGATGGCACCAGACGGGACTGTTGGAGTACAAACTCGGATAGCGCACGAAACACTGGTCTCATGACCGATTTGGTCCCATACTTGGTGAGCTATCGCCACCACAGGGGGCCCGTTGATCAAGATCGTTCTGGCTGTCATGGGCGTCGCGGCCTTGCTGGCAGCCGCTCCAGCGCAGGCGTCCGCCCAGCAGGCGTCAGCGCCTCGGGCGCAGGCTCCGCAGAAGCACCGCCCGCCTAAGCGCCACCCTGATGAGCACTACCGGACCCTCTGCCACACCGCTCACGCGAGGGCCAGCTGGGTGTACGCGAGCAACGGCATGGCGGTGCACGCCGACTCCTGGCTGGGCGATGAGCTCTGCATCCGGGAAGCACAGCACGGGCCCAACCTCACCGTCACCCGGAATTTCCCGGCCAACCGCTGGGATGGCGTGCTGGCCTTCCCGAGCATCCTCTACGGCTACTCGTTCGGGATCGGATCCAAGGGCTCGGGACTGCCGGCCCCGCTGAGCATGCACCCGGATCCGGTGGTCACTCTCGACACCGTGGGCTGGACAAGGGGCGGCTGGAACAAGGCGATCGACGTCGACTTCGACCGGCGCCCGCTCAAGTCCGGGCAGAACGAGTACGAGCTGATGGTCTGGACTGCCGAGCACAACGACGGTGACTGGGCCCAGTTCCGGACTGTCCGCATCGACGGGGCCGAGTGGTACTTCGACGCCTGGGTCACCCCGCACAGCAGCATCGAGGCCGCGTCGATGCGCGCCATGACCGGCATGACGTCCTCGGGCCCGCTGATCATCTTTGACCGGGTGCACCCGGTCCGGGATGCGACGGTCAGCCTGGGCCCGTTCATCCGGTACGCCCAGCGCATCGGCTGGCTCCCGCGCAGCGGGCTCTACCTGGACGAGATCGACGGCGGCTTCGAGATCCGCTCGACCACCCCCGGCCTCGAGGTGTCCGGCTTCCGGGTCAGGCTGTAGGGCGGCCGGCTGCGAGTCCGCCGCGCGGTGCGCGGCCGGGGCAGGCCGGTCACGCCACCCGCGAGCCGACCGCGGTCAGCACGGCCAGGAGGAAGGTGGTCCCGGCGGCTATGCCGTGACCAGCCGGTATCAGGGCAGCCAGCGGCGACCTCGGCCGGGGTGCCGCCGCGGGCGGATCGCTGAGCAGCCGGGTGACCATGTCATCGACGAGATGGCCGGCCCGCGCCTCGTCGTCCAGGGCATCGGCCAGGTCCTCGGCTGACAGGCGGCTCGCCAGCGTGTCAGCCGCGGGGTCGGTGCGGACCGCGGCTCCGGCGTCCGCGCCGCTGATCTCGTCAGCGCCCGGCTCGGCCAGCGGCCCCGGGTAATCGGCCAGCGGCCCCGGGTAGGGGGTCCATAGCGTGACGGTGGAAATGCCGAGGCCGATGACCGGCATGAGCAGGCCGACTGCCAGCCAGGCCAGCCAGATCCAGCCGGCCGCCAGGTAGCTGGCCCACACCGCCAGTCCGGTCAGGGCCAGGCTGAAATGCCCGGCCAGCAGGACGGGGGGCAGCCGGTCCTCGCTAGCGCGCTGCCGGCGCAGGACGCCGCGGACGATCAGCGCCCGGAGCATGAAGGCCCCGAGGCTGGCCGTGATCACCCAGCAGACCAGCGTCACCAGGGCGAGCGCCTGGCTGTGACTGCTGCTCACGGCACCCCCCGCCGCCCGGTTGACCGGTGCCGCGGCTGGCAGGCAGGACCTCTGCCAGCCGACCGGAACAGTGAGCGCAATTGCAGCGTATCTGCCCCGGTTGGTCATGGGTAGCCGGCCCGGTGCGGCTGAACCGCGGGCCTCCCGCCGTGGCCGGGAAAGTGCAGGAATCTCTCCAGGTAGGCGAAATAAGCCGCTGTCAGGCGTTCTCCTATGAACTAGATCCACTCGCCCGCCTTGTGTATCATTCCCAGGGCGGGCCTTTTAAATTGCTATCATGCGCATATAGGGGGAGAGCGGATTATTGAGAGCCCACTTGGTCCGTCGAGGCCTGGCGCGCCAGCTAATGGTGCTGGCTGCTGCAGTTCTTGTGATGGCCACTATTCCGGTATCGGCTGCCGCTCGTGCATCCACTGTTACCGCCAGCGTGCTGGGCGCCTATACGGGATACGGTAACGTCTCTGCGGACCAGGCTATCGGCTCCGTGCTGGGTCAGCCGCTGGCTTTCGGCTCCGACTATATTCCTTATGCGCAAGGCTGGTCGGGCATGACGAATCCGGACATCGAGTCACGATGGGCGAATTCGGGCCTGCGCATGGTCTACGGCCTGCCGATGTTTCCCACGACTTGCGTGATCGGCAGCGCAGCCTGCTGGAATGCGGGGGCGGACGGAAGCTATGACTCCTACTTCGTGACGGTTGCCCAGAACCTTGTTCACTTCGGGCAGGGCAATGCCATCATCCGTATCGGCTGGGAGTTCAACGTGCCGGGGGAGTATTCCTGGTATGCGGCCGGGTACTCTGCGCAGTTCGTGCAGTACTGGCAGAACATCGTCACCGCCATGCGGTCGGTGCCTGGCGCTGATTTCGTGTTCGACTGGAATCCGAATATCGGCAGTGCCATCAGCGACCTCATGGACTACTATCCGGGCAGCAGCTATGTCGGCTCGGTCGGGTTTGATATCTACGACATGGGTTGGAAGACCTACCCCGGACCGCTGGCAGTCTGGCAGAATTACCTGACCGAGCGCGAGGGACTGGACTGGCTCGTCTCGTTCGGCAACGCGAATAATGAGCCGCTGTCACTGCCGGAATGGGGGCTGGGATTCACCACGCTGCCCGCAGGCAGCGGAAACGTTGGGGGCGGCGACGACCCGTATTTCGTCACCCAGATAGCAAACTTTATTGCCAGTAATAATGTCATCGAAGCCGGGCTGTGGGACAGCAAGGGCCAGTTGCCCAACGCGAGTCAGAACCCGAACGCGACCGCCGCCCTGATCAGCGCCTTCTCGTCCTAGGCGCCCGTCACCCGGATCCCGTGAGTGCCGGGACCGCGATGAGCGACCGGCGCTGGCCAGCCGGCCGGAGGGCTCGTGGACGTGTCATGCGTGCGATCAGACGGCGCCGTCGGGCAGCTTGCCGTACATGGCCAGCAGTTCACGGGCCCGGTTCTCGGCCGCCGATCCTGGCCGGAAGCTGCCGGTCATCCCCTGCGGCCCGAGGTCACGGTCATCGCTGGAGAACGTGATCGTGCGGCTGGCACGGTCGTACCAGACCTCGATCTCGAGTTTCACGCCGCTGCTGGTGGATGTCGCCATGCGACCTGATGGTAACGGGATAGCTGGCCCGTGACCAGCTATAACTACTCATAGTTACGCAGATCACCGGCGGCCGGGCGGCCATCGGGCGCGGCTGGCGGGCCCTACCTGCCTCACACTCCGGCAGGCAGCCCGGCCAGCGCGTTCTCGATGGCCTTGTCGGTCAGCGACAGGTCCCGGATCGCGCCTGCGTGGTAGGCGCCGTACGCCTCCAGGTCGAGCAGCCCGTGGCCGCACACGGCGGTCAGGATGACTTTCTCCTCGCCAGTCTCCTTGCAGCGCAGCGCCTCCTCGATGCAGGCGGCGATCGCGTGCGCGGGCTCGGGGGCCGGCACGATGCCCTCGGTCCTGGCGAACCGCAGGCCAGCCGCGAAGCACTCTGCCTGCGGCTTGGCGACCGCCTCGATGAGGCCCAGCTCGTAGATGTGCGAGAGCAGCGGGGACATGCCGTGATAGCGCAGGCCGCCCGCGTGGATGGGAGCCGGGATGAACTCGTGCCCCAGCGTGTGCATCTTCAGCAGCGGCGTGAAGCCCGCGGTGTCGCCGAAGTCGTAGGCGTAGACGCCGCGGGTGAAGGACGGGCAGGCGGCTGGCTCGACCGCGCGGATCACCGGGCTGATCCGGCCGGCCAGCTTCTCCCGCAGGAACGGGAAGGCCAGCCCGCCGAAATTGGAGCCGCCGCCGGTGCAGCCCACGATCACGTCCGGGGTGTCACCGGCCTCGGCCAGCTGCTTGATGGCCTCCTCGCCGATGATCGTCTGGTGCATCAGCACATGGTTGAGCACGCTGCCCAGCGCGTACCGGGCCTCCGGGTCGCCGGCCGCTACCTCGACGGCCTCGCTGATGGCGATGCCCAGGCTGCCGGTGGAGTCCGGGTTCTCGGCCAGCACCGCCCGGCCGGAGGTGGTGAGATCCGACGGGCTGGGATGCACGCTCGCGCCGTAGGTCTCCATCAGGAGCTTGCGGTAGGGCTTCTGGTCATAGGAGGCGCGGACCATCCAGACATCGAGCTGGAGCCCGAAGGCGGCAGTGGCGAAGGCCAGCGCGCTGCCCCACTGCCCGGCGCCGGTCTCGGTGGTCAGCCGCCGCACGCCCTCCGCCGCGTTGTAATACGCCTGCGGTACCGCGGTGTTCGGCTTGTGCGACCCGGCCGGGCTGCCGCCCTCGTACTTGTAGTAGATCCTGGCCGGCGTGCCCAGGTCCCGCTCCAGCCGCCGGGCCCGGTACAGCGGCGTCGGCCGCCACAGCCGGTAGACGTCGACGACCTCCTCCGGGATGTCGATGTGACGCTCACCGGAGACTTCCTGCGCGATCAGGGCGGCCGGGAACAGCGGGGCCAGGTCATCGGGACCAACCGGCTCGCGGGTGCCGGGATGCAGCGGCGGCGGGGGGGGCGAGGGCAGGTCGGGGATCACGTTGTACCACTGCCGCGGCATCTCGGATTCCTGCAGTACGTACTTGACCTGGTGATTCATCGGTGCCTCCGGTGCCCGTCAGCCGCGATCGCGTCATGACCAGATGGGCGAAACGCTAGCGGAGTGGCAGCCGGTCAGGAAGGGCCAGCCGGAACGGGGCCGGCCTTACGCCTGAGCGGGAGCGCCGGCCTCGAGTGAATTGTTGAAATTCCACCAGTCTGCGGGCATGCAGAGCTCCTCGTCGGCGACGTCCGGGCAGGCGAGGCCGAGGTTCCGGTACACCCAGGCGGCCAGCGACGAGCACACCACGTGCCCTGGCCGGGCCTGCGGGTCTCCCGGATCCTGCCAGCCCCACCAGTGGTCGACCAGGTCGGCCAGCGGGGCCAGCCGGAGCGCATCGAGCGCATCGCAGGCGATCCCGCCCACCCAGTCGTAGCCCACCCCGAGCAGTCCCGCCGCCGCCTGCGCCACCGTCGTATCCTGGGCCGGCGTGCGCGCCTCGGTGCTGTTGGAGTTGGCGTACTTCACGTCCGGGCTGTTGAGATAGTTCGCCATCTGGACCCAGCCGACACCGCCGGGCCTGCCCTCGACTCCCCACCAGGTGCCCTTGGCGTCCTGGTGGTGCACGATCACTACGTGATTGGCGAGATTGGGCTTTCCCTCAAGCGCCTCGCCGAACCGGATCAGCTCCGATGAGAACGCATTTCCCGTGTTGACGGCTAACACATCGCCAATGCCGACTGTCTTTATCACGAAGTGAGCGTAACCGCTGCGCGGAAGGCCGTCCACAGTCCTCGTTCATTCTCCCGAGGGGATATAACTGGCAAAAGTTACAGCAATGGCCCAAGCTGGCCGCGGCGCCGAGTGCGCGGCCTTGGCCGTCCAGGCGCGTGTCACCCCGGCGCGGCCTCGGGCAAGGACCGGAGGGCGGCGCCGGGAATCGCTCCGCGGGTGACGTGGTTGTCGCCGGTTGCCGGAGCGGCACAGGGTGACGGAGGAAATCGTGCGCGTGGACATCTGGAGCGACATCGTCTGCCCCTGGTGCTATCTCGGGAAGCGGCGCTTCGAGCAGGGGCTGAGCGGCTTCGAGCATCGTGACCAGGTCGAGGTGACCTACCACGCGTTCGAGCTCGACCCCTCGATGCCAGCGGGTCAGCAGACCCCTGTGCTGGACCTGCTGTCTGCTAAGTACCGGATGAGCAAGGAGCAGGCGCGGGAGGCCGAAGCCGGCCTGGCGGCCAAGGCCGCCGCCGATGGCCTGGGCTTCACCGCGGACCGGGTGATGGCCAATACGTTCGACGCGCACCGGCTCGTCCAGTTCGGCCTGGAGCGCGGCGTCCAGGATCGGCTGATCCAGCGCCTGTACGAGGCCTACTTTGCCGAGGGACGGCCCGTTTTCGACCCGGCCGCGCTGGCCGGTGTCGCCGCCGAGGCCGGGCTTGACGAGGATGAGGCACGGCAGGTGCTCGCCGACGGCAGTTACGCCGATGCGGTTCGCGCCGACGAGGCCCAGGCCACGCGGCTGGGGATCACCGGAGTGCCGTTCTTCGTGCTGGCCGGGAAGTACGGGCTGTCGGGTGCCCAGCCCGCCGAGGTGATAACCAGGGCGCTGGACGAGGCCTGGGCGGCCGCCGCGTCCTGACCGGTGCGGTGAGCCGGTACCGTGCCCTATCGGGACAGGGGAGGCGGCCGTGGCGGGAAGCAACCGGAGCGCGCTGATCCTGGCCTGCCTGCTGGGGACCGCCGGGGTCACCCATTTCGCGCGGCCCGAGCCCTACGACGTGATCGTGCCGCGCGTCCTGCCCGGACCTGCGCGCTGGTGGACCTACGCCAGCGGCTTTGCCGAGCTGGGGGTCGCGGCAGCCATCGCGATCCCCCGGACCAGGACAGCAGGCGGATGGGCCGCCGCGGCCCTGTTCGCTGCCGTCTTTCCGGCGAACGTGCAGATGGCCATCGACTGGCGCGAGCGGCCGCTGCCGCAGCGGGCCGCCGCTTACGGGCGACTGCCGCTGCAGCTGCCGCTGATCTGGTGGGCACTGAGGACAGGCCGGCCTGCTGACCAGGACCAGTCCGGCCGCTGAGTTGAGACGCCGCTCAGCGGGAGACCTCAGTACCGGCCTCGGCGTACCGGTTGCGACGCTTTGTCGCCCATGCCATCGTGGGCCAGTGGATTCGACCCCGGTAGCGACGCGCATGCGCGCCTCGGTCGTGGTGGCGGTAGCAGGCGCCGTCCTGCTGATGATCGGCATCATCATGGTGGTCATCGGCGAGGTCATGCGGCTGCGCACGCCCGGGGGCCTGCCTCAGCTCGTCACGGCCGGCCTGGCCCTGGCCGTTGGCGGCCTGGCTCTCGGCGTCGTGCTCGTCGTCCTGGCGGCAGTCCGTCCGCGGCGGGTGGAAGCGGGCTGGCTGCCCGAGGACAGGCCGGGCGGCGGTGCCGACGAATGGCTCAGCCCGCTCCGGCCGGTCGGGCCTGATCACCGCGGCCGGCCGCAGCTGAGTCGTCCAGTGGCCCGGACAGCCCGGGCCCAGGGCGGGCCGGCCAGCGCCGAGCATCCGAGGGCTGAGCATTCAAGGGCTGAGTCCGCCAGGGCCGAGCAGGTCCCGGCTCCTTTTCTCTCGATGGCTCCGGCCGGCTCCGACACGGTCCTGCCCGAGCCCGGGTGGCCTGAGCCAGCCTGGCCTGAGCCAGCCAGGGCCGAGCCAGCCAGGGCCGAGCCAGCCAGGGCCGAGCCAGCCAGGGCCGAGCCAGCCAGGGCCGAGCCAGCCTTGCATCCGCTGGTCCCGACCGGCCGTGCCTGGCCCGAGCCCGCGTCGGCGGATGGCAGCTGGCCCGAGCCTGGCCCGGCCCGCGGTGCGTGGGCTGACCCGGCCCTCGCCCGCGATGCGTGGCCGGAACCCGGGCCCGCTAGCGGTCCGTGGCCGCAGCCTGCACGAGCGGAGCACGCATGGGCCGAGCCCGAGCCGGCCGCCGGCGCCGGGCCCGAGGCGGAGCCCTGGCCGGGCAGCAGTGCGTGGCCCGAGCATGTGCTGGCGGTGCCCGCCGCTCCCGAGCCCGCCAGCCTGCTGCCCGCGCCTGCGGACCAGGAATGGCCCGGGCACGGATGGCAGCCTCCTGCGCCTGATCCGGTTCAGCAGCGGCCCGGGCCACCGATGACGTGGCCGGAGCCGCCGTCCCCGCCGTCACCGTCCGGCCTGCCGGATGCCGCCTGGCAGCCCGGATACCGGCACCCGGCCGAGCCCGCACAGCCGGAGACGGCCGGACCGCCGCCCGCTGCTTCCGGCTGGTCGCTGCCCGGCGAACCGTGGCCCGAGCCGGCTGCGCTTGAGCCACTGCCCGGCGCGCACGGGCTGCGCCAGCCGGACCGGGATGACGCTGCACCGGAGCCAGGGCCTCGGCCCTGGCCAGAGCCGGAACCTCAGGCCGGCGCGCCGGACCAGGATCGAACCAGCCCGATGCCGAGGATCCCGCCGGGCGCGACGGTGCTGCCGAGACCGCAGCCGGTCGATACGCCGCGCGGCTTCTTCGAGCCAGCCCGGCGGCCCGGCGATGGAGCGGGCAGCGTCAGCTGACCGCTCGCTGCATCAGCACGGTGTCGACCCAGCGGCCATGCTTATAGCCGACTGCCTTCAGCCGCCCGGCTTCGGTGAAGCCGAACGCGCTGTGCAGCCCCGCCGACGCCGGATCGCCGGTGTCGGCGATCACCGCGATCATCTGGCGCGCCCCGGCCGCCCCGCACGCCGCCAGCAGGTCGCCCAGCAGCTGCCGTCCGATCCCGCGGCCGGTGAGCCCCGGCGCGACGAGCACAGAGTCCTCCACCGTGTACCGGTACGCGGGCTTGCGGCGCCACGGGCCCGCATACGCGTAGCCGGCCACGCTGCCATCCAGCTCGGCCACCAGGAACGGCAAGCCCAGATCTTCCAGCAGAACGGATAGCCCGGCCCACTCCTGCCGTGGCCGCGGACTCTCCTCGAAGGTGACGACCGTGTGCTGCGCGTACCAGCCGAAGATGTCGCTGACCGGCGCGATGTCGGCCGGCCGCAGCCTGCGGATGACGCCGGTCAGGCTCGTTCCTCCCATCGTGCCCGGAACGTCGCGATCAGCTGCTCGGCCTCTGCCTCGCCGACCTTGACGAGCTCGGCCCCCACGTCGCCGTACTCCCACTCCACGATCGCCGAGTCGGGCTGCCAGGTCAGGTCCCGCCGCAGCGTCTGATCGACCGGGCCGTCCGCGGCGAAGGTACGGCGGGCCAGGCCGGCCGCCGTCGCTGCGGTGCGGCCCGGCATGGCGATCGCGTAGTACTGAATCTCCGCGGGCATCCGGGCTACCTGAGCGCCATCCGGAAGTCGGATATCTCGGCGCAGCGCGGGGGCGCCGGCGCGGCCGTCGACGCGGCGACCTGCCGGGCGCGGAGCCTGGCCCGCTCGGCGGGCGGCGTGGCCGGATCGGTAATCATCAGGTAGGTCTCATGCGTGCGCCGCAGCACGTCCCAGCTGGCCGTCGTGTGGAACTGAACCTCGAACGGGAGATCATGCGCGGGATCGCGCCACTGAGTCCGGATTCCCTTGTACTCGGGGCTGTCCCACCTGTTCCGCCGGACCTCCAGCTCGAAGCCCTGGGCCTTGAGCCTGCGGTGCACGAGCCAGGTGCCGTCGGTATAGTCCGTCGGCTCGAACGTGAAGGCGTACCTGACGGCGTCGCAGACCCTGGTCACCAGCTGCTCGGCGGGCAGGTCAGGATTCCGGGCGATCAGGCTGGCGAATTTCTCCCTGAATCGCTCGGCTTCCTTGAGGGTGTTCTGATCGCTGCCCCGGGCCAGCCCGCCGGCGGGCAGCTGAGCGGCGACCCGCAGGATGGCCGGGGTAATGCCGCTGGCCCCGTAGCTGCCGAAGACGTTGCGTCCCTCGGCCGTGCGGAACCGGGTGAGCGCACTGTCGGCGAGTCGCTCCTGCTCAGCGGTCAGCCCGCGGGCTCGCGGCTCTGCCGCGTCGGCTACCGCGAGCACCCGGGCCAGGGTCGGCTCAGCGTCGCCCGGCGCGGCGTCCGTCGTGGCCGCCCGGCCGTTGCGGACGGCGGCCGTCGCGTCCTCGGCAGCCGTCGCGTCCTCGGCGGGGGCCGGGTCGGCGGGCGGACCATCGGAGCCGGGAACCATCCGGCGGCTCAGCGCGGTCGCGCTATCCGCCGCGCCACCGGCCGTGCTGACCTGATCGGGCTCGGCCGGGCCGGGGCCGGGCTGTCCGATGACGTCGCGGCGAGGCGCCAGGTCAGCCGTCGCGGCAAGGCCAGGCAGCGAGTTGTTCTCGGCTGCCGAGCCGTTCCGGGTCGCCGAGCCGTTGTCAGTTGCGCTGCCTGCGCCGGCCAGGCCGGCTGACGACGCCAGCCAGTCCGCGGCCGGAAGCACCGCGGTGGCACTTTCCCGGCTCTGGGCCCCGACCGTGCCCGCGGCTCCGGTGCGCCAGGAGCGCGCGTCAGTGTCGCGCTCGTCACCGGAAAGCGGCAGCTCCAGGTGCCTGAGCCGGGGCGGCCCCGGCTTGCGGGAGCCATCATCCTCGTACGGAGAGGACGGATGCCCGGCCGGGAGCAGCTCGAGCCGGCGCAGCAGGTCGCCCAGTGAGCCAGCAACCGGTCGGTCCTGCGGGCTGGGTGCGTAGTCCTGCGGAACGGGCCGGTAGTCCCGCGGGCCCGCCGAGTCGTCCTGCGGAACGGGCCGGTCTTCCTGCGGACTGGGCGCGTAGTCCTGCGGAACGGGCCGGTCGTGCAGCGGGCCGGGCGCGCGATCCAGCGAGAGGAGCCCGTCATCGCGCCTGGCATCATCGTCGCGCGCCTGCTCAACGGCAGGAAGCGGCGCGAGATGGCCGAGTTCCGGTTCCTGCGGGCCGCCGGGCGGGACATCATCCGCGGGCAGCCGTTCCGCTGGCAGCCGTTCCGCTGGCAGCCGTTCCGCGGGCAGCCGCAATCCGTGCGGATAACGGGCGCGCAGATCAGCGGCGGTCAGGTAGGGCCCGGCCACGGGCAGTGCGGCGGGAAACGTCGCGGGCCGGGCAGCCGTGCCAGGTTCACCCGGACGGAATCTCGCCCTGTCCGCGCGCTCCGGGCCCGGCGTCGCGGGGCGCCCGTGCTGTGGCGACGATGGCTGCGGCGACGATGGCTGCGGCGAGGAGGCCTGCTGCAACGAGGACTGCTGGGGGTCCACGACGCGTGGCAGATCGACGGTGCTCTCCCGCGGATCAGGTGGCTGGTCCCAACGCGGCGTCGACCCTGACATCGCACAATCTCCCCGCATTTTGGCGATTCGCTCATCGTAGTGCCCGGGCACGCCACGCGCCGGTGGGTCAGCGGGTCTGCCGGCCACCGCCGGACCGGCCGGATCCAGCCAGCCGGGGCCACGCGGCATACTCGGGTGATGCCCCTGACAACATCAGCCGCTGCGACCAGGGAGGCGACTGCCGCAGCGGTCGCGGTGGCCGCGCGCTTCGGCCTGACCGCCGGCGAACCCGAGATCATGGCCGACGGCGCGAACATCATCGTCCATCTGCACCCGGCCCCGGTCGTGGCGAAGGTCGCCGCCAGCACGCCCGAGGTCCGCCCGGATGTCGGTAGCTGGCTGCAGCGGGAACTGGATGTCGCCCTGTTCCTCGGCCGGGCGGGCGCGCCGGTCATGGCGCCCAGCTCCGAGGTCCCCGCTGCCGTCCACCGGGCCGGCGGGCACGTCATGACCTTCTGGCGCTACCTGAAGCCGGCCGGCTCTCCGGTGCCCGATGAGGCCACGATCGGCTCCATGCTGGCGGACCTGCATGCCGTGCTGCGAACGTATCCCGTCGCCTTTCCCGTCCTGACCCCGCTGCAGGACGTCCCGGCCTTCCTGGCCCGGCCGCAGACCCGGCTCAGCGAAGCCGAATCGGCGGCCCTTCAGGCCGCCTTCACGCGCCTCACCGCCGAGCTCGATCCGCAGTCAGCTGCCCTGCAGGTCCTGCATGGCGATGCGGGCGCCGGCAACCTGATGGCCACCGAGCACGGGTGGGTCTGGCATGACTTCGAGGACACCTGCTCCGGGCCGGTCAGCTGGGACCTCGCCGCGTCGACCGCCAGCCAGCGCCTGGACGGCGCGCGGATCCTGGCCGCCTACGGCGGCGCTGCCGACAGGGAGCAGATCGCCGTCTGCGAGCAGCTCCGGCGGCTGCACCTGACCGTCTGGTACGCCCTGTACGCCGAACGCCTCCCGCAGTGCCAGCCGCGTGCGGCAGAGCTCCTGGCCAGCTGGCCGGCCCCCTGAGGTCGGCGGAGGCGGCCAGGCCTGCGCCCGCCGAGCCGGCCACGGCCAGCGCCGCCAGCCGCTGATTCGAGCCGTAGGCACGCGCGGCCCGCTCGGCCAGCGCCATCCGCCAGGCAGCGTCCGCGTTGATCAGGCCAGGCCCGTTCCTGCGCATGTCGCTGGTCCAATCCGGAGGGTCGCTCGTCAGCCGGGCGGCTCGGACCTTCCGACGATCATCCCGTGCGCCTCGCCCAGGCCGACCCTTCGGCCATCCGGCCCGGCCGCGGTGGCGGCGATGACGACCTCGTCGGCGTCCTCCAGCCAGCGGCGGGCCGATCCGTCCGGCAGGGTCAGCGGCTGAGTGCCGTTCCAGGTCAGCTCGATCATGGAGCCGCGCTGGCCGGGCTCGGGGCCGCTGATGGTGCCCGAGGCGAACAGGTCGCCGGTGCGCAGCGCGGCCCCGTTCACCGTCATGTGCGCGAGCATCTGCGCCGGGCTCCAGTACATCGTGGCGTAGGGCGGACGGGATACCACGTGCCCGTTGATCCGCACCTCCACGTCGATGTCCAGGCCCCAGTCTTCCGTATCGGTCAGGTAGGGGAGCAGGTCAGCGGCGCGTGATGCGACCGGGACCCTGGCCTGCTCGAGGGCTGCCAGCGGTACCACCCAGGGCGACACCGTGGTGCCGAATGACTTGGCCAGGAAGGGGCCGAGCGGGACCGACTCCCAGGCCTGGATGTCGCGGGCCGACCAGTCGTTGACGAGGCAGACGCCGAAGACGTGCTCGGCGAACCTGCTGGCCGGGACCGACTCGCCGAGCTGGGTCTCGACCCCGACGACGAAGCCGAGCTCGGCCTCGAAGTCCAGCCTGGCGCACGGTCCGAACGTCGGCGCGTCCGTTTCCGGCTCCCTGGTCTGGCCGCACGGGCGGCGGATCGGCGTCCTGGACACCACGACGCTGCCGGCCCGCCCGTGGTAGCCGATCGGCAGGTGCCGCCAGTTGGGCGTGAGCGGCTCAGCGCCCGGCCGGAAGATCTTCCCGACATTGGCCGCGTGATTCTCGGACGCGTAGAAATCGACGTAATCGCCGACCGAGAAGGGCAGGTGCATCCAGACGTCCCTGGCCGGCAGCAGCAGGTCCTGGATGGCCTCGCGATAGTGGTCCAGCGACAGCCAGCTGGTGAGCTCGCTGCGCACCTGGGCCCACGCGCGATCGCCGGCGGCGAGGAACGGGTTCAGGTGGCCGGCCTCGAACAGCACCGCGCGGCCGGGCAGCAGCCGGTCGGCCGCGGCACCCAGGTCGAGCACGCGGTCACCGATCGCGACGCCCACCCGGTGCCGGGCACCGTGGTCTCTCGCGCTGAACGATCCGTACGGGAGTGTCTGCAGCCCGAACGGATGATCATCTGGGATTCCCAGCCAGTCAGCGGCGTGGGTCGGTGCCATCTCGTCTCCCGCTCAGTGTCGCGCTTGCGCCGCTCCGCCCGGCCGTCTCGCCGGTCCGGCCAGGCCAGCGTCGACGCTATCAGCCCCCCGGATGAGCGGGCGGGCCCGCTGCCTCAGCAGCGGGCCCGCCTCCGGTCAGCCTGCCGGGCCCCCCGACGCATCGGCAGGCTGACGTTCTTTCCGGAGAAAGAAGAAGATGCTCGGCCCGAAGTAGATCCGGGCCAGGCGCGCCTGCATGGCGCGCTCGGCGGCGAGCATGAGCCGCCCGGGTGCAGCCCTCTTGATCAGAGGGCTGCGCAGATTGGAGACCGACAGGACCTGCCTGATTTGCAGCCCCGCCGCGCTGAGCTCCCGCGCGATGCTGTCGGGATGATGGTTAACAAACGGGATGGTGCCGCCCGTCATGCCGTGTCGCGAGCGCAGGTCGATGGAGGTCAGCGGGAGTTTCGAGCGCCGCGCCAGGAAGCGGGCGCGGTTGACCGCGTGCGCTGAATTGGCCACCTCCACGATCGCGTATCCGCCCGGCCGCAGGATGCGCGCCATCTCGGCGATTTCCGGCGCCGGGTCGGGCAGGTGGTGCAGCACGCGGACCATGGCGGCCAGGTCCATGCTGCTGTCCGGGAAGTCCAGCTCGGCCGCCTGCATGCGGCGGCAATCGATCGCCGGATAGCCGCGCAGGAACTCGCGGGCCAGATCGAGCTGCTGGCTGCTGGGTTCGACCAGGGTGACCTTTCCGGCGTATTCGGCCAGCACCACGCTCAGCCGGCCGTAGCCGCCGCCGATGTCGACCGCTGAGGCGAATTGGCGACCGCGCAGCAGCCGGCGGATGGCCATGACCTCGGCGGCGTGCTCATAACCGCGGCCGGTCCAGTAATCCGCGTAGCTGAGCTCGGGGTCGTCGTAGGCTTCCGCGCGCCGTGCTGTCTCTGGAGTCGTCATCTTCATATCCTCGAGCGACGTATTCCCGTGGCCTTTTATCGCAATCAGCAAAGGCTTTTTCTTGAGCCGAACTTTGCAAGTCCGCGACCATGGCCGATAACACCGGGCGACCATGGTTAGCTTGACGTCAAGATAGTTGCGGGCTACGCTCCGGACAGATAGCTTGACATCGAGAAACTTTTCCGGGCAGACCGCTGGTGGCAACCGCATCCGGCTGCGGCAGGATGCAGGAGAGCACGCGATGTACGAGGAGGCCACGACACCATGACCGCGAACAGCTTCGGCAGTCGCTCCACCCTCGACGTGGACGGGACCAGCTACCAGATACACCGGCTGGACGCGGTGTCAGGTGCCACGGATCTTCCGTTCAGCCTGAAAATCCTGCTGGAAAACCTGCTCCGCAACGAGGACGGGGTCAGCGTGACGGCCGAGCACGTGCGGGCCCTCGCGGGCTGGGATCCGAAGGCCGAGCCGGCCACGGAGATCCAGTTCAGCCCGGCACGGGTGATCATGCAGGACCTGACCGGCGTGCCCGCGGTGGTGGACCTGGCCGCGATGCGCGAGGCCTTGCAGGCGCTGGGCGGTGACGCCGGCAAGATCAATCCGCTGGTCCCGGCCGAGCTGGTGATCGACCACTCGGTTGTCGCCGACATCTTCGGCCGGCCGGACGCCTTCGACCGCAACGTGGAGTTCGAGTTCCAGCGCAACCGGGAGCGGTTCGCGTTCCTGCGCTGGGGCCAGGACGCGTTCAGCACCTTCAAGGTCGTGCCGCCGGGCACCGGCATCGTGCATCAGGTCAACATCGAGCACCTGGCCCGGGTGGTGATGGCGCAGCAGGTGGGCGACGAGGCCTGGGCCTATCCGGACACCTGCGTCGGCACCGACTCGCACACCACCATGCAGAACGGCCTCGGCATCCTCGGCTGGGGCGTCGGCGGGATCGAGGCCGAGGCGGCCATGCTGGGCCAGCCGGTGTCCATGCTCATCCCTCAGGTGGTCGGGTTCCGGCTGACTGGCGAGCTGCCGGCCGGCGCGACCGCGACCGACCTGGTCCTGACCATCACCGAGCTGCTGCGCAAGCATGGCGTGGTCGGCAAGTTCGTCGAGTTCCACGGCGAGGGCGTGGCCGCGGTCCCGGTCGCCAACCGGGCCACCATCGGCAACATGAGCCCGGAGTTCGGCTCCACCTGCGCGATCTTCCCGATCGACGCCGAGACCCTCACCTACCTGCGGCTCACCGGCCGCAAGCCGGAGCGGGTCGCGCTGGTCGAGGCCTATGCCAGGGAGCAGGGCCTGTGGCATGAGCCGGGCAGTGCCGACTCCGCCCGGTACTCCGATGAGCTGGAGCTGGACCTGTCCACCGTGGTGCCGTCCCTGGCCGGCCCGAAGCGGCCGCAGGACCGGGTGGCGCTGACCGACGCCAAGTCGGCGTTCCGCAGCGCGCTCGGGTCCTATGTCGAGCTCGACAGCCTGGACGAGGACATCTCCGAGACCTTCCCGGCCTCCGACCCGGTGGCCGACGAGCGGCCCGAGACCGCCCCGGCCGGGCCCGCCCCCGCCGCGGCCACCGCGGCGGCCGCGGGCGGCCGGCTGCCCTCCGCGCCGACCCCGGTGACGCTCGATGACGGCACCCAGACCTCCATCGACCACGGCTCAGTCGTTATCGCGGCCATCACCTCCTGCACCAACACCTCCAACCCGTCGGTCATGGTCGCGGCGGCGCTGCTGGCCAAGAAGGCCGTCGAGGCCGGGCTAGAGCGCAAGCCCTGGGTGAAGACCACGCTGGCGCCCGGCTCCAAGGTGGTCATGGACTACTACGAGCGGGCCGGGCTGACCCCGTACCTGGACAAGCTCGGCTTCAACCTGGTCGGCTACGGCTGCACGACGTGCATCGGCAACTCCGGCCCGCTGCCGGAGGCGGTCAGCGCCGCGGTCGCCGAGAACGACCTGGCGGTGGTCTCGGTGCTGTCCGGCAACCGGAACTTCGAGGGCCGGATCAACCCGGACGTGAAGATGAATTACCTGGCCTCGCCGCCGCTGGTGGTCGCCTACGCGCTGGCCGGGACGATGAACATCGACCTGACGACCGAGCCGATCGGCACCGGCCCGGCCGGCCGGCCGGTGTACCTGAGTGACCTGTGGCCATCGCCGTCGGAGATCGACAACGTGGTGCGCACCTCGGTGGCGGCGGAGATGTTCACCCGCGACTACGCGGACGTCTTCTCGGGCGACCAGCACTGGCAGGAGCTGGACGTGCCGGCCGGCGACACCTTCGGCTGGGTGGACGACTCGACCTACGTGCGGCGGCCGCCGTACTTCGACGACATGCCGGCCGAGCCGGCGCCGGTGACCGACATCCACGGCGCCCGGGTGCTCGCCCTGCTGGGCGACTCGGTGACCACCGACCACATCTCCCCGGCCGGCGCGATCAAGACCGACAGCCCGGCCGGGAAGTACCTGACCTCCCGCGGCGTCGAGCGGAAGGACTTCAACAGCTACGGGTCGCGGCGCGGCAACCATGAGGTGATGATCCGCGGCACCTTCGCCAACATCCGGCTGCGCAACCAGCTCGCTCCCGGCACCGAGGGCGGGGTCACGCTCAAGCTGCCCGAGGGCACCCGGGAGTCGATCTACGACGCCTCCCGCCAGTACATCGAGGAGGGCACGCCGCTGGTGGTGCTGGGCGGCAAGGAGTACGGCTCGGGCTCGTCACGGGACTGGGCGGCCAAGGGGACCCTGCTGCTGGGCGTGCGGGCGGTGCTGGTGGAGTCCTTCGAGCGGATTCACCGGTCGAACCTGATCGGCATGGGCGTGCTCCCGCTGCAGTTCCCCGCCGGGCAGAACGCGGAGTCCCTCGGACTCACCGGCCACGAGGTCTACGACATCGCGGGGATCGAGGCCATGAACCAGGGCGAGACGCCGCGCGAGGTGACCGTGCGCGCGGACGACAGGGAGTTCCGGGCCGTGGTGCGGATCGACACGCCGGGCGAGGCCGAGTACTACCGGCACGGCGGGATCATGCAGTACGTGCTGCGGTCGCTGCTGGCTTCCGGCTGAGGGTAAAGATCCGGACATATCCGCGGTAGCCGCAGCTACGGAGGGACTCGGGGCGCTACTGTCAGGCCGGTGAGGCTCTGGCTGCCCGATAGCACGCACCGCGCCGCGCCCGGTCGGGCTGGCCGGCCGCGCCGGCTCCGCCAGGGGCGCGGATGCTGAGCGGCGCCGCGTCGGCCCCGTTCTCCGCGCCCGCCCTGTGGCTGACCGGCCTGGCGCGCGGGCTGATGCTGATCGGGCTCGCCGTCGCGCTCGGCGGGCTGGCCGGCCGGGGACTGGCCCGGCAGTACCTGACCCGCCATCCGCAGGAGCGGCCGGGCCCGCTGCCGGAGCCGTGGGCGCTACGCGGCTGTGTGCTCGGGCTGGCGGCCAGCGCGGCGCTGCTGGTGACGGCGGTCCTCGGGCCAGGCATCGCCGCCCGCCTGGCCCAGCCGCCGGTGACCGGGCTGCGGTCGTCAGCCACCGGCGTGATCGCGGCCGCCGAGCTGGCCTGCTTCGCGCTCGCTGCCATCCTGCTCCGGCTGCGCCAGACAGGCTGGAGCATGCTGCCGCTGGCCGGCGTCGTGGTGGCCGAGGGGATCCGCTCGCATCCGGACGGCATCATCCCGGTGGCTGGTGCCCTGCTGACCTACTGCCACCTGCTGCCGGCGCTGCTGTGGGCCGGCATGCTGGCTTACGTGCTGCGCGCGGCCGTGGCCTGGCGCTCGGAGCCCGCGGCCGTAACGGGACTGATCCGGCTGTACGGGAACGCGGCGGCGTGGCTGTTCTCCGTGGTGATGGTGACCGGCATCGTGCAGGCGCTGCTGCTGGTGCCGCTCGGATCGGTGCTGACCACCGCCTACGGCCTGTTCCTGGTGGCCAAGGCGGCCGTCGTGGCGGTCGTCGCCGGGCTGGCGATCGCCGGCCGGGTGTGGCTGCGCCGCCATCCCCGGCCCGGCGCCGGGCCCGCGCTCGCGACCAGGCTGGAGGTCGTGGCGCTGGCCGTGGTGCTGATCATCACCGGCATCCTGACCGTGATCACGCCGCCCGCCAGGCCGATCTTCTCCTCCGCCGCGGCCGTCCGTGAGCACGCCGGCCCGGCGAGCTAAGGGCCGCTACCAGAGGAACGGGATCAGGCGCTTGTGAGATCTCAGCAGCCGGCGCGAACTTCGTTGAGAGCCCGAGCAGGATGACGCCGGGAATCAGGCGGATACGGAGCATGATCAGGCTGCCCCGGTCCCTCCTGGTCGCTTCTGCTCGCTGCCGGAGGTAGCCGGTGATCTCGATGACGCCGGTGGTGACCCCGACGAGGAGCCACGCCACCCCGATGGCATGGGTCTCGACGTACGGCTTCATCGGCGCTGCATCGTTACGGTCGGAGATGTCATGCCCGTGCCTTCCGCGGCCGTCGGTTCCGGGCCCGCGCCGGGCCTCCCGGGCGGCTGCCGCTGCTACCAAGCTTGCCCCAACTCAGCCGCTGACTGAAGGAGGCCCGGAAGGAAGGCCGTGGGGCGGAGATGATCTCGGTATCAGGCCGCGCTGCCGTCGTCACCGGCGCCACGGGGACTCCTCGATGGAGGCTGCGAGCGCGGCCGGCGTCCCTGAGCCGACCGTGAGATGCGAGCTGGTCACGTGCGACCTCCAGGGCTCAGGCGCCGATTCTGCCTGGTGCCGAATCTAGTGGCCCAAAAGGGTCAGCGGGAGTCGCCGGGGCCCCGGAACTGCGGCATCGGTGCGCGCTTACCGGGCCCTGGCGGAGGAGAATAGAAGCAGAACCTGCCATCATGCTGCGGGGGCCCGCAGTGCGGGCGGGCAGTGGAGGCGCCGTGTGAGCATCGGCGAAGTCCTGACAGCGGCACAGGGCAAGGCTGGGCTGACCGCCGCAGACGTCAGCCGGCGAACGCGCATCAGGGAGACCATCGTCCGGGAGATCGAGCGCGACGACTTCTCCAGCTGCGGCGGGGACTTCTATGCCCGGGGGCATGTTCGTGCCATCGCTCATGTCCTGGGCGTGGATCCGGAGCCGCTGGTTCGCGACTATGACTTCAGCCGGATGGCACCGCCGCCCGGCCCATCGATGCCGCCTTCGGGCCAGGACACGTCCGGCCCGCACACCCCGCGTTCCGGCCGGGCGATGCCGCCTTCCGCCCGGCGCGAGCCGCCTTCCGCCCAGCGCGAGCCGCCTTCCGCCCAGCGCGAGCCGCTTTCCGACCAGCGCGTGCCGGATGCCGCCCGGCGCGAGCCGCCTTCCGGCCAGGGCGTGCCGGATGCCGCCGGCCCGGGTATCCGTGAGCCCGCGGCGGAGCGCCCCCGGCCGGGCGCCGAGCCCGGCGGGCCAGGCGCGCCAGCCGAATCGGCCGGACCGGCAGCCTCCCGGGGGCCTCGCACGATCGGGACTCCCGACATGCCCGTTTTCCCGCCTCCGCCGGGCCGCTCCGGTGCTGGCGCGCCGTCCGGCCCGTTCCGGTACCGGGAGCCGCGGCGGCCGAACTGGAGCGCTGCCCTGCTGGTCCTGCTCGCGATTGTGGCCGGCCTGATCATCTATCACGTCGTGACAGCACATCCGGGAGGTGGCACGGCGACGGCCGGGAAGTCCGTCACCGCGCACAAGACCGCCCGCGGGCACCCGGCAGCCAGCAAGACGCTGGCTCCCGCCTCGAGCCCGGCCCCGGCCAATGTGGTCATCTCGCTCACCGCGGTGACCGAGCCGTGCTGGGTCAACCTGACCACCTCCAGCGGCGCGACGATCTACCAGGGCGTAGTGCAGCCCGGCAGCTCGGAAACCTGGTCTGAGCGTGCGGCAGTCACCCTGCGGCTCGGGAACCCCGGCGCGATCACGCTGACCGTGGACGGCAAAAGCCGCACGGGGCTGGGATCGGATCCGGTCACGCTGACCCTCGGGCCCGGCCAGGCAACCGCCGGCTAGTTTCGGCGCGCTTTCTGTGCCCCGCAGGGCGCCGTCAGGCTCGTTGCCCGCCATCAGCAGGCAAGTGAGTGAGAGCGGGCTTGCGGCTCCCATGGACGAGCAACGTGAATGCGCAGGTGCTGCTGATACAGCGACGGGAGCTGCGCTTCCACGCTGCTGGCGCCGAGCGCAGCCGGCGCAGCCGGCTGTCCCGGGCCCGGCTGCCGCGCGACGGCAGGTCCGGCTCTGGACCCGGCCGGGCCCAGAGCCGGACGGAGCACGTCGCTCGCGATCACGACAATCTCATCTACTACGTCCGCAGCTACGACTCGTGGACCACGGACGCCCGCGATCTGCGCGGCCTGGGCATCGCCGGTCCCGGCGGGCAGCGGCGATGGCTGCCGATCACTGGCGGCTGATGCTGCCCGCCTCCGCCGATGGCCGCGGGCGTGCGCCCGCGGCCATCGGCTGCCTGCGTCAGGCGGCCAGCCCGGCACCCTCCTCGGCGCGGGCCTTCCCGGCGACGGCGGAGGAGGACGAGTCCACTGCACGCCCCGGAAGTACACGGCGCTGAGGACCGCGGCCAGCGCCATGGCGATCGCGGCTCCCAGCGCCGCGTGGTTCAGCCCGAGGGTGAACGCGGTGCGGGCGGCCTCGAGCAAGCCGTTCCCGAGCGGCCCGGGCAGCCGCCCCGCCACGGTGACCGCGCCCCCCAGGGTGTCGCGGGCAGCGGCCAGCGCCGCCGGCGGCGTGCCGCCGGGCGCGGATGCGGTGAGGCTGGAATGGTAGGCCGCGATGCCGATGCTGCCGAGCACGGCCATGCCGAGCGCGCCGCCGAGTTCCGACGCGGTCTCGACCACCGCGGCCGCGGCGCCCGCGCGGGCGGGCGGGACCGCGCCCATGATC
>Ga0187860_1000971_pt1 | contig 26530 bp, 20 predicted proteins | sample June2016WEW_10_4_FD_132981 | JGI IMG/M metagenome (GOLD analysis project Ga0187860, IMG submission 132981) | Peatland microbial communities from SPRUCE experiment site at the Marcell Experimental Forest, Minnesota, USA - June2016WEW_10_40 | ecosystem: Environmental > Terrestrial > Soil >...
TCTTTTCTCTCCAAAGCGGGGTAATTTCTCGTTGCACTGTTCTGTCCCTCCTCCGTTTGTGTCTAACCAACTTCAATCTAACGGATTAGAACGGAACAGTGCTCTCTAATTTCGTTTTTCAGGCTTAAGGTCCAGTGGGGCAGGCAGTTAGTGTCCAGGAAAGGGACTTGCAGGCGGTCGTCATTACCGTGGATTCGAACTGTCCGGTTCGCAATGATTTGAAAAAGATCACCGGCATCGCCATCGGAATTGGGCCAAGGCAATTCTTGGCTGACCTAATGGAGTGCCCATTGCCCATCATAAGAGGCGTTTGCGCATTCGAGCCTTTGGCACGCAGACAATATGAGCACTGCAGTCCAGATGGGCTGGAGTGAGTGATTCGCAGCCTGCACGAGGACCGAGGGTCGCCCTTGACTATCGGTTTTAAGTCCGCATGTCAATGACAGAAATTCGGGTTTCTCCCTCTTGCCAACAAATAGAATCAGTAGGATACTAGACGTGGCGCGTAATGGATAGGAGGGGCGATCGCAAGTTTTGGGCAACTAAATGACAAGGGCAGATCAGATTTTGCTTATAAGTTATTGAAAATACAGCATGGGCCCATAGCTCAGTTGGTTAGAGCGCCGGACTCATAAACGTCTTGTCAGGAGTCGGGTTCATGTGTTTTCAGCGATTTAGGCTGGAATTCGCAGGGCAAAATGGCCTTGTTCGGGCGTAGTCGGCAACATTTTGGGCAAGGAAATGGGCAAGGATTTCTGATGCCGTTTTTCCTGGATAATCCGCTAATCTTGCTTCGCCTCCGCGCCCGTACTCTGTCAATGACGCTGCGACGCCGCTCTCACGGTGGCGTCCGAAGCCGGCCATCACTGACAGGCAGTGAGCTGCGGCGCGGCTCTGGTTATTCCGAGCAAAGTAAACTCCGGTTTGCTCGGCGCATGAATGCTAATGCGGCTTTATCCGCTCATCGATCCAGCCCGTTTATTTCTCGCTCAAGAGCCTTGAGACGCGAAACTATCTTGTCGAAGCCCGGCGGCTCAACGTCGAACATCCCGTTCTTGATCATTTGTCCAAAGTCGGCGTGGAGTGCACCGAGCAATGGTCCTTCAGGGGCGAGCCGCAACTCTCCTGCGAGGCACGCATCGTAGTTTGCGTGAGCTGTGTAGAAGAAGACCTTCTTGTGCTTTACCACGTCAGCGAGCAAGGCGCGGTTGGGCACCGATCTTTTGCCGATGTCGTGGTCGGCGAGCACCGCCACGTCGGACCAATGACGGGACAGGCGATTGGCATCCATCCGAGGTTCCGGTCGAAAGCATTCGACATGAATCAGTGTGGCTTTTTCCCAAAATGTCCGTAAAGGAGAAAGAACACGCACCTTCGCAGAAGGAAATTCCATTCCCTTAATCTCTTCGGCAAGGTACGGCCGAAGGGAATGTTCTTCATTCGGCTCGGTCGTATTACGCGCACCGAACTCAACGAGCACCGTCTCGCCATCCCTGTACACGGACGGATAGTAAATGCGCATACTTTCTCCATCTTCCGATAGCTCGACCGGCTTTTTGCGTTTGGCGATGGGCGCGAGGAGGTTTTCGAAATATGGCAAAACGACATCGTGCGTGTGTACTTTCAGCCGTGCTCTAAGCGTTTCACTGAATTTCTTTTGCTGCGTCCTGGAAAGTCCTGGTGTGAACGGGTCTATAGTGTCGTCGAGGGCTCTGTAGCTTATCGTGACATCAACGTCTTCAGAAAAGCGTCTAATCGCGTCAAACACCTTAGAAAGTGAAGTCCCTCCCTTGAACGCCATTGGGAGGCACTGCGGCATGGCAAAGAGATTCTGGAGCACCCAGCAGATCCAAACATCTTTTTCCAGGTGCTCCGGACGGCGGCCGAGCTTAGCCGCGCACGTTTGAATGATATTGGCCTGCTCTTCGGCGGGCAGGTGGAGGAAATCGTCAGGCACTAAATCCTCCTTGTTCGTGACGATGCAGAGTGTCAGCCATCCAACCGGGCATTGAATGAGCCTCCGCTTTTAATTGCTGAAAAGCCTCCGGCGATAGTTTCTCTCGAATCCTTTCGATGACACGTGGCGTAACCTGTGCCTCTCCCAAGTACCAGAGAGCGGCAAGGGCAAGACCGGAAGGCTGACCTGCCAGTGCCAGCTTGCGTGGCGGCGCGTGCTTGAATACTAGTTGTAGATTGCCGATCTTCATTTTCCGGCCAGGACCGCTGGTGTAGAAAACGGATTGCAATGGCATCTGTGTCGTCAGTCCAAGTAGTCGAGCCGCCTCAGCACCATGTACCTGTATCGTTTCTCCGTGAGCACTCGCAATCGCCTGAGCGACCTTGGCGGGTTCAGGCATGACTTGACCGACGTACTTGCTCCTCTTGGGCTGCACGAACACGCCACGCGCGATGCGAATGATTTGCCCCTGCTTAACCAGACGTGAGAGGGTCTGATCCAAAGCCGCCCGCCGCCCGAGGAGACTGAATTTTATCGAGGTAAAGGGTTCCCCAATCGGGATGTTTTCAATTTGCGTGCGAATCGCTTCAGCGATGGTCATGTTGCGCCTCTTTTCCGAGCCACTCATTATGTCAGAAACACTATACATTAATCTGACACACTTGTCAAGCGACACTCACACGCAGGAAACGGTATGTCATTTAATAACAGTTAGTTACGATCGGAGTGCTGATGGTAGTGGTTGATGACCTTCATGGCGATCTTGTCCACGGCTTATGACCTCAATCCTGTGCCCACGGACACGATCGGTCTCCACATCCCGAGTAAGCTCATACAGGCGAGGGGATCGCCTTCGAGAGCCAGAATGATTACCGCTACGGTAGACCGTGGGCCCTTAACTCCTGGATCGTCGCACACGGAAGTCACCCCCCAGTTGATCACGAAGGAATTCATGCGCACGCCTCACCGCAATTTGCGGCCGCACAGATTGTTCCGGCGCCGTCAGGGATTCGGCCTGTAAAGTCGCCACGCCGTCAACTGGCGTAGTCCGCTGCGGCCGACTGGATTCCGGTGTGGAAGGGCGTTTTTCATTCCAAATCCAACTTGCAGCAGAACCGACCTGCCAGGACACCTCTCACCCTAACCGCCAACAGGCGTGATAGATTACTCGCGCGCATGAGTGGGCCTAGCGATACCAGAGTCTTCATCTCCTATGCCCGAAAGGACGGAGCGGCGCTGGCCGCAGGGTCTGCAAGCGGACCTCTCTGCGAAGGGCTTCGACCCCTGGTTGGATACACAGCACCTCGCCGGCGGCGCGCGACGTGGCCCACCGAAATTGAGCGCGCGATCGACACATTCCAGTTGGTGTTGGCGCTGATGACGACCGGACCTTTGCCAATGGGGTACAGCTTGGCCGGTGACATCTGCCCCGTGCCGTCTCCGACCAGCACGGCTACAGTGGTCCGCACGTCCCAAGAAAACCCGTTGGCGACCGCATCGGCGTGCGCAGGCAAAAAGACACCAAGTAAGTATTGGGTACTGTTATAGGAGCAGCCGCAAGGGAGTCGCAGCAGCCTAGGGTTGAGAGACAAGCACAAGACTCTCTGAAGCTTGCCGCTGGCGAGATCGCGTCAACACCTCGGTTGTGAGGAGCTCAGCTTGCTTAGCTGTGAACAGCATGTTGCCAACCGCGGTGAACTTAAGATCGGCGTCCTGCCATCGCGGGCGCATGATCCCTTCTGGAGAGTGACTCGAGCTGCCCAGAAGAATGTGAGCAATCTCGTGTGCCATGGCGCGACCGAGGATTTGGAATTGTGGGACACGATGAAGCTCCACGAACTCTTTTACTCTCGCAAAAGAAACGGAAGCCAGGTTTCCCACGGCCACACCCAAGGCTCCCTCGGGAATGAATCCGGGTGTAGCCGTGAGGCGCGGGAGGATTCGCAGACCGACTGGAGAGACTCCTGGGGATTGCGTGCAGTTCACACCCTTTTGCTGCCGTCCCGCGCCGGGTAGGCAGTTGAGCCATTTGATCCTGATCCCAGCTTGGCGGAAGATCACAGATGCCTCAGCTTGGGCATGGACCCGGGTGGCATCTGGAATCTGGACATAGTTATAGACCCTGACTGCTATCGTCGGGTACCAAAAGGGGAGGCAGTTCGTAATCGAAGTCAAATGTCGGTAAGTCCGTTAAAGGCCGTCCAGCGCCGCCTCAAGGTCAGCCTTAAGGTCGTCCAGATCTTCGATCCCAGCGGCGTAGCGGATCAAGCCTTCGGGAATTCCCGCCGCGACTCGTTCCTCCGCACTTAGCTCCACATGGCTGGTCAGGGCTGGAGGGCCGATAATGGTTTCAACTTGGCCGAGGTTGGCAGCCATGAAAGCGTAGCGCAAGCGGGGCAAGAAGCGGCCCACAGCCTCCACCCCACCTTTAAGTTCGAAACTCAAAACGCCCCCGAAGCCACGCATCTGTCTTTTGGCAATCGCATGACCGGGGTCGCTCTCCAAGCCCGGGTAATAGACCCGTTCTACCTTCACCTGCCCATTAAGAAAGCATGCCAAGGCCAAGGCGTTTTCGTTTTGTCGCTGCACGCGCAATCCCAGGGTCTTTAAACTGCGAAGCAGCACGTGGGCAGCATGGGCGTCAAGAGATGGGCCAACAATTTCGCGATAGTGATAGATCTTTTCTACCAAGTCCTTGCGGCCACAAACAACTCCGCCTAGGACATCCCCGTGACCGCCCAGGAACTTGGTGGCGCTGTGAATCACGAGATCGGCCCCGAAGGCGACGGGGTTCTGGTTGATAGGTGTGGCAAAAGTGTTGTCGACGACAGCGACTGCTCCAGCTTTGTGAGCTGCCCCGATCACGCGTTCCAGGTCCAGCACCTTTAGTGTGGGGTTAGTCGGCGACTCTAAATATACTAAATCGCATCCTCGGCCGATCGACGCCTCGAGTGCTTCATGATCGTCCGTATCACAGACCTCGCAGATCACTCCGAAGCGGGGCAGTATCTGCGTGAAAATCAGAAACGTGCCACCGTAGGTGTCGCGCACGGTTACCGCACGTTGCCCAGGACTGAGCAAGGCAAAGAGGGTCGTGCTGATCGCCGCCATGCCAGTAGCAAAACTGGTGGCGCTCTCGGCTGCTTCAAGGGCTGCCACTGTCTCCTCGAACAGCCGGGTCGTGGGATTAGAATTGCGGCTATAGATATCACCGGGGGCTTGATGCAGCGCTACCGCCTGCCAGGTCTTCGGATCCTCAAAGGCAAACGCTACGTTTGAGACAAGAGGAGGCACAATACAGCGCGGGCTGGGACCACCGTGTCTCCCATAATGGACTGACCGAGTTGATGAACCTTCATCCTGAGGCATTCTAAAATCTCCTTTTCAGAGTAATCTCTTTTCCTGGTGAAACTTAGACCTTGGACCAATGACGAATCAACGAGGATGTGCATTCTGGTAGCCCAACTTCTTCGGTGTACATTTGCGTCAATCCAAGGATGGCTACTTGATTGCGACCTAATCTACCTCACTGCTCATGACACGCTTCAAACAGCGCCTGGAGGTTTTCAAACGGCACCGACGGGACTACCAAGTTGGCAGGTGATACGACGTAACCATTTCTAAAAGGACGACCCAGCGTCGCGATAGCCCCACGGACCATGTGCTTGACTTCTTCGGCAGTGCAGTTTTCTAGGCGTTGGGCATCGATTCCGCCACTGAACGATGTCCTTCCGCCGAACTTCCTTGCCACCTCGTTCAGATCCATCGCTCCGGGTTGTATAGGGTCCACCACGTCGACGCCTAGGTCAATCAAGTCTGGAATAATGTCCATAATGTTGCCGCAGCTGTGGAAGAAGACGCCCTTTCCAAAGCGGTGAATTTCCTCAAAGATGCGCCGGTAATGAACCTTGAAATATCTTCTCCACATTTTTGGTGAGATCATGATCCCAGTCTGTGAACCCCAATCATCGGTGAGGTATATGGCGGAAACATTCGTCTTTCCCCATTCTCGGATCAGCTCGATCAAGTAATGCGTAAGGGCTTCACATAGACGACAGATTTCAGTCTCGAAGGTGCAAAGGTCAGCCAGAACGTTTTCCATACCTCGCAAGGCGTGAAGCCGCTCGAAAAGCGCCATATGAATTGCGCCCACGCAGTATTTAGTTTCCCCATGAATGGCCAGCGCGCGTAGCGCGCTGTCTAACCGGCCGGACGCGTGGGGATCTGGCATTCGGTTCGCCAAGTAATCATCAAGTTGGGACCAATCTCTAATCGGGGTTTGGACAGGAGTGGCGCCTACTCCCCCAAACGCATGTCCCCAGCGGGTGCCCCACTCGTCAGTCCACTCACCAGCCTGCATCAGCGCCTGAAGACTGCTAATGTGATCCTTCTGGTTGGGTGTTTGGTACCCAATCGTGAACTCATAGGCTTGGACAAGTACCAAGTCGTCAGGGAACAGGCAGAAAAGATCGGCAAGGGCATCGCCGTACCGAATGATCACGTCCATCGACAGCCGATTCAATCGAACAGGACAACGTTGCGCTCCTGCTCTGCTGATCGCCTTCTTAACTGATTCCTTGGTCGCGGGATTTGCCAATTGGGCGACGTTGACCCGTTCTTCGAAGCGGGACACTATCGCCTGCATTTCACTCAAGGGGAGCGTGCGATAGTCCGCCACCCGTCCGTAACGCTCGAAGACCTCTGTTCCCATGTTCGTGGCTCCTTAATTGTCTGACTCAGAGTGCGTATGCACTGGCCCCCCATTAGGGCCGCCTATGCGCTTTCTGCCAGAGCCGATTTCGCCGATACGGGAGAGATCGGACCGAGCAGGAACCAAATGACCGCAGTGCACACCAATGGCAATAGACCAAAACCAATAAAGACTGGTACATACGAATAGTGGTCAATCACCCACCCGGTCGCCAGGGCGAAAATCATACCGCCGAACCCCGAGCCTAGACTGGAGAATCCATAGACTGAGGCGACGACGTCTTTCGGGAAAACATCGGCGGGAAATGCCAGTATATTTGCGCCAGCACCCGTATACCCCACCATAGCCAGCGACACCAGCGCGATGGAGAGACGAACATCAGCCACTGTCGCAATGGGAATGGCGGACATCATGAGCACGGCAAAGACTGTAACGGCGGATTTCCGCGCAACTGACAATGAAACTCCCCGCCGGATCAGAAGCGCCGACAGTCCACCTCCTAGCAGATTGCCCACAGCTGCAACAAAGAAAGGGATCCATGCATACTTGCCAATAGCTGCCATGTCAAAATGACGAACGCGCTTCAGATACTCAGGGAACCAGAATATGTAGAAGTACCAAACCGGGTCGATAAAGATTTTGGAGAGGGTAAAAGCCCATACGAAGCGCGTGCGGAGTAGCTTGAGTATAGGTATCCGGCTTGCTGCCTGCGGTCGTTCGACCTCGACGGGAGTGTGATAGATGGTTAACCAACAAAGTAACCAAACGAAACCTGCCGCTCCGACAAAGAGGAAGGCATACTGCCATCTAAACTTGAGAACTATCCACACGACCAAGGGCGGAGCTAAGATGGCACCCACAGACGAACCGCTGTTGAAAATTCCCGAAGCAAAGGCGCGTTCTTCGGCTGGAAACCACTCTGCCACTACTTTCACGCCGGCAGGCCAGTTCCCCGCCTCACCCATTCCCAGGAGAAAGCGACCGATACCGAGGGACAATGGTCCCCTCGCCAACGCGTGCAGCATGGCGGCCGCCGACCACCACGCCATGGTAAATGCATATCCTGCACGTGTGCCCAGTCGGTCGATGATGGGGCCGGAAGCCCCATTCATGATCGTATAGGCCAACATGAAGCCGAAAATGATCTGCGAGTAGGTCATATTGCTCATGTGGAAACGATCAATCAGGAGCGGAGCCACAACGGACAAGGTTTGCCGATCAAGATAGTTTATGACTGTCGCCCAGAAGACGAGGGCGATCATGATCCATCGCATGGGTGAGCAGTTTTTCCTCATTGGCCCGGATTCACTCGCAGCGCATAATAGACTTCCCCGCGGGGCACGGTCGCTCATCCTAGCCTCGACGCTTCCCCCGCTTCGGACTTTGCCCTCCGCGCAGCAGCGTCAGCAGGAAGGCAAAACTCCTTCGCAGCAGTTCCAGCAGCGTCTCTTGGTAGGCCGCTTCCAACCCCGGATCTATATAAGTGATCCGCCTTTTTCCCTCAGCGGCAGCGAGCGTGCGACTAAGTGAGAAACTGCCTACCTAGCACGGATGCCGTAACGACACTTGCGCCCGGTAGGAGTTCGCGGCGGGTAATATTCTTCACAGCCTGACCGGTGGTTCGGTTTTCTAAGGTAAGTTCGAGTCCTTGCGCCTACCAGGGTAGAAGTAATATAAATCCTCCGTGTGGCTGCGACAGTTGACCACCTTGAACCTTAAGAGTTTGTTCAATCTGATTCTATTCAGCTCAAACCATCAGGAAGCCACCGTTCACTTCAACTACCTGTCCCTGGATGAAAGACGCACCCTCTGAGCACAGGAAAACAACCACATCGGCAACTTCCTCGGGCTTTCCGATACGGCCCATGGGTGTGGCGGCGGCGCAAGCTTGGAGCGCCTCCAGCTTAGAAAAGTTGCGGTGATAGTTGGTGTCGATGGTCCCGGGTGAAACGGCGTTGGTACGAATTCCGTAAGGAGCAAACTCTCGCGCCAGGCCTTTGGTGAACGTCGACATCGCCCCTTTGGCAGTCGAGTAAGCAAGTGCACCGAGCCCTCCTCCAAATCGCGCCGCTGCAGATGAGATATTGATCACCACACCCTTTTTGCGCTCTACCATCTGGGGCAGGACTGCTTGTGTGATAAAGGCCGCGCTAGTGAGATTGAGCGTCAGAACCTGATTCCAGAGGTCTTCCGTAAACTCAAGAAAGCGGGTTCTTTTGATCAAAGACCCGGCGTTGTTCACAAGAATGTCAATCGCTCGCCCGGTTTTGCGGACTTGCTCGATCAGGCACCGAATGCCTTCCATCCGATTGAGGTCTGCTTGAAGCAGCAATCCGTCCCCGGATGCGTCGCGGATTCTCTGCAACACCTCCTCGGCTCCCTCCTGATTGTGATGGTAATGAACTAGCAAAAAAGCGCCACGCGACCCCAAGGCGTACGCTGTCTCAGCCCCGATGCCACTACTCGCACCCGTCACCAGTGCCGTCATCCCTTGGAATTCCATCTGCTCGTTCATATCTGATCTCCTCTATTCGTATTCGCGCTCTAAGTTAGTCGCAGTCGCAGCAGCCACCCTCCAGCCCAGTAGACAGGATGGGACAACGCCGAGGGAGTCAGAACCCCCAAGGCTGGCTTGCCAGGAACGGGAAAGGATTTCATGTCCGACGATCTGTTTGGTGTGGCCAACCTAGCATTGCTCTGCTCAGTGCTTCGCCGACCACCTTTGCATTAATCGTGGTTGCCCAACCTCTCCTCTTTAAGCCGACGCTCGCATTCGTTCACGCAAGCCTCACCTGTATCGTTTCCCGCATTACAATGCTGGGCACTGTCACTTCCACCCAACCTCCTCTCTCTTGCCAGGTCACATTGCCTTCTTCCCACAGGAGAGACACTCCCTTCGCCCGCCGCTTCTCCGGCAGGCGAATGCGGACCTTCAGGTTCGTCATGGGCAGGAACGTTTCCTGCGCCAGCAGTTTCTTCCAGATGCTCCCGCGGTCCACGAGCAGATGCAGCAACACCGCATCCTCTGAGGTCGCGTACTGCGCCATCAGACCCGCTTGATAGCCCCCTTCTACCTCATAAGTTCGCGCGCTGCGGAGGAATGGATCTAGCAGCAAAGCCATGTAGGTGCGCAATTCCTCATTCAAGGTCTCCGCATAGATCGCCTCCAGCCCCGACCCAATATAAATGGCTTCGCCCTTCCCCTGTTTGTGCCGCACAATGGCGGGGCCCAGCTTTCGCCGGTGCCCACGGTCATGGGTTTCCGCCGCCACCTCCGCATCGCCCTCAACTTGAAACCGCATCACCTGGGGATCCTGCGGAACAACCTTCCCCGAAGGGAGCAGGCGCAAGTAAAGATCTGGAATCTCCACCGGTTCGCTCGACTCTAGCCTGACGCCCAGCAGCTTTCCCAGCCCAAGGCTGCTCCTTTCCCGGCCATATTCGTCTGCCACCGCAGTCAGATGTGTGGCCACCAAAAACCCACCGTTTTCCACGTACTGAGTGAGCGACTCGCATTGTGCCTCGCTCAAGCAGGGTGCATTGGGCACATAGACCATTCGGTACTTGGCCAACTCCTCGCCTCGCATCTGGTAGTCCAAAAACGGTTGCACGTCATATCCCAGATGCTTCAGCAACAAATAAGCTCCTTGATAGTAGTTCTGATTCGCCATCCAGTACTTGCCTGGGTACCAGTCGATCGATTGCGAGGGCACCAGAACCGCTGCCGACGGCGCGGGCCGTACCGACCCCAACAAGGCGGCGTGCCGCTCGAAGAAATCAAAAACCGCTTTGATACGCCGCCCTTCACCATATGCCAGCGGTTCTTGCGGCAGGTAGAAGAGCCGATCGAGTCCCCAGTAACACACTCCCGCCTGCCCCGCCACCGCCATCGTCCCATCCAGCCCCAGCTCTTCCCCTTCCACCGGGTGGCTATACCAACCCCGCACTGTATCGTCCCGCATATGCTCACGGTTGTATTCAGTATGCGAACCTACGTATGTCCAAATCACCTTGCCAGTGGAGTTTCCTAACTGCAGGTTCAACAGCTTTTCCTCGGGCGACCGGGCAGCCTCGAACATGAAACCATCGACAACCGTGAATCCCAGCGCCCGCCACTCGTGCTTAGTAAGAAGCCCTGTGTCGTTGTAAAGGACCGGCACATCCCGCTTCTGATAGATCATCTCGCGAATCTCTCCGAGAAGCCCCACCGCGACGTCACCCGCCATCCACTTTCGGTATTCGATCTCCTCTTCCAGCGTCATACCTTTATCTTGGTTGGGAACGCGCTTGCCGTGGGCTTTTTCGTATGCAGCCTCGCAGTAGCGGCAATGGCAGAAATCCTCGGCGCAATCCATCCCCTGATAGGGGCCATCGAAGTACATCAGGTCGACGGGATACTGGGTGAGCACCTCCCCGACCATCGCCTTGATCACCTCCCGAAAGGGGGAGTTCAAGCATCCTTCGTAGAATTCCGTCCAACCATAGTGCCGGGTGACCATCGGCCGACCGTCGGCGTAGCGTTTCATCCAGTCCTGATAATCGGGGTTATTCGAATGAACATCCATAAAGGGGTGGTTGAGGGGATTGTAAGCAATGACTTTCAAACCGGCATCGTGAAACAGCTCCACCGTCTGCTTGAACGGATCGCTATCACCGAGCTCGGGATGAATCGGGTATTTGGTCTTGGTCGGAAAGTAGGCGTAATAGGACGCTGCCGGATAACGAATGGCTTCGGCGTTGAGCCGGCGGGTAATGGAAAGCGCTTTCTCCGGGTCATACTCATAGGAAGGGTAGAAAGGCGGATTATAGCCTTCCGCCAGGATAATTCGGGCCGTGCGAATCCAGTCAGGGGAGGAAACCGGCGCTCCCTCACGAGAATCCCATGCGGCAAGCCCCCTGCCAACCTTCACCCCACCCATCGCAGATGTTGCTAGGCCGAAGCCGGTACGCTTCAATAATTCACGGCGGTTCATAACAGTCATTGCCCCCCTCTACGGTGGACCTCACCGAATGGCAAACAAGATTCGCGTTCTACAAGTTTTACCCCAAGCGTGCGATGCTCCGGCGCCCAGTGCCCCTCACAACCGATATGGCTTAACAGAACATCAACCGCTGCCTGACCTAGGCCGTATCGGGGCTGATCGATGCTGGTTAACGGCGGGCCCGTTAACGCCGCGAACTCAACATTGTCGAAACCTACCAGCGAAATGTCTTGCGGAATCCGCACCCCCGCCTCAATGGCCGCCCGGATGGCCCCGAAAGCCACCGCATCGTTACAAGCAAACACCGCACTGACGTTGCGGCGGTTTATTAGCAACCGCTTCATCATCGCGCATCCGCCCTCGTAGCTATGGTGACCCCGGATGACGATAGCTTCCGGCTTCGCTTCTGAGGAGTTCACGGCTTTCAGAAAACCGTTAGCACGATCAGCCAGATTGCCGTGTTTGCGCGAGCCCGAGAGGTGAGCCATCACTTGATGGCCGAGATCCACCAGGTATTTCCCCGCCAGAAAGCCCCCCTGAAAGTTGTCGGCTGTGACCGTCGAGAATCCATGCACGTCCTTGGATCGGCTGAGCAAGACAATCGGTACGCCACAATGGCTCAGTTCATCTTGGACTCCCGGGCTCAACTCGAGCACCGAGTTCATCAGAATCCCATCCACTCTCTTGGCAAGAAGGGAACGCAGATAACGCATCTGCTTGAGCCGGTCCATGTCGCTATTGCAAAGCAACAAATCGTATCCAGCAGCCGAGGCTGCGTCCTCCGCTCCGCGCGCCAGCTCGGAGAAAAAGGGATTGCGAATATCGCTGATGATCAGGGCCAGCGTCGACGACTTTCCTGTTGCCAACCCTTTGGCCAATTGGTTCGGGTGGTAATTCAGTCGCTGGGCAACTGCCACTACCCTCTGCCGCGTTTCGTCCCGGATGCCATAGCCACCGCTGAGCGATCGCGAAACCGTGGCAACATCGACACCACATTCCTTGGCGATATCCTTGAGTGTCACCCTGACACCGGCAAACGTTGGTTGAACAACTGCGTTGTCTTTGGCGGTTTCCATGTTACCTCGTCGAGGTTGTACAGAATCTGTAGGATTGCACTAAAGCCATGTTCTCACACAAATCTCGGGTCCTACTGTTTGTCTGGATAGCAACCGGCGTGCTGATAAAGGCGCAGCTACAAAAGCCCACTGGTCGCAATGGGCTTAAGCCCGCGTCGTATTCACGGAAAGCAGGCCACCCTTCAATTGATTCTGCCGCTTTCGCCGCCCGTAAAACACCTTCCGAAATGACCTGAGCCGCTAACGAGCCCATAACAGAAATGTCAAGTTCTGACTTCAGCCTATTTGTAGAAATGCCGAAGGTTGAGTCACCATCACCCAATGTATGATAGGGGCTAATGGTGCGGGCGGCACTCGTACTGGCCAAGATGGCGATCTTCGTTATCGCCATCTTGTTGAAGTCAGCATTCGTAGCAGCCACTGTCGGTCTGTATTCCGGAATAACTGGCCCTTCTTCGTGATAAGTTTCTTTTCCGGGTTGGCTCAACCCGAGCTGCTTTCGGTTTTCTGCATTTTCTCCCATGCTCGACCTCTTTTCCCTCCATACGATTTCGATCCCTCCACCCACTTCGTTCGGAGAGCGATCGACTGCACTCACCCAGACATCCGGGCTGGCGGCGTTATGTCTAACCCAGATCCACCCGCACGGCTTCATACACATCCACTTGGGGCACGGTCAGTTCTACCCAGCCTTCCCGCTGCCCCCACTTCGGGATTCCCGCCCCACGCAGCAGAGTGACGGACTTCACCTCCCGGCCTTGCGGCACCCGAATACGTACCTTCACGTCCGGGACCGGCAAATAGTCTTCCCGCACCAGCGACTGTTTCCAGACGTTTCCCGTGTTGGCCAAAAGATACAGCAGCAACGTGTCTGCCGATGCCATGTACTGCGGCATCACGCCAAGCCGAAAAGCCACCTCGTAAGTCCGCGCTTCCTTCAGAATGGGATCCAGCAGCGAGGCAAAATACGTCCGCAACGGCTCCAGCAGCGTCTCCTCATAGATCGCTTCCAGTCCCGACCCGACGTAGATCACCCACCCCTTCCCCTCGCGCCGCTTCACTATAGCCGGCCCCAGAGTGCGGCGATGCCCTCGCTCGTAAGTCTCTCCCAAGACCTCCACCCCACTCCCCACAACCTGGAACATCATCACCTGCAGGTCTTGCGGAATCATCATCCCAGAAGCCAGGGTCCGCAGGTATAGGTCTGGAATCTCCACCGGTTCGGTCGACTTCAACCGTACTCCCATTAACTCCGCCAGCCCATAGTTGCTTCGACCCCGCCCGCATTCATCCGCTACCGAGGTCAGATGCGTCGCCAGCAGCGTGCCCCCCTTCCTCACATAATCGCTCAGCAGCCCGCATTGAGCCTCGCTCAAACAGGCCGCGTTGGGAACATACACCAGCTGGTATTTCTCCAGTTGCTTCCCCGTCATCTGATAGTCCAGAAACGGCTCCGCATCGTAACTGAGGCTCTTCAGAACCTGGTAGGCTCCCTGGTAGTAGTTCTGATAGGCGCCCGGCACGAATTTCTCTCCCCGGTACCAATCAACCGTCTGTGACCCCACTAGAATCCCCGCTTGCGGCACCGCCTTTACCGATGCCAACAACACCTGGTGCCGGCTGGTGAAGTCAAACGTCTCCTTCACGTACCGCCCCTCTTCAAACGCCAGCGGCCCGTCCCCTTGGTAGAAAAATCGCTGCATCCCCCAGTAGCAAAAACCGGCCCCCGCCGCGGTCGCTACCGCTCCGTCCAGCAGCACCTGCTGACCTCCGAGCGGATAGCTGTACCAACCTCGCATGGCCTTATCATTCATATGCTCCCGGTTGTACAGGGTATGCGAACTGAGGTATGTCCATATCACCTTCCCCGTTGATTGCCCCAACTGGAGGTTAAAGAGCTTCTGCTCAGGCGTATCTGCCGCCTCGAACATGAAGCCGTCAAAAACCCGAAACCCACGCGCCCGCCACTCGTGCTTAGTAAGGAGCCCCGTGTCGTTGTAAAGGACCGGCACATCCCGCGTTTGACGAATCATCTCGCGGATCTCCCGCATGAAGCCAACGACCACATCTTCTGACATCCACTGTCGATATTCGATCTCTTCTTCCAATGTGTTGCTCCCGCCCTGCAATGGGATACTTTTCCCCCGCGCTTGCGCATAGGCCGCCTGGCAATAGCGGCAATAGCAAAACTGCTGCGCATGATCCATACCCTGATAGGGTCCGTCGAAATACATCACCTCCGCCGGGTAGTTGGTAAGCACCTCGAGCACTCTTTCCTTGATTACCGCGCGATAAGGGGAATTGAGACAGCCTTCATAATATTCGGTCCAGCCCAGGTGGCGAGTCGTGAGCGGCCGCCCGTCTCTGTCGCGCTTCACCCAGTCCTGGTAGTTCGGATTGTCGGAATGAACATCCATGAAGGGATGGTTGAGCGGATTGTAGGCGACAACCTTAAGGCCTGCGTTATGGAATAACTCCACGGTGCGGCGGAACGGGTCGCGAGTGCCCAACTCAGGATGAACAGGGTATTTGGTTTTGGTCGGGTAGTAGGCGTAATAGGAGGCTGTCGGGTATCGTATGGAGTCAGCATTCAGCTGCAGTGCAATATCAAGCGCCTTCTCCGGCTCGTAGTCAAACGAAGGGTAAAACGGAGGGTTGTAGCCTTCCGCGATCACGATCCGCGCCGAGCATATCCACTCATACGCCGTTCTATCGCTCGCGCTCATGGGCTCACTGGTAGCTTGAGTGCCGTCAAGAAAGCAGCCACCTAACATGGACCCAGTCGTAATGACGCCTGCTTGCTGTAAGAGCTCGCGGCGGGTAATTCTCCTCATGGCCACCTCCGATCTGTATGGGGCACTGATCCAAGAATGGAAGTTCTACTATTAGCCTGAGTTTCAAAGGGCCCATGACTCCACACCCAACTCCCCTGCCGGCTTGTAAACAGGCACAAGGTCTAGCTCGGGACAGCGGGATAGCTTGCCGAACCCAAGACCCAGGTTGCTTGGTGCAGAGGGAATTGCCTCCAGCCAGCGCGTGCTCGAAGGAATCAAGCCTCACGCAGGAACGTTATCCATGAAACTCCCAGCTACGGCACTTATCGATCTCGGAGCGGCTGCGATTGATGTAGTGCACCAACTCTTCCATGCCATACTGCCGCGCCAGTTCCCAAGCACTGACCCCCGGTCGCTTCGCTTTCAGCACGAACCATCCTTCCATCGGCATCCACTTCTCCTGGGCAACGTCGTCGCCATGTTCCTTCAGCAGCTTGTCGCGCTTCCCAGGTAGATTCAGGTCCTGATGAAAGATGCATCGGTCCAAGTCAAGCGTGATCCGGGTGATGTTGACGCCATTGCCCTGATTGTTCTCTTCGTGCATCAGTCGCTCTCCATCGATATCGAAGACGAGGCAATCCGGAACCCGCGTCGCACTGACAATATAGTAATTATAGGTGATTGCCCATGCCTGCAGCGACCGGCCCGCCGAGTACGCACTTGGCCAGACCACTAGTTCGGCCCCCAGGTTCGCCATGCGCTCCCACAAGGCGTTCCAGTTCACATCAAAGCAAATTGCAAAACCGATTCGTCCAAAATCCGCCTGGTGGACCGTGACTCCTTCACCTGGGAGCACCGGCATCTGCGGGGGTTGAATCATACTTGTTGTAAATGTTCGCCACTTGGCCCTTGCGGTCCAGCAATACCGCTGAGTTGTATCGCCGCTCACCCTCTTTGCGATCGATGGGGCAAACAACGTACGTCTGATGTTTCTGGGCCAGACGCGCGATAGTCGTGATCGTCGGACCCTCCAGCGTTTCCAGGCTATTAGCGTCCTGGCCTTGGCACAGTTCCGGTAAGATGATGACGTCAGTCCCGCGCGCTCCCTCCTTGTCCACCAACCCAGCGATTTCGTCGAGCGAACGCGGATGGGGAGGAGCACCGATGTCGGGCAGATGCACCGGGGCCAAGCCGATACTGACAATCCGAACGGGACGCCCAATCATATCCCCCGAAGCAGCGATCGGGGCTGCCCCTGGCTCTGTTGCCGATTTCGCATTGAGGTCCGTGATTCCCAGGCCGGCTGCCAAAGTGGTCATCCCCACGGTTGATGCCTTTACAAACTGTCTTCTGTCCATTTTGGCTCCTCCTTGATAATGCAAACGGTTGCAAGGTAGCACAACTGATTCATGAGGTCAATCTAGATTCGATGACGGGGTAAGGCCGGAAACTTTTTTCTTGACACGGCATTTTTTGAGTGTTATCCCTTAGGCCTGATGCCACTCCTACCGTAGCAATAGGTCGAGGTCGCCCCCTCGGTTTAGCGCAGGGTTGGTGGGATTGGTGAAAGTGTTGCAAGCGCTTGCAAGTTGAATGTCCTGGCCGATCCGAATAGGTCAGTCGGCCGAAAATTGAAAACGAAAAATCCGGTTAGGGGGGTCCACACGCAGTGGGTGGGAAACAAGGTCATCCAGATCAGCTCTCGTCCAGCGCTTCCGTGAGGGTCGACTCCCTGGAACCGCGGGGCACCCCCGATGGTTGCCTGTTTCTCGTGCGGGAGACGGACCAGGAATAAACCTCATGTTCGCACTGTTGCTACTGGCGGCGAGTATCAGTTGGAACTTTGAGGGTGGCAGCCTTGATCACGTTGACGTGATCTCTCCGACGCACTTTCGCTGCGGCATCAAAGGTCAAATCGATCAGGACCAGCGCAACCGCCAGGCAAGCTGGTATTACTTCCGTCTGGACAACGCCGCCGGCCGCCAGGTCGTCATTGATCTAGTTAACTTGGCGGGAGAATACGACTTCCGGCCGGGGAACCTCGCCATCAACCAGCACACTCGTCCCGCCTATTCGTACGACCGCAAGAGCTGGAAGTACTTTGCTGACGATGAGGTGGAGTGGAACAACCAGGAGGCCTCCCTACGCTTGAAGTTACGTCCGGAGCGAAACAGGGTCTGGATCGCCCACATCGTTCCCTACCTGCAGTCTGATTTAAGCCGCCTGCTGCGGGAGATGCACGGAAATCCCTACCTTCTCCGCGAAGTCATCGGGAAGTCCGTGCAGGGCCGGGACCTGCTGCTGTTAACGGTCACGAGTTCGCGAGCCCCGGAAACATCGAGGAAGGTCATCTGGCTGATGGCCCGCCAGCATGCCTGGGAGGCGGGGACATCCTGGGTAGTCGACGGAGCGCTGCGCTATCTGCTTTCTTCCGATCCCCAGGCCATTCAGTTGCGGAACGCGTATGTCTTCAAGATGTTGCCAATGTGTGATCCGGACGGGGTGGTCCGGGGCGGCGTTCGGTACAACCTGCACGGGTACGACCTTAACCGGAATTGGGACGCCTTCGATGCGAAGCTGATGCCCGAGATTTTTGCCGAGCACCGGGCAATCATCGCATGGGTAGATGCCGGCAATCGTATCGATTTCTTCCTCAACCTCCACAACACGAACGAGGACTATCTCGAAGGGCCACTTTCGGAGGGTGGCCCCAACCTGCGTCAGCTCGGCGAGCGTTTTGCTCGCTTATTGTCGGATCGCACCAGCTTCTACTCGCCCTCAGGACCGCGCGATTCTTTGCCCCCCGGAGTCCTGTTCACGAGGGGGAGAATTTCAGCGGATCCATCGCTGTTTCGAGAGCGTAAACTTCCGGCTTTTCTTCTCGAACTGGGCGTGCAGTACAACCCGAGCCTGAAGCGCCTGCGGACGGTTGAGGACTGGCGCGACTTCGGCCGCGCGCTGGTCCAGGTTTTGGGAAAGTTGCAGGAAACCACTGATGATTGATCCCGACAAACCGTGGGATTTCGGAATCGCAGGATTCCGGGATGGGCCGCGATGCGGCAACCTCAGTTCGCTGCTGGGGGCCGAGTCGGAGCAAAGGTTTGCAGTTCGTTTAGAGTTGGTAGTGTCAAAAGTTCAATGAAAACTCCACGAAGAAACGCTGAATTGAGGATGAGCAGAAAGGCTTCGGCGGGGAGTGCCACATCTGCAAAGGAGAGAGTTATGAAACGCCTATTCTACGTGAAACAATGGTTGTTTGAGCTTGTCGTACTGTCGCTGATAGCAACGGGCCTGCAGGCGCAATCATTTACGGCTCTCAACGGTACCGTTAGGGATCCGACCGGTGCCGTCATCCCAGGTGCCACCCTAACACTTGAAAACGTTGATACTCATGTCCGCCGCACTGCAATCTCGGACGAAAGCGGACGTTATGGGTTTGCGCAGGTGGCCCCTGGAAACTACACGATTATTGCCAACGCGCAGGGTTTCGCCAGCGTGAGGATCGACAACGTCAGTCTGTATGTCAATACTCCGGCAGAGATCGGTGTCAACTTTAAACAGGTGGGGTCCGTGACACAGAGCATCACCGTCAAGGCAGAACTAGCCCCTGTCCCCACCGACGCTTCCCTCGGCAACGTCGTGGGCACGCGAATGATAAATGAGTTGCCGCTGGAGGGGCGTAACGTCCCGGGTCTCCTTTCGCTTCAACCGGGCGTGACGTTTATCGGAGGAGACACGAGCGATACCCGCAATGGCTCGGTGAATGGCGGCAAGAGTGACCAGGCGAATGTCGTTCTTGACGGCATCGACGTCAACGACCAAGTAAATCGGCTGGCATTTACAAGCGTTCTGCGGGTGACGCTGGACTCGGTCCAGGAATTTCGCGTAACGACGACGAATGCAAATGCGGATCAGGGGCGAGGCTCCGGCGCCTACATCGCTCTGGTAACCAAGAGCGGGACAAACGCGCTCCACGGCTCGGCATACGAGTATAACCGAAATACGATCTTCACCGCTAATTCGTTCTTCAACAACTCTGCAGGGGTCCCTCGTCCAGCGCTGAATCGCAACGTTTTTGGCGCATCACTCGGCGGCCCGGTGATTAAGAACCACTTTTTCTTTTTTCTGAATTACGAGGGCCGGACCGACGCCAGTGACGATTCAATCTTACACGTGGTCCCGTCAGCCGACTTACGGCAAGGGATTCTGCAATACGTGCGCCAGGACGGGACGGTTGGCGCGCTCAGCCCTAGTGACGTCAAGAGCATCGATCCGGCCGGGATTGGTCCTGACCCGGCAGTGTTAAAGATGTTTCAATCCTACCCGCAGCCGAACGATTCGACAGTCGGTGATGGCCTTAATGAGCTGGGGTATCGTTTCGTGGCTCCGGTCCCCCTCCGCTGGAACACCTATATTGCCAAGTTCGACTACGCCGCCGGCAGGCACTCCTTGTACTGGCGCGGCAATCTGCAAGATGATAAATGGTCATCGGATCCTCAGTTTCCTGGCCAAACGGGGCAAGAGAATTACAATCTTTCCAAGGGATATGCGATAGGCTACACGAGTGTCCTGCGACCGAACCTGGTTGCCACATTCCGCTACGGGCTGACTAGGCCGGGCTATGGGATGACCAACGTGGAGCCGGCAGCGATGGTTACGTTTCGGGGGATTGACAGCCTCCTCAACCAGGCGACGGGCGCCTCCGACATCGTTCCAGTGAACCAGCTGACCCAGGATCTCAACTGGGTTCATGGCAGCCATACCATTCAGGTCGGGGGTACCGAACGGTGGATACGGGATAGGTCGCAAAACTTCGGTAACTCCTTTTCCGCTGCGGAAGGAGACTCTACATGGATGGCGTCATTAGGTTTACAGGCAGGCGTGCCGGATATGGACCCGTCCTTCTATAGTGCTTTCAATGACGCAGGCGTGGCTGCGTTGGGCATCATCACAAGAGTGACATCGAACTACAACTATGACATCAGCGGCAATGTGCTCCCGCAGGGTGTCCCGGTGGGACGTACGTTTGCCGCCAACGAGTACGAGTGGTACGTGCAGGACACTTGGCGCGCGACGCATGCGCTGACCATTACGGCTGGGGTTCGTCACTCGCTGATGCCGCCTGTGTACGAAGCGAATCACCAGCAAGTCTCAATCCTTCCGAACCTCGTCCAGTGGTCTAACGAGCGGGAGCAGCTTGCCGCCCGGGGCCTTTCGCAGGCTGCCGTAGCACCGATCGAGTATGTCGCAGCGAACAGCCCTCAAGGCGGCCCCCTGTATCCATTCCATAAGAAGAACTTTGCCCCGCGATTAGCGCTGGCCTACGCTCCTCAATCGAGCGAGGGATGGGGTAAATGGCTGTTTGGTGGACCTGGAAAGACTGTGATCCGCGCCGGCGCTGGCATGTTCTATGACATGCTTGGTTCGGGACTCATTCACCAGTTCAGCTCGGTGTCGCCGGGGTTTTCCGAGTCTCTGCAGAACCCTGCAGGCGTGCTGACTGCAGTCACCGCCCCGCGCTTCACGAGTGTGTTCGGGATCCCTGCGCAGCTTGTTCAACCTGCTCCGCAGGGGGGGTTTCCTATACAGGCTCCGGACGCGTTCGCCATTACCAGCGCGATTGATCCAACCCTCAAGCCTCCTTACACGACGAACATCGACTTCAGCGTAGGCCGGGAACTGCCCGGTGGGTTTTCAGTGGTTGGATCATACGTGGGCAGGCTTTCTCGCCGCTCCTTGATCTGGGACGATCTTGCCCAGCCAACAAACCTTGTCGACCCGGCCTCCGGCATGACTTATTTCCAGGCCGCCGATAAGCTGATGCTTTACGAAAGAGCAAATACGCCGGTCTCGGCAGTCCCCTCGATCCCTTTTTGGGAGGACCTCTGGCCAGGCGCCGTCGGCAACGGGCTCACAGCCACTCAGGCAATCTACAACGTGTACCAAGGCTGGGGTTACGACGGCACTGACGCTTTGGACACTATCGACGTCAACTGCTCCCCTAGTTGCAGTAGGCTCGGCCCATATGCCATGTTCAATAACCAGATGTCCTGGCTTGATTCGTACAGGTCCATCGGATGGGGGAGTTATAACGCGATGCAGTGGACACTTCGAAAGCGCTTTGGCCAAGGTGTGCAGTTCGACTTGAATTACACGTGGTCAAAATCTATGGATCTGGGGTCGATGGCTGAGTGGGAAGCGGACTGGCACCAGAACGGAAATATCATTAACCCATATAATAAGTGGCAGGACAAGGCCGTTTCGAACTACGACATGACGCATCAGTTTAACGCAAACTGGCTCCTCCAACTGCCTGTGGGCCGGGGGAGGAAATTTCTAGGGCAGGCCTCCCGTCCGCTGGACGCACTCATCGGAGGCTGGCAATTCGCTGGCCTGTGGAGGTGGACAAGCGGTCTCCCATACGGCGTCGATAACGGGCGGGCTTGGCCGAGCGACTGGAACAATGAAGGCTTTGCGACTCAAATAGGACCTGTTCCGAAGCCACATACCACGTTAAATGCTCCTAGTATCGCCGGCCCGCCGGGGCCCAACATCTGGCCAGATCCGGCGGCAGCTATCCCTGCCTATGCGCAAACGCTGCCGGGCTTTGCCGGCCAGCGTAACGGAGTCCGCGGAGACGGATATTTCAACGTGGATACGGGGATCAGCAAGAGGTTTATCATGCCCTATAATGAGAAGCATAGTATTCAGTTCCGCTGGGAGACGTTCAACGCCGGCAACAACGTCAGGTTCGACCTGGGTTCTGATGTCGGGAATCAGCAAGATTTGAGCCTCAGCCAGTCGTCGGTTTTCGGCAAGTGGTCCAACCAGCTCACGACCCCGCGGGTGATGCAATTTGGCCTTCGGTATGAATTCTGAGGCACAGAATCGCTGGTTGCGAACGGGAAGGCCTGCAATTGCGGGAGTGGCAGAACTATCCAAGAATACTGGGCCCCGTGCGTGACTGCACGGGGCCGTTCGGCCGGTCGTGGGAAGCCCCGGACCGATCTTCAGCAACAACCGGGATGCGTTTTTCGTAAGCGACCGAGCTGGAGCCTCCGCAAAGGTGGCTCCGGCTTTTACGTTCTCCTTTTCACCTGCGGAGTCGCTTCCGTCAAGCAGAGGGAGCACACCTGCTTGCTCGTCAACTCGCGACTGGTGCCGGGTGGAGGAGCATTGTCAAATGCTGGGGTCAGCACAGCAAGCTCCTCCGCCTGCCACAACCGCAATATCATCCTCTATGGAGAGTACTGGAACATCAATTGCGGCTACACGGCATTCGTTTGTGAGCGGTGCGCCTTGCGGGCGAGCCCCGTAAGGCTACCCCTGAGCTACCCCACGCCAAGGCCAGTGTAGAGCTCTCCGGGTTTCTCCAAAGAGCAATGTCCCGCGGCCGCGCGGCACGACAGGCCGGACGCGGGAACTACCCAGGGAGGTTTCTATATGTACTCGTACATCGTATTTGGCGCAGGCCGCCAGGGAACCGCCGCGGCCTACGATCTTGTGCGCTTCGGAGAGGCAGGCCGAGTCACCCTCGCCGACGTCGACGGGAGACGAGCCGCGGAGGCTGCCGCCCGCGTGAATCACCTGACGGGCGGCGTGGTCGCCGACGGCGTCGCGGTGGACGTCACCGACGGGAACGCCTTGAAGGCGTTGTTGCACGGTTTCGACGTCGCGGCCAGTGCGGTTCCCTATTACCTCAATTACCGACTGACACTGGCCGCGCTCGAATCCGGTGTTTCTTTTTGCGATCTTGGCGGAAACACGGATATCGTTCGCGCTCAGCATGGCCTGAATGATAGGGCCGTGGCCGCCGGGGTACGAATTATCCCGGACTGTGGCATGGGTCCGGGGATGGGCAACTCACTTGCTGTGTACGCCATGGGCCTGCTCGACACGGTCGAGCACGTGTACCTATACGATGGTGGTCTTCCTCTGAGGCCGAAGCCACCCTGGAATTACGTTCTCTCGTTCAGTGTAGAAGGGCTAACTAACGAGTACTTTGGAGGCATCACCGTTCTTCGCGACGGCAAGCTCGTCCACCTGCCATGCTTCACTGAGCTGGAGCACGTCGACTTTCCCCCGCTCGGAGAACTCGAGGCCTTCATCGTGGCAGGTGGCTGCTCGACGGCGCCGTGGACCTTCCAGAGGCGGTTAAAAACATACCAGCTCAAGATCTTGCGTTATCCCGGGACATATGAGCAGTTGAAAGCCTTCTCGGATCTCGGCCTCTTCGAATTGAGTCCCGTGAAAGTGGACACCGTTGACGTGGTACCGAGGAAAGTTTTCGAAGCCCTGTATGCGCCAAAAGTCCAGACGCCCGTCGTCGAGGATATCTGCCTTTTGCGCGCGCGGGCAGTTGGAGTGAAAGATGGGCGCCCTGCCGAAACTACCGTCGACGTGGTCGACCAGTTCGATCCCCATACCGGGTTCTCGTCAATGGAGCGCACGACCGGTTGGCACATGTCCATCGTGGCGGCGATGATGGCACGTAAAGAGACTCCGCTTGGCGCGTTACCACTCGAGGTCGCAGTGCCGGGTGACGCATTCGTTCGCCACGCGCGCAAGCGGGGCTTTCAGATTACCGAAGGCATTGTGTTCGAGCCGGGGTTAGAGATTCTCCCGAAGTAGGCGGACTGCAATTATCGTTGACCCCGGATCCTAGACTAAGTAGCTCTTTCGATTCCTTGTGATCGTAGGTACTCAGGTGAGATTTCGAGGTTTGGAACATACCCGCTGGGATGAACGCGTCCTCTGTCAAGTCATCAACTTCGTTTCTTAGTACTCGCACGAGGAGAAGGCCATGTCCCATGCGGGCATGCAGCTCGTACAGTTTTCCAAACAGATCGCGGCCACCGCTCCGGGCTGCCGGAACTCGCAGCTACTGGTCGTTGGTTACCTTAACGGTCCATGTATTCGAAGGAAGCAAACTCACGCAACAATCCAAAGGCACACCTCTCCTTCGTGAGAAGACGAAGAAGCGGGCTTTAGCGTTAACAGAAGAGGCATTCTACACTCATACCATAGGGTCCAGTCTGATAACTTCAGCGAGGATCGCCCACACTCCGCATCTACAACCTGGGAGATGCGCCGGTCTACGCGGGGTTTGACAGTTTTGGAAAGGCGAGATCCGCGACTCAAGTGGCGGTGGGTAGCCAGCTCATTTACAACCGCCAGAGCGGGCAAAGCCTGTTCCTAGGGACGCTTTCTTCAAACACCTGGTTGACCATCCTTCGCCTCGGAGCGACAAAGAGCATGTCTGGCAGGGTCACGATCAGTTCGTACACCGTGGACTCTACCGGCGCGACGGAGATCGAGAAACGGGAGTCTTTGCACAAGGCACCACCGGAGGATCAGATCGAATTGAGCATCCCGGTCCAGTCAGAGCAGGAAATTGCGTCCGAAGCCGTCCCTTTCGCAGCGGGAGCAGACTATCATGCTCAGCTCGAAGGCTATGGCACGGCTATCAGGCTCCTCAATAAAGCCCGAGTTTCCACCGTGGCACCCAGCGGCTGGTGGAGTTGGATCGACTATTATGCAGGTATCACGCAGGGCTTTGCTCTGACGAATGCGCTGTGGCTTGCCGAGCATTTGAAAAGCGATGGATACAACTACGTCCTGATCGATGAGGGGTATCAGTATGCACGCGGTGAATATGCAACGGCGGATACCACTCACTTCCCAGAGGGCATGCAGTCTTTCGGGCGCCAGATTTGCGGCCTCGGGTTACGCCTGGGAGTCTGGACGGCGCCCTTCGAGGTCTCAGCGCGTTCCTGGGTGTATCAACACCAAAAGGAGTGGCTGGTGCACAATGCCGGCGGCAGGCCGATTCGAATCGATCAACCGCACATCGAGCCACTTTATGTGCTTGACGCAACGCATCCGGGCGCCCAGGAGTACTTGCGCCAAACCTATCGCACTTTGTCACGTGACTGGGGCGCGCGGTATATCAAGCTCGACTTCATGGATGACACAGCAATCGAAGGTTACTACTTCCGGCCTCATACGACGGCGCCGCAGGCTCAGCGGATGGGACTGGAAGTCATCCGCGGGGCGGTGGGCGAAGACGTGCTGATCGACAAGGACGGTAGTCCGATGCTGAATCCCGTCGGGATCGTTGATGAAGGGCGCATCTCGACCGACACGTCCCGCTCCTTCGAGGGCACAAAAACGGCCGCGACCGGAATCGCCGCGCGATATTACATGAACAGAAATTTCTTCATTGCGGACCCTGACGCATATGCCGTATCCGGCCATCAGAACACCGAGGCGGACACTGTAGGCACCGGCTTAGGAACGTAGAAATCTGAACGCAGGCCGCCGATTGCGAGCCATCCTCATCGCCACAGGCGGTTTTGGGTTTGAGTATCATCGCCGCAGGCGCGTTCGCGGACAGCGGGATTTGGTAGGATGAGTTCCTGGAGATGTAAGGAGGAGAACCCCGGTTGTTTGCGCAACCGGGGTTTTTCATTGGTGGCCCCGGTCAAAGGACCTCCAAGTTCGTTAGCGAGAGTCATCCTGCCATGATCGTCGCCGGTTGTCCAGTGCCCTCTCTCGAAACCGGTGCCGGTTGCTTGTTCCGCTGTTTTTCGCCAGCGCGTGTGTCACTTTCCTCCCTGCGGCGCGGTGTTTTATCTCTGCCCTCACTGTGACCGCGGCCAGCGTTATTGCCGTCCCCATTGCCGGGATAAATCCCGCCGTCTCCAGCGCCGCGAGGCTAACCGCCGCTATCACCAAAGTCTCGGCCTGGAGGGGCGGCTCGATCATCGCCAGCGCCAACGCGAGTATCGAGAGCGCTTAAAAGCTCGCGTGACAGATCAATCTTCCCTTCGTTCCTCCCCTTGTGTGAACCTGACGGCGCCTCCGGTTCCACAGCTGGCCGCAGCCCCTCTGGCGGCAGTTTTCTTCCCTGGGTCGGACGCCGAGTACGCGGCGAGCTGGGTCATCTGTCAGATTTGCGGACGCCGGGGGCGTTGGATCAATCCTTTTCCCGAGGTGAAGTATGATTGCCGATGAACAAGTCGCTCAAA